>JABLTL010122080.1_pt1 | contig 12425 bp, 13 predicted proteins | sample 7160151 | NCBI WGS metagenome assembly JABLTL01 (sample SAMN14651223, study PRJNA627086) | human gut metagenome | isolation source: feces | host: Homo sapiens
AAAGAACTTCCTCACTGCCCTTTCGAACAGTGCTCGATGAGTATATCATCTTCCCGCTTCCTCTGTCAACATGTTTTTTGATTTTTTTTGTTTGAATTATGTTGACTAGTGCGTATCTCCAAATATTGGATGTGCATAGAATGTATCACTTTTTTTCATATTTGTAAAGAGTTTATTCTGCTTTTGTAAAATAAAAAGGCATTTTTGCCTTTCATTCTTGTTCTTTATACATTTCTAAGTACATTCGATAGTAATGGTCGATACATTTTTGTGAAAATGGTTCTTCTTCTTTATCCATCATCTCAATCAATAAATCCATTTGCTTTTCAACGATTTTTTTGATTTTTTCTGGATATTTCATTTCTCTTGCATGCTGAGCATATTCATTTTCATCTAAAATCTGATATCCTCCATCTGGATATAGCTTTACATCCAAATCATAATCTATATTTCGGATTGCTTCTCCATCGTAAATGGATGGTGAAGCAAGATTAACGTAATAATAAATGCCCGCATGACGTATCATTGAGATAACATTAAACCATTTATCTGTGTAGAAGAAACAAACTGCAGGTTCTCTTGTCAGCCATTTTCGTCCATCACTTTCAATTACCCATGCACGATCTGTCACGACCACAATATGTTTTTCATCTGCTTCAAGTACAAATCCTTTACACCAAGTACGATGTAAACTACCATCATGTTTATAAGATTGAATATGAACAAAACTTCCTGGTGTTGGATACATAGTTACCTTCTTTCTAACAGCCCTATTATTTTACTATTATCTTCCTATAAAACAAATAGAAGCTTATCAAAATTGAAAAGCTTCTACTCTTTTATGCTTTAAATTTAATATTTGCTGCAGATGATAATCGATCAATCAGCGTTGGTACGATAATGATACATACCACCAAAGTTACAAGGTTATACCACAAATTGTATCCAGCAGAGAACACCCATGCTTCTGTGCTTCCTGCTGCACTTCCTTCCGGAAACCAGAAATATACACCTGATAAAAGCTGACAGATATATTTCAAAACCATACTGATCACAATTCCATATTTCTTTTTGTTTTTTAAATACCAGTATGTAAAACCAAACATTCCTGCAGCAACCACTGCACCAGCAATATAAGCAACTGTTGTATTAGAATAACTATTCGCAATGCCAAAGAAACTTGCAACTGCTAATACAACGCCCATAACAATTGTTACTGGCTTGCTCGTTTCTTTGATTGGCCATAACAATGATGCAACACCGCATACCACTAGAGGCAATACATAGTCCAGCAGAATTTGAACTGGCTGAACAAAATACATTGGGAAGCCAAGTACAATTGTCATCAGCCATGACAGAATTGCATCAGCAATACCAATCTTCCAGCCAAGATGGTAAGAACAGATGAATACTGCGATCAATTCAAGTTCAATCGATCCGCCATTAGGCATCTGTAAAAATGGAATCAAATTTCCAACATACTTTAGCACAATGTATAAAGCAACATACAGCGCTAAATAAGCAATGGTCTTTGTAGTACTTCTCTTCATAAAAAAACACCTCCATTTCGAAGGCGCAGAAAATTCAAAAATACTGAACTCCCTACGCTAGTACAAACTAGATCAGGTGATAAGGGTGTAGTCTCAGCACATTTGTGCACCCCTGTTCACGCAAATAGTATATCACACTTTTTCACATAATTATGTTATATTATTCAAATGGAAAATAAATATATTAATGAACAGATTAGAGGATTTTTAAATGATCCCGACATGATTGCTTCTCTAGCAAATATTTCAAGTGTTATTATGAATGGCTACAATGAATTAAACTGGGCAGGCTTCTATTTTGTAAAAAATGGTCAACTTGTTGTAGGACCTTTCCAAGGTAAACCTGCATGTTCACCAATTCCTTTTACAAAAGGTGTATGCGGAAAATGCTATCGAGACAAAGCTGTGCAACGCATTGATGATGTACTTGCAATCAAAGATCATATCGCATGTGATTCCGCAAGTCGTTCTGAACTATGTGTTCCAGTCATCGTCAATGATGAAGTAATTATGGAAATTGATTTGGATTCACCAGTCAAAAATCGATTTGATCGAGATTTTGAAAAAGAAATGCTGGAAGCTGCAAAGGACATTGCATCCTTTTACCTCCAGCATCATTGGCAGATTGATTAACGATATAACTCGTATACTTGTGTTCTTTCCAGGTAGCTTGTTGTTTCGTCAATTGCTCTAGAAGCTGAGAAATACATGATTTTGCATCCACCAATTGTTGTTTGCTTAATCATGTTTTTTCTTTGCATGATTTGTCTGATTTTAATAAAAACTTCGCTGTCTATATCTAAATCCAAATATTTTTTCCACACTGGACCATTTTCACCCTCAACACATGCACCATGAATTTGTATTGGACGAGCTTCGCAACGATACTCGGCCAAATGCATGCATGTTGCCTTGTCAAAATCAACGCCAAATAAAAGAACATTTCCTTTTAATTCATATAATCTAGCTGCAGGCGATTCTTCTGCAAGAGGAAAATGTAAAGATTGTCTATTACATAATAACTTTGCATATCTTCCCCAGGCTGCATAAGAAACCTGTGGATGATTAGATATAATCACTCCATCTCTATGTCTGAAATTTTCTGCAATTGCGCCCATATACAGGATATCTGACTTACTGGCATCAAATGGCGGTATTGCTTCACGAACTGTTCGGTATAACTCAGGTGCAACTGCAGGATTTTCCCAATCACTTGGTTCACTGTTATCACATGATTGTGTTGGCATTAATAATGTACCCGTATCTCCAGCCAATTCCATCAATGCATCTACAACCGTTCTTGCTCCACCAATTACATTATGAAAAGAGCTCAAACTAGCATGTACCTCAAGTATTTGATTAGAAGAAACACCTAATTTCTGAAGTGCTTCTATCAACATTTCTTTTGTAACTGGATCTGTAACTACATTCATGAAAAGACCTTCCTACTATTCTTGTTAAATATCATATCATTATTTTTCATCATTTGTGAATTGCTCTTATCTTTTCATTTTTTAAATTTCATATACAATAATAGTTACGAGGTAAAATACATATGACAATGCCAATTTATGAATCCGCTGAGGATTACTTAGAATCTATTTTAATGATTGAAGAGAAAAAAGGAGTCGTACATTCCGTTGATATCGCAGAGGATCGTGGATTTTCAAAAGCCAGTGTGAGTGTTGCTATGAAAAAGCTTCGCGAGAATGGCTATATTGAAATGAAGCATGACGGCTCATTGATTTTACTTCCGCCAGGAAGAGAAATTGCAGCAAGAATTTATGAAAGACACAAAGTACTCACAGATTATTTTGAATTTTTAGGTGTAGATAAAGAAGTTGCACAAAAAGATGCCTGCAAAATCGAGCACGATCTTTCAGAAGAAACATTTCTTAAATTTAAAGAAGATGTTGAAAAAAGGCTGTATAAAAAATAACCACTGTAAAATTGAAGTGGTTATTTTTTATACACAGCTATACCCAAATGTATCTTCTTCTTTGACATAATGAATGATTGTTTGTTGATCATCTAGAGAGATGTCATAAACAGCTTGATCTTTTACATCAGATTTTCCCCATGGGTAAATTCCAACAATTGTTCCACAATAACAGTTTCCTTGATTATGAAAACACACACGATCACCTTTTTGATAAATCGGTGTACCTAGAATTGGTTCCGAAGCCGCTACTGTTTCTCCAATTTCAAGAATTCGGTTATACAGTTCAGACACATTTCCACTAAGATCCGTATTTGTATGATAATGTCCCCCATACCAATGAAGATATGAAATTGAATGTTTCAGAGTTTCAAAATATTCTGTCAATATATCCGTCTTAAAACTATCTCCTTTAAGTTCATACTGATCTGAGGATGGTAGACAATGCGTTATTATATAGTCCACTTTATTCTCATTACGCTTTAAATTTTCGATTCCTTCATTCAACTCTTCTTGAGATGGAATTTCTTCAGGCCACCAGGATTTGCCAATCACTTTTTTCTCATTTCCTACTGCAGGACCACGGTCATGGGAAGAAGCACCACCCATTGTGAATATCTTCTGTCCTTCTATTTCAAAAACCTGTCCGCGCATTAAATGAAATACTTTTTCACGGATAACATGAATTTTTCCGCCATTCCACTGTTTTTGAGGATACTGCATCAAACGTGGAAAACATTCATGATTTCCATCAACAAACAATGTTGTGTATTTTTGATTATTAAAAAAATCTAGCCATTCTTTTTCTTTTCTTTTTTCTTTTTTATAATCCCAGATAAATCCGAAATCACCACAGATGATTAAATAATCACCTTCCTTGACTCGTTTCAAAAATTTTTTGTCTAGTAATTTACGAACATCGATTCCACCGTGCGTATCACCTGTTAAATAAATCATTTTTCTCACCTGAAAATATTATAAAAAAATAGTTCATGTATTTTCAATACACACAAAGAAAAACTGCATGATTTTTCACACAGTTTATTTTTTTGGTGCTAATTTTTTCAAAGTGCCATTGCTTTTCAATCTTGGATACATCGCAATGTATAAAGCAGAAGCAATCACAATTGCAAGTACACCATTGACTCCTGTTGTAACAAATTTAGCTGCAGCAAGATATGTCGCTGCCTTTTCAGCACTTCCTAATACAACTAAATAATATAGATATGATAACAATGTTTCGCCAATCAAGTTGAAGATCATACCAGCTGTACAGGATAGAACAACATCTTTATATAATTCACTGCCCTCTTTATCCTGAATGTGAAATATTTTATGTGCAAACAAACCAGTTACAACACCAATACCCATTTTCAAAATAATTGTCTTAGGAGCAACAGTAATATATACAGGATCTAAAAGATCTCCAATCCCCATACCAACTGCTCCAGCAATACCTCCAGGAACACCACCAAGTAATAAAGCTGCCAATACGCAAAATGTATTTCCTAAGTGGAATGATGTAAATCCTACCGGTGTTGGAATTTTAATTTGAAGAAATGTGAACGCAACATAGCACAATGCAGCCATCAATGCCATCACAGTAAGTTTTAATGTCGTAGTTTTATTCATATACGATCCCCCTAACTACAGGAGATATTTTATGATATTTTGGATATATAAAAATATCCAATTTTATAACTTTTTATAAGGCCAGATTAATTTGATAATTTCTTTTTCAGAGTATTTGCTGCTTCTTTGATTCCATTTCCCAAAGAATCCGTTGTTTCACCAATGTAACTTTTCGCAAGTTCTACAATCACCATTTTAAAATTATCTAATTTTTCCTTTGGTAATGAAGATAGTTTCATAACAATTTTAGGAACATTTGCAATAATTGATCTATTAAACTCAGACACACATGCAGCTCCACTTGACTCTAATACTTCAAAAATCGTTTGTACAAACACTTCTCTATCTTCTAATGATAAGTCTTTCAGCCATCCACGAATTGTCTTATCCGCTAATATGCTATCTGCACTTCTTTCTTCAACTTCGATAAAATGATTTCTGATAACTTGCCATGTATTTGCATCGTGCTGCATCAAACCCTTCCCGCTGGAGTGAATGACTTTTCGCTTTCCTGAAGAATACATCAAAACTCCAATCACACTACATTCTGGAACAATTGCTTTTATTTTTGGCAGCAATTTCTGATATTGTTCTTTCATCGTTATTTCATACATAAATCCAGGAGCATCATTTGAATACACTTCAATGATATTTTCTTGAATGGAAGCATCACAAAAAGCACTTGCATAAATAGCAAAATTTCCACCTTTTGAATGTCCACCAACACGCAGCTTTACATTTTTATTAAGAAAATGTTCATTCATGTATAACAAAGATTCTCTCTGCCCTGCAGTTTCTTCCATATATGAAAAGCAAAGATCTTCTTTCCATCCTGTAAAAGTATCATCTGTCCCACGATACGCTAAATATACGGTCCCATCTGATAGATACATTTGAACAGCACTCATCTGCTGACTTTTTTCATCATTGATATAATTCACATATCCTTTTAAACGAATATCACCATACCGTTTGGAATCAATCATTTTATCCATTAATAATGGTGCTTTTGCAATAAAACTTGTTCGTGCAAGTATTTCTTCACGCGTATGAATACGATAATATTGCTCATAGATTTCTTTCAAAGTTACTCCATCTTCTTTATCTTCTGGAATACATCCATCAAAATCTGTATATGCAAGTTGTGCTAAAACTAAATTATCTACTTCATTAAATGGGTCACATGAAAAAGGAACATCACTTCTCCATTCTAAATAGTCAAATATATTCGCCATAATCAACCTCTTGTCTAATACTATATTACAGTAAAAAAATATACAAAATCTATAATATATCAGTTCCATTTTCATCCATTCTGAACTATGATTTCTACTATAAAAAAAGGAGATAGTCATTTATGTATAATGTTCGCAAAATTAATGATGATATTTATTATCTAGGAGCAAATGACAGACGTATTGCTTTATTTGAAAATGTTTACCCTGTTCCTGAGGGAATGTCATATAACAACTATTTAATCAAAGACGAAAAAACTTGTCTGATGGATGGTATTGATGAATCAGTATCTAGACAATTTTTAGAAAATCTCACCTATGCTTTAGAGGGAAGAAAACTAGACTATATGGTCGTTCAGCATATGGAGCCAGACCATTGCTCAGTAATCCCTGATCTTTTCAAAATGTACCCTGAAATGAAAATTGTCAGCAGTGTTCAGGCATTTAAAATGATGGAAAATTTCTACCATATTGATACAAAAAATCGCTCTATTGTCATCAAGGAAGGAGATACACTTTCCCTTGGAAAGCACGAATTACACTTTATTTCTGCCCCAATGGTACACTGGCCAGAAGTAATGATGACATACGAATCCACAACAGGCACTCTCTTTTCCGCAGATGCATTTGGTGCATTTGGCGCAATGAGTGGAAATATTTTTGCAGATGAAGTTAGATGGGATCACGACTGGAGAGATGAAGCAAGAAGATATTACGTTAACATTGTCGGTAAATACGGCCCACAAACACAGGCAGTGCTGAAAAAAGCTTCCACTCTTGATATCAAAATGATTTGCCCGCTTCACGCACATATCTGGAGAAAAGACTTTGAACAGATTCTTTCTCGCTACCATCAATGGTCAACATATGAACCACAAAGATATTCCGTTGCAATCTTCTATGGTTCTATTTATGGAAACACTCAAAACGCAGCAGAAATTCTAGCAATGAAGTTAGCAGAAGAAGGCATGAGAAGTGTTATGGTCTTTGATACATCCAAAACAGACACATCTGAACTCGTCTCACGTGCTTTCCAGTATTCAACGCTTGTATTTGCTTCTGCTACTTATAATGCAGAAGTCTTTGATTCCATGCAGAATCTATTAACAGAATTAAAGAATCACAACCTTTCCAATAGAACAATTGGTCTAGTTGAGAATGGTTCCTGGGCTCCAATGGCAGCAAATAAAATGAAAGCACAGCTTGCGTCTATGAAGAATATGAAAATTGTAGATCCAATTGTTAAAATACAATCTTCAGTATCTGAAGAAAATCTCAAACAGCTTGAAGTTCTAGCAAAAGAATTAGCAGCAAATACAAAATAAATTCAAAAAATCAGGTCAATTCCTGATTTTTTTGTTTAAATGCAAAAAATTTACGATTTTTCGAAAAAATTCAATATTTCCTCAAATTAAGTAATCGCTTACAATATTACCAGAAAGCTGGTGTTATGCGATTAAATCGAATGCTTTATCACGGCAATCAATATTCACCTTATGTTTTCTCACATCCTGAAAATCCTTAATTTGTCATTAAAGTGAATCAAGTGATTTCTGTTAGATTGTTGATAACTACCGCTTTCTCTTTCACATTTACAATCGGTGGCATATATGAAGAACTTAGAAAAATGGTTAGATAAAGATGTAGTTCTCATTCTAAAAAACGGACAAGAAAAAACCGGTACACTCAAAGGCCCGGTTATCGAATCAGATATGATTGAAAATGAAGTCCGTTTACTAAACGGTATATTTGTTACACATATTAAAATCAAAGATATCGTAGCAATTAAAGATGCCTTCTGATATTCCTTTGCATGGAGATTTCCCCTCGATTCACTCCATGTAAAGGTTTTTTTATAGTAAATCTATTTGATTTACTTCGGCCCTTTCATTACAACGTACGCACGGTTTCGTATACGGCGCTACATTCGTATTATAATTACAACTATCTTAGATAGTATTCCAGTGGATTGACCAGTTCTGCTCTTTCCGCTTTTTATATGGCCAGCACTTTGAGACTGATGATAAAGTTAATTACGTTCATTCCACATTGACGTTATTTTCACAGTCTTAAGTTTGCTACTTTAAATACTTCCTCAAACAATCTGATTCACTTCCTTCACTCATATTCTCACGGATAAAAGTTGCGATTTACTACACTTGGTGGTAAAGCTCCATGGTCAGTTATCTCTGAAAGAATGAGTGCCATGTCCGGCACACCATAAAAAAGAAGTGAGATCAACTCACTTCTTCTAAAGCAATACCATTCCAAAGGCGGTAATACACGCCTTTCTTTTCTAATAGCTGTTCATGATTTCCTTCTTCAACAATACCTGTTTTTCCTAAAACAATAATTCGATCGGCATGTTGAATTGTTGTCAGTCGATGAGCAATTGTTAAAGTTGTTCTTCCAACTGACAATTTCTTTAAACTGTTTTCAATCAATATTTCACTTTCGTTATCTAAAGCAGATGTTGCTTCATCTAACAACAAAATTTTAGGATTTTTCAAGAACACCCGAGCAATTGAAATGCGCTGTTTCTGACCACCAGAAAGTTTAACCCCACGCTCTCCGACATAAGAATCATATCCATCTTTTAATTCTGCGATAAATGAATCTGCACCTGCAAGTTTCGCCGCATGAATAATTTCTTCTCTTGTTGCACCTGGTTTTCCATATGCAATATTTTCAGCAACCGTTCCAGAAAATAAATACACATCTTGTTGAACAATACCAATATTTTCACGCAAGCTCTTCATTGTAACTTTCTTGATATCCTGACCATCAATTTTTACCGCACCACTTGTAACATCATAAAATCTAGGGATCAATGAAGCCATGGTTGTTTTACCACCGCCACTTTCACCAACTAAAGCAAGATTTTCTCCAGATTTAATTTTTAAGCTTAATTCATGTAATACACGATTGTGATCATCTGGATATTCAAAAGAAACATTATCAAACTCAATTTCTCCACCAGAAACTTCCAATTCTTTTGCATCTTCTGCATCTTTGATATCAATTGGAGTATCCATAATTTCAAAGAAACGCTCAATACCAGTAATTCCCTGAGAAAATTGTTCCGCAAATTCTACAAGACGGCGAATTGTCGCAATCAAGGTAGATACATACAACATGTACATGACAAGATCACCAGCATTAATTTTTCCGTATACAAGGAACAAACCACCCGCAATAATTGTTACGCTATACATCAGTCCATCAAATAGACGAATACACATATTCAAATTTGCCATTGCATAGTAGCGTTTCTTTTTAATTGTTTTCAATTGTTCGTTTCCATCTGCAAATTTTTTCAATTCCGTATCTTCAGCAGTAAAAGCTTTAACTACTTTTTCACCAAGCAAAGAATCTTCAACCTGTGCATTGAGTTCTCCAATTTGAACACGCTGTTCTTTCGTGGCTGCACGGAATTTATGATTCAACTTTATTGATCCAAAAATCATAAACGGAACACATGCAAAAATCAATATCGTTAAAGGAACAGATGCGTAACAAAGAATCACAAAAGATACTACGATCTTAATAAATGCAATAAAGAACTCTTCAGGGCAGTGATGTGCAAATTCTGTTACATCAAACAGATCGGACGTAATTCTACCCATGATTTGACCAATTTTAGTATTTGCATAATAAGAATCTGATAATTTTTCTAATTGATCAAATGCATCACTTCTCATATCTGTTTCAATATATACGCCCATGATATGACCTTGTGAGCACATAAAGAAATACGCCGCTGCATCAACAATTCTTAATATAATATAAAAGAACGCCATTTTTCCGACAAGTTCAACCGTCAAAGATAAAGGATCATACATAGCTGTATTTGTTAGTTGAGACATGATTCGTGGTAAAACGATATCACACAGTGTTGTTAAAGAAGCACAAAAAAGATCCATAAATAAAATACGCTTATACTTCCATAGATATGGCACAAAGCGTTTCAACAATTCTTTTGTACTATATGTTTTTGTTATTGTTTCAGACATATTCCCCTCCATTTTTAATAGCTATTTTAATGACAAAAAGGAAAACAGTCTATCAATTTGCATAAAAAAAAGGAAAGATTACTTAGAATCATCCCTTCTATTCGCATATCTTTGTGAGATACATTGTGCAACATACATCAATTGCATTGGGTGAGAAACATCTTCATCCGAAAACCGATAAGAAACGCTGTGCGGAATAAAATCAGGCACAGCGCCAGAACCAATATACCATACATTAGATCGTTGAATCTTATCCTTCCATTGACGTATATCATAATATTCAAAGTAACTGCTTGTTGCTGAAAAAAGAATTATCAAACAGTCTTTTTCCGCCTGTTTAATATATTCGATCTGTTCACTATACTGAATCGAACTATATGCATTTTTTCCAAGAGAAAACAAATCCATCTGCAGACATATTGCAGCACATTCTGCTTTTCCAAGGCCGAAAATTGCAATCTCTTTTGCTTGTTTAATTGCATCACACAGCACATCAATTCGCTGCACATCTACAGAATTTTTTGCAATTTCTAATGCATGCGTACAACTTTCAAAAACTTCATTTTCAACATTGCTGCTATCTACAAAAATAAATTGACAATCTGAGTACAAAATCAATTCACGCAATTCCGAAAACCCAGATAAACCTAAATCTTTAATAAACCTAGAAACAGAAGCATTACCAACATGTGCTCCTTCAGCAACCATTTTAACTGTTAAATCTTCATTGATATTCTTTAAGATAAAATCAACAATTGCTCCATTCGTAGAATCTCTTTTCATGGAAGCAAAAGAAGATAATAATACAACAGGTAGTTTTGCATATTTCATATATTATTTACGATAACTTTCTACTAGCTTATTGTACAACATTCTTTCTTTAATTGTTTCAACATCACCATCCAATGCCTCTGCTAATGCATATGCAAATGGAAATACCGTAGCTGGTCCACGTGATGTAATTAAATTTCCATCTTTTACAACAATTTCATCATCGATATAATTACTATCTAAAAACATTGAACGATACTTATTCGCAGGATAACTCGTCAAAGTTCTGCCATGACTAACACCAGCTTTTTTCAATATCATCGGAGCAGCGCAAATTGCAGCCACATACTTATTTTCATTCATATATTTCTGAACTGCTTCAATCACATGATGATCTTCTGCTAAATTTTGTGCACCAGGCATACCTCCAGGCAAGATCAACATATCATATTCATCTAAATTGATATTTTGAAACAAAGTATCTGCTATCGCACTAATTCCATTGCACCCTTTTACTTCTCGATCTTTTATAGAAGAAGAAACACAGCTGATTCCCGCTCTTCTCAGGATATCGATTGTTAATAAACTTTCACCTTCTTCAAATCCTTCTGCTAATAAAACAATTGCTTTTTTCATAATGTTTATACCTCCTGGTAAAACAATAAAGCATTATCACAAGTAGATAAAGATATTTCCAAAATATGAAAAAAACCGCCATAAGCGGTTTTACAAGAGCGAGTGATGAGAATCGAACTCACGTATGCAGCTTGGAAGGCTGCCGTTCTACCATTGAACTACACTCGCATAAGATGGTGTCTCGGAAGGGAATCGAACCCTCGACCCACTGATTAAAAGTCAGTTGCTCTACCACCTGAGCTACCGAGACATATGTGGTAAATAAATTGGCTGGGGCAGCGAGGTTCGAACTCACGATGAGGGAGTCAAAGTCCCTTGCCTTACCACTTGGCTATGCCCCAATAGGCCGCCTGACAGTATCAGGTTGATAAAACTTCAAACCAATAAAATGGTGGAGACGGGTGGTTTCGAACCACCGAACCCAGAGGGAGCAGATTTACAGTCTGCCGCGTTTAGCCACTTCGCTACGTCTCCATGAAATAAATGGTGCCGACTATAGGAATCGAACCTACAACCTACTGATTACAAATCAGTTGCTCTGCCAATTGAGCTAAGTCGGCACATGGTGGAGGTTAACGGGCTCGAACCGCTGACCCTCTGCTTGTAAGGCAGATGCTCTCCCAACTGAGCTAAACCTCCATGTTTTTTC
>JABLTL010041824.1_pt1 | contig 12407 bp, 8 predicted proteins | sample 7160151 | NCBI WGS metagenome assembly JABLTL01 (sample SAMN14651223, study PRJNA627086) | human gut metagenome | isolation source: feces | host: Homo sapiens
AAGAAAGCGGAAAAATGATCGTATCAGTCGGCAGCGGGCACGACCCGAATAGCTGTTTGGCTGGCGTGGCTGATACCTACCCTGGTGCGGATGCTTATATTGACGAAGCGTCTGCTGTAGAGAGAATCTGTGTTGAGCTTGTTGGAGAGACAACGGTTGATATACTTATTCAGCGGGGTGGAAAAAATCCTCAAGATGATGTTACACCACCCGTGATCACATTGGCCGATAACGGCGTAGAACGTACAAGCGATGCTACCGCCACCATCAAGTTTACCTCCAGCGAAGCTGGTACGGTTTACTATTCACTCGTTTCTGCCGATGCTGTGGACACGTCCGCCACTGGTACGACGATGGTCAGCGGCGATAATAGATTGAATATTGTCGGACTGTCTACTGGAGAGGCGAAGGTTTATATTAAGGCAAAAGACGTTTCGGGGAATGTTACCGAGTCCGTTCTGGAAGTTACGGTTCCGGCCTATGTGCCTACTTATGAGGTCCTATTAACATCGATTACTCCTGCAATGTATAATCAAGGGTATCGCTATGTCAGTGCGACAGCGGCCGGACTTCCGTTAAAGTCAAATGATGATCCATACATGTGCATATATAAGGGAGCACAGGCAGGACAAACGGTCAAGGTCACGCTTCTCATTCCGGAGGCCGATAAGGAACTCGAATCGATTTCCCTGACTACGAATGACGGGAATAATACGCCGATCGACGTGACCGTTGACGGCACGGAGAACAGTTTCAGCTTTACCATGCCGGCGGCCAATGTACGTGCAGATAGTTTTACCATCAAAGACTCCGTTGTAGTAAGGTATAACTTGAAAGCAGACGTTTCCCTGCTGTACGAAAATCTCGAAGATTCAGCCGGAAATCGCCAAGGCACAGTGACCTTCACCGATGCCGACGGAGTAACGCTGGTGCAGGCCAAGCCTCGTCAGCAGGTAACCGTGACCGCCGATCCGAAACCGTATACGGCGGGCGATATGTTCAAGCGGGAATTTGTGCGCTGGAAAGTCATTGATGGCATCGAGGTCAGTCCCGAGGATCAGCTGAAACCGTCCTTCACTTTTGAGATGCCGGAAAACGATGTCTATTTGTTTGCGGAATTCAAAAATGTCGGAACGGAGATCACCTGGGGCACAAAAATCGACAATGTCATCGGCAATGTGACGAGAGTTAGCCTGTCAGGAGTTGCCAGCGAGAGAAGCCCCTTTACTTTTGCCGAAGGTGCAGAGTTGGGTGCTGTCCCGTTGGGAGAGGACTGGTGGTACCGGTACGAGTTCACCGGCTGGACAGTGACACGCGATGAAGAGGTATTGACAGATGTAGATACTTCTCAGTTGGTCAGTGACGACCGTCCCAAAGGGACTTTCGGCTATGCGACATGGGCGAACTTTAGTGTGAGCGGCAAGAAAATGACTGTCATGGCCAACTTCCATGAGCGTGCTTTCGCCAGCGTTACCGCCGCAGCCAATGACGCCGCTATGGGCAGCGCCACCGTTACCGTGGGTGGCAGTACCCCCGCAGAGACCCAATCTGTTGTCTACGAGGGCCAGACCGTCACCCTGACCGCCACCCCCGGCGACCGCTACACGCTGAAGAATTGGGAGGTCAAGGACGCCGACGGTACGGAGATCAAGGTAACGAAGGACGCGGAGGACGCCAACAAGGCCACCTTCATCATGCCCAACAACGGCAAAGCCATCACCGCCACGGCCATCTTCGCCGTCGATCCCGCCAAGGCCAGCACCGACTGCGTACTGGAGGATGTGGATCTGAAGATCACCGGTGCCACGGTCGAAAACCAGGGCACCAGCTACACCATCACGGTCCCGGCCAATACCGACGCGGACACGCTGGCCGCGGCAGTGCTGAAGTTCACCGTTTCCGAGTACGCGGATGTTATCACCGCTGACGGCAGCGTCTGGCCGGAAGCGGGTCAGGCCTGCGGCATGGAGCTGAATAAGGCCGTCACCTTCACCGTCCGCTCTGAGAAGTGCCGCCTCGGCGGAGACGACGCCGCCAAGGCGGAGTACACCATCACCGTTGTCCGCGCCAAGAGCACCCAGTGCGCCATCGACAGCGCAAAGCTGGGCGATGTGGACGGCGTCATCGATCAGACGACCGTCACCTTCACCGTCCCCGCCGACACCGAGGACAGCGCCGTGGCCACGATGCCGCTGACGTTCAACTGCTCGCAGTATGCTTCCATCAAGCTGAAGGATGCAGCGGATTGGGACAACGGCACAGCCTGCGGCATGGCGCTGAACGAGGAAAAGACCTTTGTCGTTACGGCGGAGGATGGCACCACCAAGGCGGAGTACACCGTTGTGATCCATCGCACCCCCAGCGATAAGAAGGCGCTTACCGGCGCGACGCTGGGCGATATCGCGGCTGTGATCGACGAGGACAGCCATGCCGTCACCTTCACCGTTCCCTCCAATACGACGGACAGCACGCTGGGCGAGATGATCCTGAAGTTCACCTGCTCCCCCCGTGCGGCGGTCAGGCTGAAGGACGCGGCGACCGATTGGCCCGCTGCCGGTCTGCGCTCCGGCCTGAAGCTGGGTGTTTCCGCCACCTTCGTAGTGACGGCTGAAGACACCTCCACGCAGGAGTACACGGTCACGGTCAACCGCGAGCTGAGCACCGAAAAGGCAATCACGGAGGCTGTCCTGACTAAGACGGGCGGCGCCTCCGTGAAGGCGGATATCAACGAGCAGAACAAGACGGTCACCTTCACGCTGCCTGTGGGCACCACCGATGCCGATGTGGCCGCCATGACGCTGAAATTCACCTGCTCTCAGTACGCTTCCATCAAGCTGGATGGTGAAACGAGTGATTGGCCTACCGATGGTAAACTCTGCGGTATGAAGCTGAACGAGGCCAAGACCTTCATCGTTACCGCTGAGAACGGCAAAACGCAGGCGTACACGGTCCTCATTACCAGAGGCAAGAGCACCGCGAAGGAGATCACGAGCGCCATCCTGCTGGCGAAGGCCGGTGATACGACATCTCCGGCCACGGTGAAGATCGACAATGCCAAGAAGACCATCGACTTTACCCTGCCCGCCGGTACCGACACCAGCAAGCTGGGCGAAATGATCCTGAAGCTGACGGTCTCTGACTATGCCACGGTGAAGAAGTCCGGCGATACGGCCAACTGGCCCGCTGAGGGCAAAGCCTGCGGCATGGAGCTGGATAAGGCTGCCACCTTCACGGTGACGGCTGAGAACGGCTCCACCCAGGACTACAAGGTGACCATCACCAGAACCAAGAGCACCACGAAGGATATCACCGCTGTCAAGCTGCTGGATGCCGACAAGTCCGTGATCGCTGAGGGCAAGCTCAGCGGTACGACGTGGACCATCACGCTGCCCTCCGATACGGACAAGGCGCTGATCAATAGGATCGGCTCTGCGACGGATGTTTACATGCAGGTGCTTCACACCGGTGTATCCGTCAGGCAGGAGGAAGGTTGGAACGATGCGGACGGCGCACCCTATTGGAACAGCGGCGACGCGATGTGCGGCATCAGTGTCAACACCAGCAAGAAGTTCACGGTGACCGCCGAGGATGGCTCCACCAAGATCTACACGGTGGCGATCGAGTACACCGCTCCCGCTGCGCCTACGCTGTCCGATGGCTCAGCTGCCCGCAGCAGCAAGACCGCCGCAACGGTGAAATTTACCACCAACGAGGCGGGCACCTACTACTACAAGGTAGTGACCCACGGCGCAGCGGCTCCCACGGTGGATGAGATCAAGAAATCCACCACCAAGGGTACGGCCAGCGCAGGTGAGACGACCTTCACCCTCAGCAATCTGACCGAGGATGCCCGCGATATCTACATTGTAGTCGTGAGCGCCTCCGGCGGTGAGAGCACCGCCCTGAAAATTGAGATCCCCGCCTATGGCGGCGGAACGGAAACGCCGGATACCGGCAAGTTCACCATCACCGCAAACGCTCCCAAGGGCGGCACCATTACCACCAACCGAACTAAGGCGGACAAGGGCGACGAAATCATCGTCACCGTCACGCCCGACAGCGGCTATCAGATGGTAGAGGGTTCTCTGTCCTACTCGCTGGCCGTGGCTGGCGGTGAGACGGTGAAGATCACCGGAAACCGCTTCACCATGCCCGGAGGAAATGTGACCATCACCTGTAAGTGGGAGACGGCCACCACGACCGCCAAGGGCATCACCAGCTTCTCCATCAACGGCGTGGCTGGCGCGGTGAACAACACCACTAACACCATTACCATCACCATGCCCCGCGGCACGGATGTGACAAAGCTGACTCCCACTATCTCCACCAACGGCGTTAAATCCCTCACGCCTGGTAGTGGCGAGACAGTGAACTTCACCAATTCTGTGAACTACACGGCCACCATGGAGGATGGCAGCACCAAGACCTATACTGTCACGGTCTACGTGGAAAAGGGTACGCTGTCCGACCAGTTCTGGGACAAGCTGACGGATTTCGTCAACCAGATCCCCTGGTGGGAGTACGCAAAGCATCAGCAAAGTACTAGCAGCTATCCTAAGTATTGGTAAATCCCCCTCTTTACCAAAGAAAGACGTCGGCATTCGCCGACGTCTTTCTTTGGAGGATGTGTAGTTTCATAGCTGTATATAAGCTATTCAGATTCACTCGAGGTCAGCCGCAATTCTTCGCCTCTTTTTCCGCACACAAAGAAGCAGATGCCTGAAACACCTGAAGCGCTTCTGAAAACTCTCGGTGTTCCTCCGGCGCGGCATCGCAGCCGTTTTCGACCGTGTCCTTCGCAATGTTCTCCAGCGTCCAGCCATTGACCAGTTTTGATGCAGCGCCACGTAATTCAAAGTAGTTGAACGTGAACTGCGCTCCATAGTTGAAGAGCTGTGTTGCAATCTCCTCACCGCAGTGCTGCTTGATGAGAGTCAGCTCCACATAGCTTTTATCGTAGAGTTCAGTTTCTGGCTCCACATCGTCCTGACTTAGTTCGTCTGCATACGTCGTCCATGCGTCTAGGGCTTCGACCGTTGCTTCCGGTAGGAGACGCCTAATCAGGTTTTCAAATTGTTCTTTTTGCATAGTTCAAATCCTTTCATACTCGCAAGCCTATCACCGATTGCATGATACCATCACCGGTCAGCTCGCTGGTTCGGTAAATCTTCTGGCAAAAGGGCTCCAGGCTGAACCCCATGCCAGATCGCCCTTTGTCCAACAAAATACCTGATACCGTGAAATGAGACACGGCCTGTGACAGCTGCAATTCCTGCTGGCAACCATCGGGTAACGCACACTCGCCATCCGTGATAAAAACCGCATCAGCCATTTCAAAACCTTCTGACTCCATCAGATGGATCGCTTCACGGATGGGGCGTTCAAAGTTGGTACCGCCGCCGAGGAATGTTTCCGCAGCAGTCAGTTTATCCTCCAGTGTGTATTCGTCCGGACGGAATATGTCCACCTGACAACTGCTGCTTCCGGCAAAATGGATCAGCGCAAAGCTCCTTCGGCGCTCTGCGGCGATCTCCAGCAGAGTCATGGCCACCGCCTTACCCCATGCCGCAGCTTCGCCTTTGGTAGAGTTGGATTCATCCAGACAGCAGATAATGTCGCCCATGCCCTTATAGATAGGTTCACATCGGCGATACTGTTTGATCTGCTTTTGCTGATACTTCCGCAGGAACAGCGGAATAGTCTCCGGCGTGGCCAGCATGGCAAGCTCCGAAGTCAGCGCACGGGACAGGTTATTACCTAACTCCAGAGAGTAGGTTTCACCCCGCCCATAGGCGTAGCTGTTTTTCTTGGCCTGCGCGAGAAGTTCACGGAAGCGACCCAGATACTTGGAAACATCCCTTAGCGCCGGACTCTGCCGTACCTTTTCCAGCAGTGCAAGATTCTCAGGCGTGCGGCGCATATCCGAGGGTTCATCGCTCCATGCGCCGATGATGCTCTGAACCTCCTGCGCCCGCTCTGTGGCAGCCTGCACAGCGGCGGATACCGCCAGATCAACCGTCTTCGTTTGGCACAGCATGGTCGTGTCCAGCATCTGAGATACAGCCTCCACCTGCCGCTGCTTGCTGTCCAGCCGATTGGCAGCATTTATCAGCGCCTGCTTATCCGTCTCGGTCGGTTCTCCTGTAGCTTGGGCATCAAGCAGCTTGGTGAGCTCCTCTGCTGCGGTATCACGCGCTGTTTCCAGCTTTTCGAGGGTATTTAATGCACCTTTGTCACCGCCCAACTCAGACAACAGTCCGTCCAACTCTTCGGCGGCTCGACTGGTGAACTCCGCCGCCGCTTCATAGGCGGGTAGACTACGTCCCTCGCAGATGTTTTTCAGCGTGGGATAGTCGTCCTGTTGAGAGATGTGGTCGAGGAGGGGTGCGTTGAATTTCTGCGCCGCAGCGGTGAGCATATTCGCATCGTTCCTGCGCGGGGTCAGCGAATACAAGGATTGAAACACATCGCGGGAGAGTGCGGGAAAAGATTTGAGCTTCTGCACCGCGGCGTTCTCTGTCAGATCCATTTCTGTATCATCCTCGCGCAGCTCGGCGTATATACTGTCTTCCAGTTTGCTGGAGCGCATCACCCTGTCGGTTTTCTGTGCCGGTTTTCTACGAAGTGCTGCAAGCTCCGCAATAGGGGAGCGCAGTACATCCGCTATTGTCCGAAAGGCTTTTCGTTTATTGGTATTCATAAAGCATCTCCTTATCCACAAGGGGAAGGCATGAGCCTTCCCCTTGCTATTTCATGACCCTACAGGATCAGAACGGCAGATCTTTGCTGGAACTGCCCACAGCGGACGGGAAATCATCCAGCGGCGGGAAATCCTTAAAGGCGTCTGCCTCACTAGTCCCGGAAGTTCCCTCGGCCTGCGCCGGACGGGAATCGCCGAAGTAGACATTATCGGCGTTGATCTCTGCGCTGCGGCGCTTATTGCCCTCCTTGTCCTGCCATTCGCGGATCTGGAGCCGCCCCTCTACCACGACCATGCGGCCTTTGGTAAAATACTTGCTGACAAATTCTCCAGTGGCGCGCCATGCCACCACATCAAAGAAATCGGTCTCCTTTTCTCCGGACTGCGATTTGAAATCGCGGTCACAGGCAATAGAGAAGCTGCATACCGGCGTACCGCTGCCGGTACGGCGTAGCTCAGGATCATGGGTCAGGCGGCCCATCACAATAATTTTGTTCAGCATAATCGTTCCTCCAAAAATGTAGTTATTGCAGAGCAGCCATCTGCTCCAGCGGGATGTAGGTGAAATTCACCGCGTTGTGGGCGGCCATGCTGATGGTCTCCAGATTGTTCAGGAGCTTGTTCACCATGTCCTTTTCACTGTCGGACTGTGCGGCGGCACATAGCTCCTGTTGTCGCTTATACAGCTGGAGCAGTTCACCGCGCAGCTTCAGCAGTGCCTTACTGCCAGCCTTGGGATTGCCGCCATCCGCAACAACGGTGTTGAAGTCCTCCTGTGTCTCTACCGCCATAGCAAGAATACTGTTTACCTTATCCTGCAAAGGATTGACGCACAGGCGGGTCAGCGTGTTTTCTACCGTGGGCCGGTCACTGGGGGTTTGCCAGAGATAGCACTTGAGGATCAGCAGGTCTTGGGACTCCACCTTGTCGTGCCCTTCCAGCCATGCCTTGGCCTGCACTAGAGGGTAGTAGTTGAGATATTTACGGTCTGACACCTCGATTCCGTTGCCCCGCAGTTCACAAAGCACATCATCAGCCAGCTCATTGATAGCGTCCGGCACAAGGATGGCGGCCACCTCTTGCTGCATGGCGTACAGCTCGGACAGCGAGATCGTGGAATTTACCGATCCATCGCCGCCGCTTTGCTTGCTCTTGAGAACGGACAGACGCTTATCGCGGTCAGCAATGTCTTCTGTCACCACCTTGATCTGCAAACGGTCATACAGCGGCGCGAGGATCTGCTCCTGCGGATCGGCAAAATTGGGTATCTCGTTGGACGCGGCAAAGAAGGAAATTGCCGGAATGGGATAGGTGCGCCCCTCGTTGGTATACTTGCGCTCGTTGAGTGCTGTCAGCAGGGAGTTCAGCACGCCATCATTGGCCTTGAATATCTCATCCAGAAATACGATATCCGCCTCCGGTATTTTACCGGCGGTCTGTACCACAGGTTCATTCTGATGCAGCGCGGCCACGGCCTTTCGGTAGCTGAGCAGCTTATCTGTCGCCTTTTCCAGCATGGTAAAGCTGTCCGGCGTATCTTTCCTCGCACCGAGACCATCCACCATACATTGAAGATCAAAGCATAGGTTTTTATGTACGTCATCATCCTGCAGCACAGCATCCGGCACACTGCCGGGTATCAGACTGGACAGGTCGATGCGGCCAAAAAGCTGATCCTCATCGGTCTGCTTGGAGAGCAGCCGCTCAAACTGCCGCGCACCGGTGATCCGCTGACGGAACAGGTTGATGGACAGGCTCTTGGCCTGACCGGGCTTGCCGAGAATGAACAGGTTATTCCGCGTCAACAGCGCAATGGCGATCAGCTCGACCAGTTCTTCTCGCTCCGCCACCTGATTGTTGACGTCCTGTATCACGGCCAGCATTTTATCTCGCAATGTCATATGATCCACCCTCCTTACGCAGCTGCCAGCGCTTCATCCTGACGATACAGCTCCAGTGCATCAAGGGAGATGAACTCCCTGCCGCAGAAATCCGCGGGAGCATGAGTGATGCCGTACAGCCTGCGGGGCGTTTTGCAGCTGAGCAGTTCATACTTGAGCTGTGCCAGAATGTGGATACGCAGCACGCCCTTGTCAGGGTCAAAGGTCTCCACCGCCCGGATGAGCCGCAGCGCCAGCTGCTGGTACACTTCTTCGTAGTCCAGACGGACGGCGCGGATCAGCGCGTGATTTTTTCGCATCACGCTGTCGATGCACCAGAGGTGTTCTTCCACGATACGGTTTCTCTCAAGAATGGAGTAAGTATTTTTCATGGTGAAGTCCTTTCGTATCTTCGCTGATGGGTTCCCACAAGCGGCAGCAGCCCTTGTTCCAATCCTCCATCAGCATCGCATGTGTGTATTCTTTCGAGTTATAGACGGGGCTCTTGCAGTGCTGCCGCCGTCTTGCTTTCGGAGCACTGTTTACATCCGTCGTATAAAACGCATAGGTGCAGGTATCACAGCTTTTCTTGATTTCGTTCAAATAACGTCCTCCTTTTCTTCAATACTTCTGCGGCACAGTTCAATAAGCTTCTGGCATTGGTGCATCTCAAAACCGCCGATATGCGCCTTCCGTTCGGGAAGGTGCATTTTCTTTGCCAGCCAGCGATACGCCTGTGTTCGGCTCATACCGCGCTCCGTCCAATATGCGTCGAAAACCTGATGTGTTTCGATGCGTTTGAGACGCAGCACCTCATTGGCCAGATCACCAAGGGGGCGAACCGTCCCCCTGTGACAACCTACTCTGGCATTGCAGTTCTGACATTGATACAGCTTTTCGCCCTTCAGACCCAGCCGCACGGCAGAATCGCCGTAGACGCTTTCTGCCGGCACAAGGCGGACAATACCGCCGCAGTATCGGCAAATATGGGGTATCTCCAACCGCACGCCCCCTTACGCAGCCTTTGCGGCTTTTTTGCGGGCTGGCTTTGCTTTCGACGCGGTCATGCGGAGCTGTGTCTGCATATAGAACGCATCCTCCGTGGAGAGCGTCAGCATTCCCGTCTGGGCGATACCCAGCGTAACGGTGCCGCGCAGTGCCCGCAGGCAGCGTTCCAGCCGATCCACCGCAAAGCAGTAGTCACCGGCAGGTTGTCCCGTCAGAGGAATGACCGTCAATGCCGCGTTGGAGGAACCGACCTCACCGGTGCAGCGAAGGGTCAGCCGATTCCCGTCAAAGTGCAGGATCGTTCTGTTGTCCATGCACGCGGCAGTGGCCACCTGCAATGTGCGGCGCAGTTCCTCGGAATCGCTCAGCACCGTAAATGTGTTTTGTGTCCCCGCAATGAGACTGTCCGTGTCCACATAGCTGCCGTGCATGAGCCGTGCGGCAAACTGAAAACCCTCTTTCACAAAGACGAGCTGCCTGTCAGCCATGCCAACGGAAAATGTGTCCTTTTCCTCGCAGAGCTGGGCCAGCTTTTCCAGATTGGCAGCAGGGATAAGAAACGTCTGGTCACCGGTACATTGCTTATCTCCCTTTGCGGAAACAATGCAGACGCCATCGCTGCCAACGGCACGCAGGCCATCAGCGGTCAGGCGGAGGTTTACGCAGCGCAGCATGGGCATATTACTGTTGTTCGGGTCTGTGGCAAACGCCGCACGGCGTACCATGGACGGTATACCACTGAGCTTCACAATGCTTTCAGGAGCAGTGATGTTCATGCGTGGGAAACCTTTGCCGCTGGCTGTTGGTACCTGATAGTACGCATGGTCACTGGATAGTGCCAGCGTATCCTTGTCTCCCTTGCAGCACTCCACCGTATTCCCCGGAAGATTGGTGAGCATGGCGGAGAGCAGCTTGGCATCAATGGCGAATGTGGTATCACCGCCTTCATAGGCCAGCAGCGGTACGTCCTGCCGCAGCGTTACCTCCATATTGGTGGCGGTCATGTGCAGGCAGCGCGTCCCTGTGTCGATCTCCAGCAGCGCACACTTCAGCACCTCTAGTGGTGATGCGGACGGCGCCAGCTGCGCGGCACGCTTGGCGGCAGTCAGAAACGCCGCCCTTTCAATGGTAAAATTCAAAAATATTCCTCCTTTACGCGGCAGTATCGAACATACTGAGCTGGTTCTCCAGTTCGGTGTGTTTCGGTTTCCTGCCGGTTCTCGATGCTTGCAGCAGGCCATCATAGAGCACCTGCCGCGCTGCGGTATCTGCGGCACGGACACTTTCGGGCTGCTGTACTTCGACCACCCTTTCTTTCTGAACAGTGACCGGCTCCGGAATCTGCTTTACTGCGCGGTGCGGGTTGATAATGGCCATCTTCTTGAAGGTGGCGGCAATATCCTCCACGTTGTCCTTGATGCCCAGCATCAGTTCCTTTGCCATCTGCGAGGTCATGTCCTGCACGTCACTCATGGCCGCCAGTCCTTCCTCGGAGAAAGTCCCCTCGATCAGTCCGGCCACAGCCAGCTTGGAGGCCATCAGCTTCATCGCCTTCGCCTGCATGGTGTCGGCGTAGTAGAGCATATAGACCTCGACTCTCGGCGCTGTCTGGTTGATGCGCCATGACCGGCGCGACGCCTGCCGTAAGGTGAACAGGTTATAGCCCATGGAGTAGAAGATCAGCGTCGTAAATGCGTTCAGGTCAAGGCCGGTCTCCACACATTTGGGGTTGGTGATAATGACCTGTGTGCCTGCGGACAGCCTCTTACTGAGCCAATCCTCTCGTTTTTCCGGGACGATCTGTGTACTCAGGATCTCCGTTCGGATACCTTCCTCACGCAGCAGCCCCAGCAGCTTTCGCTGGGTATCTGTCCGTGTCCAGCTGGTGTAGATCATTACCCTCTCGCCTGCGGCGATCTTGGCCCGCACGATTTCCAGCACCTTCTCCTCTTTCGGGAGGACGGTCTGGAAGTCTGCCATGTCCTCCGGCTTCACGATGGTGCAGCCGCTGATGGGGTGGATGATCTCCGGCTGGTCATAGGGCTGATCCGGATACACCGTCAACAGATTGAGATAGGCGGACAAGATCTTATTGGCCGCCTTACGGTCATTTCTCAGGACTGACGTCAGTTCCCGTTCCACTTCTTTGTATGCCTCTTCGATTGGCTTCGGCATCGTCAGTGGTATGGGAATTTCCTCGTAATCAGGAAGATCCTTGCCCATATCGGACAGCGACAGGAATGCCGTACACTCCAGCAAGAAGCGGGAGAATACCAGCGGAGAAACACCGGGGAGCTGCCGTGAGCGTTTTTTGCTTTTGGCACTGCGGCGGTTGGAGTTATAGTCCGCGTCGGTGATCTCATAGGTGTTTTCCACTACGCCGTATTCCGCATCGAACCGGGAAGGTGCATCGTGGGACTTTCCATCCTTCTGCATCAGTCCGGGGACGATACGGTACAGAAGGTGAAAAATACCGGAGCTGTAGCCGTTGATCAGCGTTGCGGTCATGCCGATGAATTTCCGGCAAATGCCGTAAAGCTCCGCCATAGCGTCGCCCTGTCCACTGTCGTTGTTGTACTCATGCAGCTCATCACAGAGAAAGCTGCCGATCCGTCCACGGTACTTTTTCTTGAGGTAGGTACTCAGCGGAAAGCGGCGGTGTGCGCCCTTGATGCAATACGGGCGTTCCGGATGCTCCACGAGCTGCTGCAGCTGATCCAGAATGTGTTCGTTTTTCGTGCGGTTGAGGTGCATGGCAGCCTGCGGCCGGAATACCCAGCCATACCCGCCAATTTTTATCCACGGCATTTGACGCCGGT
>JABLTL010049489.1_pt1 | contig 12400 bp, 6 predicted proteins | sample 7160151 | NCBI WGS metagenome assembly JABLTL01 (sample SAMN14651223, study PRJNA627086) | human gut metagenome | isolation source: feces | host: Homo sapiens
CTGATTTCGCATTGCCCTTACAGTGCAATCGCCTCGCCGTTACGGTGTAATCGCGATGCCGTTACGGTACAATCGCGTTGCGATTACGGTGTAACGGCGACGCGATTGCACCGTAACGGCAATGATTTTTGGCAAAAAACCAGTCGACGATGCTGCGAAGGGGCACCTCGAAGCCTTTTTTCCGCTCTATTTGCCCCTGTTTTCAAGTGTTAAATTTTGGCAATAATATTTTACAAGCTACACACGGCCGCAAAGTCAAACTAATTGATACACATATAAACCAAGGACCACACCTACGACACGTCAGGCGCAAGGCTGCGCTGAGACGTGGCGCTTGCGGCATGTCTATCTTTATGATTCGTGTGGGTAATGACATACGTAACGCAACTGATGCATAATCAAGGCAAACACTTGACCTACGTCAATAATGCCAGATTTTTGAATATTTTTCCCCGAATTGTTTTGCACTTTCAAAAAATCGCAGTACCTTTGCACTCGCAATTCAGAAATGGATAAGCAACAAAGGTTAAACATCGCGGAGTGGAGCAGTTGGTAGCTCGCCAGGCTCATAACCTGGAGGTCGCACGTTCGAATCCTGCCTCCGCAACTACGAATGCTCGGAACAACTTGCTAAGCAAGAAGTTACGAGCATTTTTCGTGCTCTGAATCGAAATGGCTCAGACACATATTGGCTCAAATAATATTGTTGTGTTTTTAACAATCTGCATTTCCTTATGCAAATAGCTGTTTTACTCTATAAAGATAGAATTTCAGATCATTCACTCCTCTAAATTCAGCTCTGAATGTTTTTAGGGTTCAAATAATGGCTAAGTCAAATGAGCAGGGAGAAGCCCAAAAGAATGTAAGCGATATAAGGTAAATGGCTATATCCATAACGAATGGTTAGTAACGCCAAAAGTTGATTTTTTTAGAACTTTTGGCACCACTATCGGCACTTTCTGTGATTTAAACTGTACGCCGCATGCTTGAAAATGTGTAAAAATAGAAAAATCGTCCTTGTAAGAGTTTTGTTATAAAATACTTCGCTCATAGCTAGAAAATGTTGAAATTTATAGCAAATTCGGATACTGCTTAACAGAAAGTATGGCAATTAAAAATTAAAAGTGTATTTTTGCAGAAAGATAGTACAAACCGAAGACAATACAAAATATGCGACACATTACATTCTTCTTGTTCATGCTGCTTCTTAGCCCCGTCTTTACTATGGCGGCCGAGCAAGACTCAGCCGGCACGTTATCCATGATGCCGATAGTGAAAATGAAGGCGGCCTTCGACCATAGAGGCGTAAGCGTGTGTCGCCCAATAAGTCGTGAGGCACGCACCTACATCGACGCTATATGCAAGTCGCTTGACAGTACGGCCGTGTACGATGCCCAGGCTCAGGCGCGCATTGACAGACTGCGGGAAAAACTGATGACGGCCTCGTCGTCACAGCAGCAGTATGAGCTTTGGGCCATGCTGTTTGACGAGTATAAGCGCATCTCCTTCAAGCCTGCGTTGAAGGCCGCGCAGCAATGTGAGGTGGAGGCCCGCAACATAGGTAATTACGACCTTGAGGCCCAAGCTATATTATATAAGGTGGAAATCCTTACAAGGTGCGGCTTCTTCCGCGAAGCGTCAGAGGCACTTGCCACAATTGACGAAAAGCGTTGTGCGCTACCAGTAAGAACCAATTATATTGTGGCGGCGTTCAACCTTGAATTTGAGAATGGCTTTTACTTTCCTCGCCACATGTTCCGGCCTAACATGTATCTTCAGCGCATGAGGGCCTATTATGAGCAGGCCCGCAAGCTGTTGCCTGACGACTCGTGGATTATCGACGACATGAACGTGAAGATGAACTTCAACGCCGGCAACAATGCCGAGGCGGTGAGGTGGAGCCATCGACTGCTCAAGAAGTTGTCGCCGTCGTCCGACTATTATCCCAACGCCTTGGGCAATCTTGGCTACAACTACATGGGGCTGGGCGATTATGCCCGCGCGGCACGCTACATATCGCAGTCGGGCATAGAGGAGATAAGGCGCGGCTCGAAGGAGTATGCGGCGGCACGCAAGATTGCTGAGGTGGCTTACATCACGGGCGACATCACCCACTCCTACATGCTCATCAACGTCGCCATGCACAACGCCGAAACTTATAACTCGCGTTACCGTTACGCGGAGATAGCTGCCAGTTATCCTAAGATTGACCGCGACATGTATGCCTACATACAGCAGCAGCACACCCGTTTGCTTGTCGGGCTTGGCATACTGGTTGTCGTGCTGTTGCTGTTGTGCGGTGCCATATTCATGGTGGTGCGCCAGACGCGTAAGGTGCACCGCCAGAAGTCGCTTATCGAGCACCAGATGAAGAGCCTGTCGGACAAGAGCCGTCAGATTGAGGACATCAATGCCAAGCTGCTCGATGCCGGACACATAAAGGAGACAGTGCTAAGCCAGCTCATCGTGGCAAGTGCCAACCATCATTCGGCCATCGAGAAGCTGCGCAAGGAGGTGTTGCGCCGTCTCACCATAAAGGATTATGATGGTCTGCGCGCCGTGTTCGACCAACAGCGTGGCGAGGCCTTCGACACGCTCTATTCTGTCGACCAGATGCTGCTGACGCTCTTTCCCGACTTCCCGGAAAAGTTTAACAGCCTGCTTAACGAGGAGAGCAGGGAGGCTCCGAACAGTGACAAGCGGCTTACCACCGAGATGCGTATATTCGCGCTTATCCGCCTCGGAATAACCAAGAACGATGATTTGGCACAGACGCTCAATTATTCAGTCAACACTATAAAGAGCTACAAGACGCGCGTGATAAACGCTTCGCCCTACGACAAGGACGAGTTCTACAAGCAGCTGATGGCGTAATTGGAGTTTATAAAGTGGCGTTTCTGCGCCGAGCGAGCATATAGGTGCGGATTTTTTTTGCCGTGTTCGTTCTTTTTTCAAGTTATGTTATCGCTAACAGCGGGATTTGTTAGTTTTCAAAGGTATATTTTCAAGCACATAAGAAAGCGGTAATCCACTGATTATCAATTACGGTATATGCCACGCATAGGGTATATACCGTATATTTTTTGCTAACGGTATGGTGGGGAAGTAACTTTGCAACCGAATTCAAAAACATGCGAATTCAGAATTCGGAAAAACTGAATCGTAAAAAGAGTTACATTACTAAGAACTGTTTAAAAACTTAAAGATTTTATGGAACACAAAAAGTTATTACTTCCTTCATTAATGGTGGTGACTTCGATGATGCCCGCTTTGTCGGTAAGTGCCGAGACGTTTAGCAAAATGATGATTGCCGTTGAGGACACAACAAAAAACGCTGGCAACGACCACGGCGTGATGCTAAACGCCAAGGATGCCACCGAGCCCCGTCAAGTGGAGATAGGTCTGCCTATGAGTTACACAGCTGTTGCGGTTGACGGTGTGCCGGCCGTTTACTACTATTGGCCCAACACCACCAGCAACCACTGGCGCGGCGAGCAGCTGCTGGCGCGTCAGGGCCTGCAAAACATCGCCACCACCGCCATCAAGTTCGGAGAAATTGGCTATGGCGTAGACTCATACATGGAGCGTGGCGGCGAGCGGTTCAAGGGCAAGCTGAAGTATCAGACCAACACTTACGGCGCACAGAATTTCGACCTCAACCTTTCAGGCAAGCTGGCCAAGAAGACTTATTTTACGCTCAGCGCATACCAGAACTTTGACCCTGGAAGCATGGACCTGAAGTTCACCAACTATATTGACCGCGCACAGTTCTACACGGCCGGGCTGACACGCCTCTTCAACAACGACCGCGGACGTTTCAGCGTATTCTATAAATATAATGTCACCCATCCGCTCACCGCTCTCGCCAACTATGCACCGTTCACCTACGACGGCAACGGCAAGGTGTCGGAGCTGAAGGGCTTCCGCATGGGCCGCGACTCTTATCTGCCCGTCGACGGCATGATGCAGTATCGTGACGTGAAGACCGGCGAACTTGTGACCGACAACCTCTACAACATCATCAAGACCCGCACCCATGAGGCCACGGCACTGCTCGACTACGATCTTGGCAACAGTCTCTCGCTTGCTGTCAAGGCTAAGTTCTCACACTCTAAAGGCCATAGCGGCGACCAGCTTACCATGGGATTTTACGAGGATGCCGATGCGACGTATGCCGACAACGGCGAGGCCTTCCACGGAACCATACAGCGCCGACTTTCACAGATTAACGCTTTCTGCGTGAAGGATGCTATGCTCATTGCCGAGCTGCAGAAGAAAACCGCCAACCACAATTGGGCCTTCGGCATTAACGAGCTTTACAGCAACATCGACTACGCCCGCAGCACCACACAATACTATCATGAGGTAGCACCCAACCCACGCAAGCTCATCTACAACGGTAAGGAATATGCCAACCTCAATGGATCCACCGAGTATGACAAGGGCTTTGAGAACAAACTCGCGGCTTATGTGAACGACACGTGGCGTGTGTCGCGCAACTTCCGCATGGGCTACGGCGCGCGTCTTGAGATGTTCAATGTGGGTGTCGACTATATTGACGACGGCCGCTTCACCGACTTCTTCATCGGCGCTAAGTATACTGACGCTGACGGCAACAGCAAGACTGTCGGCACGACGCATCACACAAAGACTGGCTTGAACTATAGCGTGTCGGTGTCGCCGACATTCAACATCACCCACAACTTCGGACTGACTGGCGAGCTCAACTTCCTTCAGCAATATCGTCATCTTGAGGCTTACTCAGGCAAAACGCTGCCTTACTACGACCACCGTCCGTTCATTCTCGGCCGTGCAGGTATCTTCTACAACAGCTCGTTTGTGAACCTTGTGTCGGCCTTCACCTACGCACGCCGCACCAACGACTACATTCGCCTGACGGTGATGAGCGACGACCCCAACGAGGACCCCGTAATGGTGGGCGCGTCGAGCGGCATCGAGACCATGGGCTGGACAACCGACGCTATGTTCACTCCGTTCAAGGGATTTAAGTTACACGCCATGCTCACCCTGCAAAGCCCCAAATACACGGGCTACAAGTTCGAGGCCTTCAACAAGACCTACGATTTCAGCGACAAGACTGTCACCAAGCAGTCGAAAGTAATCATTGAGCTTGACCCCAACTACACCTACGACCGCTTCAACATCTGGGCTTCGTTCCGCTACTACGGCAAGCAGTATGCCAACGTGGGCAACTCGGTCTACTTCAACGGACGCTGGGAGACCTTTGCTGGCGCAAGCTACAAGGCCAACAAGATGCTTACGTTTAACGTGAACGTGGTGAACTTCCTCAACCAGCGCGGCGCACAGGGCACGATTCCTGGCTCAGAACTCATCACCGACGGCTCGCAATATACTGGCACCATCATGGCCGGAAACTATATCCGCCCGTTCACCGTGGAGTTTGGCACAAAGCTCAATTTCTAAATCAAGACAAGTAGTTGCAATAAACAAAAAACAATAATTAATTAAGAAAAAATCTATGAAGAAAATTTTTGTAGCAATGGCTGCCATGCTCGCTACGATGAGCATGAGCGCACAACAGAACATCTCGTTCCGTGAGGGCAAACTGGTCTCGCCGCAGGTAAACAACGATCACACCGTGACGTTCCGTGTGAAGGCTCCCAAGGCAAAGAGCGTGAAGGTGGTGGCCGACTGGGAACAGAACAACGGACAGGGCACCATGAAGAAGGGCAAGGACGGTGTATGGGAGTACACCACGCCACAGCTCGCCTCCGAGATGTTTACCTATCGCTTTGATGTCGACGGAGTGGTGAACATCGACCCTATCAACCCGTTCACACGCCGCGACGTAGGCAACGTGTTCAGCATCTTCTATGTGGGCGGTGGCGCAGCCGACGAGTATCAGGTGAAGAATGTGGCACACGGACAGGTGCGCACGGTGTGGTACCACTCAAACACAGCTGATGCCGACCGCCGCATGAACGTGTATCTGCCGGCCGGCTATGGCAAGACCGACAAGAAATATCCTGTTTTCTACCTCTTGCACGGCAGCGGTGGCGATGAGAACGCATGGCTCGAGCTGGGCAACATCTCGCGCATCATGGACAACCTCATAGCCGAGGGTAAGTGCGAGCCGATGATTGTGGTGATGCCTAACGGCAACTTTGGCAAGCAGGCTGCCGCCGGCGAAACCTCTGAGAATCTCAACTATAAGCCGGTGATGACCAACTTCCTCCCTCACTACAAGGACGGTCTTTATGAGTTGGCATTCCCCGAGATAGTAAGCTTCGTTGACGCTACGTTCAACACCCTGCCCGACAAGGCCCACCGAGCCATCGCCGGTCTGTCGATGGGTGGCATGCACACGCTTATGATTACCGCCAACTATCCCGACATGTTCAACTACATAGGCCTCTACTCGGCTGGTGTAGACTTCACGAAGATAAAGATGGAGGAAATTTCGGCCTACGCCAACCTTGACGCTAAGTTGGCAAAGCTGGCAAAGAGCAATCCTAAACTCTATTGGATTGCCTGTGGCGATGCCGACCGCCTGATGCCGTTCAACAAGCAGCTAATGGATCGCATGACAAAGGATGGGCTGAAATACACCTTCCACGAGAGCACACGCGGCCATCTTTGGAGCAACTGGCGTCAGTACTCACTGCTGTTTATCCCGCAGTTGTTTAAGTAAAATCTACTCATCAAAGAGTGATATTGCAGTAGTATTCATCGTATGATACAAAAACGATGAAAATAAGAAACAAGTTAGGGCAAGGAGATTTCTCTCTTTGCCCTAACCTGCTTGTTTGCCAGAATCATTGGCAAGATAAGTGCGCTTGCCATTCTTCAATGTCTCCCTCCTATTCTTATCAAAACCTGTTGTTCAAATATCAAACCTATAGGTTTCGCATTCGATAATATGTTATTTGGTCATAGTCTTAATAATTTTCATTGCTAATTGCTTTAGCGGTGACTCTTCAGGTGGGCGTGAATCTGAAGAGCAAATGAGAATGAGGTATAAAATAAAGGAAGAAAAAACTTTGCGCGAATTTGAAAGACTTATGGAAGAGCGTGAGAGATTAAAGAAACTCAAGTGTTTGAACCCTCTTTGTCGTGTTATTGTCGCAGTTTTATTTGAGCTATCTTTTCGTTTGATCATTAATCGTTTTCGTACAATTTACACAAATCGCTTATACAACATTTCATGGTCTGCCTTAACGACTGTGGTTCCATCACTTCTATCATCGTCCCATAGCTTTGCAACATTGAGGATCCATGAGCCAAAAGTAGACCTTACAAATCCTAAAATAGCTAAATTGTGTAATATAAGCCGTTCATAATCAACGATTTAGAATGTTGTATCTTGCGCCAGTTCTGCTCCAAATTTGGTGCAAAAAGGAGATATTTGAAAAAATAACCATTGATAATCAGCCAGTTACATGTGGTGGTAGAGTGCTTTTAAATCATGCCTCCGCAACTACGACGACGTAATGCACACAAAGCATTACGTCTTTTTTGTTTATATCACTTTACAAGAGATTGTGCAGTGCACGCGATGCAGTCAGATTTATAGGATCGTGGGCAAAGGATTGAAAAACATGAGACCATATTATAAGAACGAGCCGACTTGATAGCGGAAATCAAGAACGGCAACAACATAACCTTGATTGCCCCTCGAAGAATCGGCAACCACGCCTATGGTGCCCTGCTCCACCGCCACGCGCGCAAACTCAGCCGGCACCATCATGCTGCTCTCTATGTGCACGTGGCTGTCGATGAAGCCCGGCATGTAATACGGCGCGTCGGCCGCGACATCGTCACAAGGAGTGATCTTGCTTATCACTCCGTCTTCCACCGTCACCTCGCCGTCGAAAACCTGACGCGCCGTGACATCCACTATATGGCGCTTGTATTTCATATAAGCATTTTTATCGTTGAATTATCGGTATGAAGTAATAAAGTCTTTGGCAAAGATAATGCAAACCATCCTTACCAGCACCTGCAAAGCGCAACCATACATTTTAGCTTGAATTAACTGTGCCAATGCTAATAATCCTTGATTGTTCATGGCACAAAGGTATAAATTTTCTATAGAATCAAAAAGCTTCCCCCTAGATATATCGGGTGAGCCGATTCAAATCCTGTCGAGCACGCGCACGATCAGTCCATCGATGTCGCCCTTATAGTCGGTCTCCATCTTCTTGGCGCGACGATTGGCTATCACCATGCAACAAGTCATGGCGTGATGCCCCATCAGCGCGGAGAGACCGGCCAACGCCGACGACTCCATCTCGAAGTTGTCTATACGCAATCCCTCATACTCAAAGCTCTCTATCTTCTCGTTGAGCCCTGGCGCCATCAATGGCAGGCGAAGCTGGCGGCCTTGAGGTCCGAAGAATCCGCCACAAGCCACAGTGATGCCACGCACCATGTCGTCGCCGGCAATGCGGTCGAGCAGCTCAGCGTCGGCCGATGCCACGTAAGGATTGCCCATCTTGTCGTTCCATCCCACGTGCCGTTTGAAGGCGTCTTCAAGTTTCAAGTCGCTCGCCTCATCCCTGCCAGCGTAGAAGTTGAGCAGTCCGTCAAAGCCGATGCTCTTTACGCTCGCAATGTACGTGCCACAAGGCGTGTTGGGTTGAAGGCCTCCACAAGTGCCAACCCTGACAAGGGTGAGGGCGCGGTGCGTAGGCTTCTCCGTGCGTGAGGCGAAGTCGATGTTAGCCAACGCGTCAAGCTCATTGAGCACTATGTCGATGTTGTCGCACCCGATGCCCGTGCTGAGGGCCGTGACGCGCTTGCCCTTATAAGTTCCCGTTATCGAGTGGAACTCACGATTGGAAATCTCACATTCCTTGCTGTCGAAATGTGAGGCCACAAGCCCTACCCTGCCCTGATCGCCAACGAGGACGACCTTGTCGGCAAGTTGCTCAGGCTTGATATGAAGATGGAAAATAGAGCCGTCATTGTTTATGACGAGCTCTGACTCTGGAAAGAATTTACTCATATCGGTTAAGTTGTTTAGTTTGTATGGTTGTCTGTTTAATCTTGCTTTTCAATCCTGCGTATTTGTTTCTCCGTGTCGGTAATGTCTTGCGTGGCTTTTTCCAGCTGCCTCTCCGCCTTCAAGATGGCTTGCGACAACGACTTGTCACCACGATGATAATTCTCCCGCATCGCGTCCAACTTAGCCTTTCCCGACACGCACATGGCTTGCAGCTCCACCAGTTGCTTATATAGCTGCCGGCTCTTGTCGCTCTTGAACTGCGCCAGACTTGTTATCACCGTCTTATCGTCCACCACGAAGGCCATGGCGTTGTCGTCGCCACCGCCCTTCTTTGTCGCGTTTCTCTTTCTCAGGTTATCCAGTCGCTTCATCGCCGCGGCGCGGTCGCCGAAATGCCATGTCGCCTTTATACTCAGCAATCGCGCGAAAGGCATGAGCTCATCGTCATCGAGGTCGTCATCGTTGAAGTTCTGTCGCTTTTCCGTTGGCACGAACGTGTATACGCACACCTTTCCGGCTGGTTGTCGGCGGTCGGTGACCAACCACCCAAGCGAGTCAAGGTCATCGATGGCAAGAAGATAGTCGTTGGCCGTGGAGTTGAACGGCAGCCCCACGTTTTGCGGCTTATACCACGAGGCGTTGTCAGAGTCGAACGCGCTCATGAAGATGTCGCGTCCGCCCATGCTCTCGCTCCCCTCAGCGGAGAAATAGAGCGTCACGCCATCCGACACGAGGAACGGGAAGTTCTGGTTCATGTACATCTGGCTGTTGAAGTCGGAGACGCGCGCGCCCTCGCCCCATTCATCGCCCAGCTTGGTTTGAGTGTAAAGCACCGAGCTTGCGGAGTCGCCATCGGCGTAGATCCGGCGCAAGCCCAGCTCATTCTCATAGCAACCCATCTGGTTGGCTACGTCGGCCTTCGGGTTCTTCGTCATCAACGTCCCGGCTTCGCTTCCCAATGGCACATGGCTGAGGAAATCGCTCTTGTCCACTACCACGCTGTCGATGAACATGACCTTTGCCGTGGCCGGCAACAAGCTCTTGAACAGTTTCATTCCTTGCGCCGACACCAGCCGCGAAGGCTCTTTTGCCTTCTGCGCGGCAGGCGCCTTCTTCACCACGGGCTGCTTCTTGCGTTGCGCCCCAGCCCCGATAACAACTAAAAATAATAATAGTAAGAGAAATGTCTTTTTCATTGTTCTTGTTTTTTTAGGGGCGACAATCATCGTGCCGCCCCCATGTCTCAGGCGAGCAACTGGCTCGCCATGTTTGCCGCGGCCCGCCTTCCGTCGCCCATGGCAAGAATCACGGTGGCCCCACCACGCACGATGTCGCCTCCGGCATATATTTCTTGCCTTGACGACCGCATGTCATCGCCCACCACAATGGTGTCCTTGCGTCCGAGCTCAAGGCCCGTGATAGACTTCGGCACAAGCGGGTTCGGCGACACGCCTATCGCCACTATCACCTGGTCGCATTCGAGCCTCTGCGTCTCGCCCGTGGGCACTGGGCGACGACGGCCAGAGGCGTCGGGCTCGCCAAGCTCCATCACGTCGAGCACCACGGCGCGCACGCGTCCCTGCTCATCGGCAAGATACTCCTTGGGGTTATGCAGCGTGAGGAAGCGGATGCCCTCCTCCTTGGCGTGCTTCACTTCTTCCAAGCGAGCCGGCATCTCCACTTCCGACCGGCGATACACTATCGTGACATCGGCTCCAAGGCGCTTGGCCGTGCGGCATGAGTCCATGGCGGTGTTGCCGCCACCTACGACCACCACCTTCTTGCCTATGTTTATAGGCGTATCGGTCTCGGGGTTGGCGGCGTCCATGAGGTTGACGCGCGTCAGGTACTCGTTGGACGACATCACGTTGATGAGGTTCTCGCCCTCAATGCCCATGAAGTTGGGCAGTCCCGCGCCCGAGCCGACAAAGAATCCCTTGAATCCCTTAGCCTTCAACTCGTCTATGGTTATGGTCTTGCCAATGATGGTGTCGGTCTGGAAATGAACGCCCTCGCGGCGCAACGTCTCTATCTCGGCGTCCACGATGCGGTTTGGCAACCTGAACTCCGGTATGCCGTATTTCAACACTCCGCCTATCTCGTGCAAAGCCTCAAACACGTAGACCTCGAAGCCTTTCTTCACCATGTCGCCGGCGAAGCTCAAGCCCGACGGTCCGCTTCCGACCACGGCCACCTTTATGCCGTTGCTCGGCTCCACCTGCGGCAACTTGCCGTCGCCGTGCTCGCGCTCGTAGTCGGCGGCGAAACGCTCAAGGTAGCCAATGGCCACGGCAGGCTCGTTCATCTTCAAGTGTATGCACTTGCTCTCGCACTGCTTCTCTTGTGGACATACACGGCCACAGACGGCAGGCAAGGCAGAGGTCTGCCTTAGCACGGCAGCCGCACCGAGGATGTTGTCGCGCTCGATGTTCTTGATGAAATCAGGGATGTTGATGTGCACAGGGCATCCCTCCACGCACGACGGCTTGGCGCAGTCGAGACAGCGGTGCGCCTCCTGTATGGCCATCTCCTTTGTCAATCCCTTGTTCACCTCCTCCAGGCGGGTCGTAGCCCTGTATTCTGGATCCAGTTCCGGCATCTGCACTCGCTTTATGGCCATGCGCTCCTTGGGCTTCATGGCCTTGCGCAGCTCTGCTCGCCAAGGTGCCGACCTGTCGGTAAGCTCGTCAGCGCCCTCTTCAGAAGAAGCCGTTTGGCAAGGCGAAGCAGCGCATGCCTTGGTGGAAGCCTCAGCTTGCGCGCCCGTGTCAGGCTCGCCCTCGTCGTGCCAGTGCTGAAGCTCGTCTTGTTCCACCTTCTTGAAAGTGGTCATTCGGCTCAACATCTCGTTCCAGTCCACCTCGTCGCCGTTAAACTCAGGACCGTCGATGCAGACGAAGCGCGTCTTGCCGCCAATGGTGAGACGGCAGGCGCCGCACATGCCCGTGCCGTCCACCATGATGGTGTTGAGCGACACGTCGTTGGGGATGTTGTATTTCCGTGCCATCAGCGATGTGAACTTCATCATCATTGGTGGGCCAATGGCGAGCACCTTGTCCACCTTCTCGCGCTTTATCACTTCCTCAACGCCAACTGTCACCACGCCTTTCTGTCCGTAGGACCCGTCGTCGGTCATTATTATAACCTCGTCGCTGTTGGCCCTCACCTCGTCTTCGAGTATGATGAGCTCCTTGGTCCTTCCGGCGAGCACCGACACCACCCTGTTGCCGGCCTCGTGGAGCGCGGTGAGTATGGGCAGGATGGCGGCAATGCCGATGCCGCCGCCGGCGCACACCACGGTGCCATATTTCTCTATCTTGGATGGCGTTCCGAGCGGGCCCACCACGTCTTGCACGTAGGCACCCTCTGGCAATTCACATAGATGAGAAACATGACACAAGAAGAAAAGAC
>JABLTL010034000.1_pt1 | contig 12392 bp, 7 predicted proteins | sample 7160151 | NCBI WGS metagenome assembly JABLTL01 (sample SAMN14651223, study PRJNA627086) | human gut metagenome | isolation source: feces | host: Homo sapiens
ATGAAAACAATCAACGTCGTTGCGGCCGTCATTGTGCATGACGGCAAGGTATTCGCGACTCAGCGCGGGTATGGCGAGTTTGCCGGCGGGTGGGAATTCCCTGGTGGCAAAATCGAGGCGGGAGAAACCCCTGAGCAGGCGTTGGTTCGCGAGATTCGCGAAGAACTCGAAACGACGGTCTCGGTCGATTCGTTTGTGTACCAGGTAGAATACGATTACCCTGCGTTCCATCTGTCCATGGGGTGCTACATGTGCTCCATCGTGGAGGGACATTTGCATTTGCTGGAGCATTCGGCGGCGAAGTGGCTCGATGCGGCGAATCTTCGCTCGGTCGATTGGCTGCCCGCCGATATTGAAGTCGTTCGTGCCCTCGAGGCTAAAGGAGTGCTTTCCTAAGTTGGCTTTCCCTGGAGAAAAATATCCGCTCGACATGGGCGAGCAAAATTGCCTAATTTCGAACATGCTTGCGTCGGAATGCCTGCTACTGCTTATCGGCGTTGTTGGCTCCATGGCCGCAAGCGGAGTTGTTTCGGGCGATTGGTTCGGTTCGATTATTGAGTTTGGCTGGGCGCACGAAATTGCGCTGTCGTGCATGAAGCTTTCCGCCATTGACACCATCGTGGCGGCCATTGCCGTGACCGTAATTGCGCTCGCCGTTGCCCATGCCATCGAATTCGTCGCGTCGCACACGACGTCGGGCAGGTTGAGCATTATTGCGAATCGCCGCGGTCTCAATGGCGAAATTCCGCGCATCGACTCGTACGCCGTGTTCGCGGGCATGGCCGCGGCGGGCTTTGCCGAGGAGCTTTTGTTCCGTTTCGTGCTGGTGGGCGGCGTGGCCGTGCTTTTGGGTCTGTTCATTCCCGCAAAAATCGCCGTAATTGCCGCAATCGTTATTTCCACCGCCGTTTTCGTGTATGCGCACGAGGAATATCGCGATTGGTACACCCTGTCGGTGTGCGTGGCGATGTCTCTTGTGATGTGCATTGCGTTTGTGATTACTGGCAGCTATGTGGTGGTCGCGCTTGCCCATGCGGCGTACGACATCATCGATATCGAAATCGAGGGTTCACGCATGGTGAACGAGGACGACTACTTCTTCGGCGAGGTTCCGCAAAGCGTGATGCTCGATATGTATGAGGAAATTTGCCGCGAAGAAAACGAGCGCGCCAATCGCAAAGGGTAGCGCGCATCGGAATACATCGAAAAAAGAAGGAGCTCGCAGAATGATTGCGGGCTCCTTCCTGTACAGGACCCGTTTCTTCTTACGCCATGATCTTGCGGAAGAGTTCGACCACCTGGTCGTGGTCAGCTTCGCGTGGATTGCCAGGGAAGCACGCGTCGGCCATGGCATCGCGGGCCAGCTGCTCGAGGTCGCCTTCGACCAGACCCGCGCACGTCTTGGGAATCTCGACGTCTTCGGAAAGCTGGCGCACGGCCGCGATGGCCGCGTCGGCCGCTTCTTCAGTGCTCATGCCCGTGGTGTCAACGCCCATCGCGCGGGCCACATCGGCCAAGCGATCGACGACCACGGGTTTGTTGAATTCCATCGCGATGGGCAGAAGCATTGCGCAGGCAACGCCGTGCGGCGTGTCGTAGTGCGCCGAAAGCGTGTGCGCCATGGAGTGGTCGATGCCCAAACCCACGTTGGAGAAGCCCATGCCGGCGACGTATTGGGCGAGCGCCATGCCTTCACGGCCGCTCGCGGGCACGCCGCTTTTCGCTTCGGCCACTGCGTCACGCAGGTTCTTCGAGATGAGCTCGATCGCCTTCAGATGGAACATGTCGGAAAGCTCCCACGCGCCCTTGGTGGTGTAGCCCTCAATCGCGTGCGTGAGCGCATCCATGCCAGTGGCGGCGGTGAGGCTTGCGGGCATGGTCGCCATCATTTCGGGGTCGACTACGGCAACTTCAGGAATGTCGTTCACGTCGACGCAGACGAATTTGCGTTCCTTTTCCGTGTCGGTAATCACGTAATTGATAGTGACTTCGGCCGCGGTGCCAGCGGTGGTGGGCACGGCAATGGTGAACACGGCATGCTTGGTGGTGGGCGCGACGCCTTCGAGGCTTACTACGTCGGCGAACTCGGGGTTCGTGGCAATAATGCCAATGCCCTTCGCGGTGTCCATGGCGCTGCCGCCGCCCACGGCCACGATGCAATCGGCGCCGCTGGCCTTAAACGCCGTCACGCCCGCCTGTACGTTCTCGATGGTGGGGTTGGGCTTAATGTCGCTGAACATCTCCCATGCGATGCCCGTTTCGTCGAGCAAATCGGTCACTTTTTTCGTGACGCCGAAACGTACCAGGTCGGCGTCGGTTGCCACGAACGCTTTTGAGAATCCGCGACGGGTAAGCTCGCCGGGAATTTCCTTAATCGCGCCTGCTCCGTGGTAAGAAATGTTGTTCAAAACGAAGCGATTTGCCATAGCTGCCTCCTTGCGTCGACGGGCTGCCGTTGCGCGTGGCGTTTGCGGCGCGTCCCCTTTGGCGTGCCCGATTGCTCGTAAGAACAAGATACTCGTTTGCCCATTGCGTGGCACCGAAAATGACGTCGTTTTCGAATTGTCGATGCGTCAGGGGCAAGCGGTTTTTGCAACGAAACGTCAACATCGCGTGGCGCTCGCATGGGCTTGCTTGACACCCGCGTGCGGCGAACTACAATCCTGTTTTGGCACTCGAACATGTTGAGTGCTAAAAATCGCCGCCGCCACGTGCGAACGCGGGCGAAGCGCCTGCGCCGCCTTGCGCGATACGGCGACCTTTGGGTAAAAGCCGCCTGAGCGGCACGCGAATAGAAAGGCCATTCGAGCTATGAAGAAGTTCAAGACAGAGAGCAAAAAGCTGCTCGACCTCATGATCAATTCGATTTACACGAATAAGGAAATCTTCCTGCGCGAGCTTATCTCCAACGCGTCCGACGCTGTGGATAAACTCTATTTCAAGAGCCTCACCGATACCGACGTGAAGCTCTCCAAAGACGAGCTGGCCATTCACGTATCCTTCGACAAAGATGCGCGCACCATTACCGTGAGCGATTCGGGCATCGGCATGACCAAAGACGAGCTCGAGAAGAACCTGGGCACCATCGCCCATTCCGGCTCGCTCGAATTCAAAACCGAAAACGACAAGGCCCAGGGCGACGACGTGGATATCATCGGCCAGTTCGGCGTGGGCTTCTATTCTGCATTCATGGTTGCCAAGGAAGTGCGCGTTGTGAGCCGCGCATTCGGCAGCGACGAGGCGTGGGCGTGGGTCAGCGACGGCGTTGAGGGCTACACCATCGAGGAAGCCGAGCGCACCACCAACGGCACCGATATCATCCTTACGCTGAAAGACGACACCGACGAGGAAAAGTACGACACGTACCTTTCCGAGTGGGGCCTGAAGAGCCTCATCAAGAAGTACAGCAACTACGTGCGCTACCCCATTACCATGGATTGCGACAAGACGCGCGAAAAGCCGAAGCCCGAAGATGCCGGCGACGATTACAAGCCCGAATTCGAGCATTACACCGAGCGCGAGACCATCAATTCCATGGTGCCCATTTGGAAGCGCAGCAAGTCTGACGTGACCGACGAGGAATACAACGAGTTCTACAAGTCGAACTTCCACGACTTCGCCGACCCCGCGCGCACGATTAAGGTGCATGCCGAGGGCGCTCTTACTTACGACGCCTTGCTGTTCATTCCGAGCCGCGCGCCGTTTGACTTGTACAGCAAAGACTACAAGAAGGGTCTGGCGCTCTACAGCTCCAACGTGCTCATCATGGATAAGTGCGAGGAGCTTCTGCCCGATTGCTTCAACTTCGTGCGCGGCGTTGTCGATTCGGCCGATTTGCAGCTGAATATTTCGCGCGAGACGCTGCAGCACAACAGCCAGCTGCGTGCTATTGCCAACAAGCTCGAGAAGAAGATCAAAAGCGAGCTCGAGAAAATGCGCGACAACCATCGTGACGATTACGAGAAGTTCTTCGAGCAGTTCGGCCGCGGCCTGAAGTTCGGCATTTACCAGAGCTACGGCATGCAGAAGGGTCTGCTCGGCGACCTGCTGCTGTTCTATTCGGCCAAGCAGCAGAAGATGGTGACGTTCGAGGAATACACCGCCGCCATGCCTACCGACCAAAAGGCGATTTACTATGCCGCTGGCGATTCGACCGACCGTTTGGCGAAGCTGCCTGTGGTGAATTCGGTGCTCGACCGCGGTTACGACGTGCTGCTGTGCACGCAGGACGTTGACGAGTTCACGTTCCAGACCATGCAAACCTGGGGCGAGGGCGAGTCGGCCAAGGAGCTGAAGAACGTCGCGTCGGGCGATTTGGGCTTGGAGACCGAGGACGAAAAGAAGGCCGCCGAAGACGCCACGAAGGAAAACGAAGGCCTTTTCGGCGCCATGAAAGAAGCTCTGGGCGATTCGGTGACGAAGGTTGCGGTGTCCACGAAGCTTGCCACGGCCGAGGCCGCGCCGGCGTGCATCACCGCCGAGGGCCCTGTGTCGCTCGAGATGGAGAAGATTCTCTCGCAGATGCCCGACATGGGCGAAGCGCCCAAGAGCGATCGTGTGCTCGAAATCAACGCCGCGCACCCCGTGTTCGCCACGCTGAAGACAGCGCAGGAAGCGGGCGATGCCGAAAAGGTGAAGACCTACGCGAGCTTGCTCTACAATCAGGCGCTGCTCGTCGAGGGCATGCCCCTGGAAGACCCGGTGGCCTTCGCGAACGCGGTTGCCTCGCTCATGAAATAGCCTGATTCCCGCCTGTTAAATGCTACGAGCATTTAACAGGCGGAGCATTTAGTGGAGGAAGGTATCTGGCGGATTTTCGCTCGGTCGCATGCTGTTCTTTGTTGAAGCGGCCGACATGCCCGTTGAATGTTATGAGTGCATGGCGATTTCTAAAACCCTTGCGATATCGCAAGGGTTTTTGTATTGTGGTGGCATTCGTATCGGGCGATTCAAAGGGGGAAGTCCATGCTTTCTGTTTCGGAATGCGCGCAAATTTTGGGAGTGTCGACCGCTCGGGTTCGGCAGCTCATTGCCAGCGGCTCGCTTGAAGCTACAAAGGTTGGGCGCTCGTGGGTTTTGCCAGAGGTCGCGGTTTACGATCGCTTGCTGAAGAATCCGTCGTCAGGAAGGCCCTCGTCCTCGTCGGACGATTTGCATTCCGAGTGTGTGGCATCTTCCGCAGAAAGCCGTTGCGACCTGCCGCAGCTCTTCGAAGAATGCAAGAAGGCCTTTTCCTTCTGCGTTCCGCTTGATGTTCTTCAGTCGGCCAAAACGCAAGAAGAGGCCGATTTCTATATAGAGCTATCCGATTTCTTTTTGCGTCAAAAACAGCGTGAGCTCGTGAAGCGTGGTGCATTCTAAATGGCGAGCCAGCCTACGCTCGTTGTGTTTGCCGGCGTGAACGGCGCAGGGAAATCGACGTTTTACCAATCGGGGCTTTGGCGCGAATGCGATATCGATTCGCGCATGCCCCGCATCAACCCTGATGAAATAATTGTCGCCGCGGGAAAGGACTGGTCGTCGCCGACCGACCAGCTTTGGGCGGGCAAGCAGGCGGTTGGTCAGGTTCGAGATAATTTCGCCCACATGAGGTCATTCAACCAGGAAACGACGCTTGCGGGGAAATCGGCGGTGGCGCGCATTCGGAAAGCGTATTCGCTGGGGTACAGGGTTCGGCTCTTTTATATCGGTGTGAATTCTCCTGAAGTCGCTTTGACCAGAATTCGCCATCGCGTGCAAGTTGGGGGTCATGATATTCGCCCCGAGGACGTCGAGCGGCGTTTCTCTGCGAGCATTTCCGCCCTGGGTGAGGTTTTGTCGTACACGCACGAGGCGGTGGTTCTTGACAATACCGACGGCTTTGTTCATTTGGCTGCATGGAAGAATGGGACGCTCTGTTGGTGGTCACCCGAAAAAGCGAAGGCCCATTCGTGGTTCGCGCGGGCTATTCAGCGCGAGAATTGGAGGGGTGAGCTTTAGTCGGGGCAACTCGCTTAATGCTCGTAGCGTTTAGCGGATTTCGGTTGGTCCCGGTTGCTGGCTCTGATTGCTGGTCTCCAACCGCCGAAAGCCGGTCGCATTCGCGGCCGGCTTTTTTCATGCCCAAGCCCGATAGGGATATTTAACAGATTCGGGTATGGCGGGCTTTTCGCTTCGCGATACTCTTCTGTTGGATGGATGAGGGGTCGCGCTATTGGCTTCAGGGGTTCCAGGGAGGGTGGGAGCCCCTGAAAAGAAGTGGCTATTTGCCGGCGGCTGCGTTTTGGCCTGCGATGTAGCCATAGAACTGCGCCATGCCAACGGAGAGGCCCTTCAGCGAGATGGGGTAGTTTACGGCAAAACGATCGCCCTGAACATTTCCGCATGCGTAAAGGCCTGGAATAATCTGACGATCCTCGTTGTACACATGGCAATTCTCGTCGGACTCAAGGCCACCGACGCATGTCAGCATGATGGCGGGCTCGAACGCACAGGCGTAATACGGCGGATTTTCCAACGCCCACAGACGACGAGAATCCTTGCCGAAATCGGTGTCTGTGCCCGATTTGCAAACCTCGTTGTATCGCTCGATGGTCTTTTTCGCCGTATCGACATCCATGCCTTCCATTTGGGCGAGCAATTCGTCGATAGTGTCGGCCTTAAGGCAATTGCCCTGCGCCACGGCGTTCTCTACAAACTCTTCGCTGCGGGTGTTGAATCCGGCGCCGGGGTTGTTTTTCGGAGCTTCGTCTTCGCTTTGGCAGTAATTCACGCAACCGTGGCCTGGCGCGAATTTTCCGACTTGTTCGGGCCACTTCGAGTCGAAAATCTGATAGGTCTTGTGCTGCGGCTGCATTTCGATTTGGTTTTCTATTTGTTGGCCAGGAACATCTTCGTTCATGAATCGCTCCCCGAGGAGATTGATGTTCAGGAAGCCATCGATGCCCATAACACCTTTGCCCGTAATGTCGGCACCGCCGCCCATGTGATGAATCATGGGGGCGTGGTGTTGCTGCATGCGCGCACCAGCCCAGGTACCCATGCGGTGGCCGTCGCCGGTATTGGTGTTATTGCCCTCGACGTCCCTATGAATCCACATCGCGGGAACGTCATTGGCCAAGGTCTCGGGGGCGAATGCTTCAAGCATGGACTTGTCGGAAGAATAGTCGCCCGTTGCCAAGATCACGCTTTTCGCAGCGATTTTCTTATACTTACCAGTTTCGGCGTTGCGCACGAATACGCCAGTTACAGTATCGCCTTCCTTAATAAGTTTTTCGGCGAAGTGTCCGTAGTAGGCTTTTGCGTTGCCCGTAGCTTCTGCCGCTGCAATTTGTTCGCCATGGGCAATTTGGAAGCTGCCAAATCCGACGGACGTGGGGAACGTCGAGCAGGTTTCGGCACGATAATCGTACCAATCGGGCAGGGGATATGAATCGGGGATAAGATTGTTTTCCTTGCCGTCGGGGATGTCATCGCGCGAGGTTTCTGCGATATAGAGGTCGGTAAGCGGCTCGATGATCCAATTGAAAACATCGCCCACTTCATAAACATAGCGTCGGATAATGGCTCGTTTTACGTAGTAACCGCATTCCTGCATGTGGCGGTTGATGATTTCCTCTTTGTCGATGTCGGCAGCGTGCCAGCGTTCCTCGCGCATGCCGCCGATGAGCGCGAACGCACCGCCGGTCGCGTTGTAGGATTCAGCTTTCTCGATTGCAATGGTGTTTGCGCCGGCTTCTGCGGCCGAGCGGTAAGCCATGACGCCCGCATTGCCCAAGCCGATAACTACGACATCGCATTCCTCTTCCGCTTCGACATCGGCATCGGAAATCTCGGGTTCCTTGCCGAGCCAATCGCCCGATGCGCTTTTTTCGACTTCGGTCGTTGCTTCTTGCTTGTCGCCAGTGTTTTGATCCTTGGCGGGTGAGCATGCGGCAAGGCTCATTCCTGCGGCTCCGATGCCCGCAGTTGCTAGGCCTGCCAAGAAATTCCTTCTGCTGAGTTCCATAATTCCCTCCTCAATATTGTCTTCGCCGATACGATTGGTATGCGTTCGGCGAAGACAATATTGAGCAAAAGGGCTTGTTTTGAAATCAGGAAAGAGTGTCGAAAGAGCAGGTAGAGACATATATCGGCAAAAATGGTCGATATGATGGTTGAAGCGAGGGGCGGCTTTGAGCGCGCAATGCGCGTTGCGGCGTATGCTACTATTTTCCCGGAGGAAATATGGGGAACATTCACTACGGAAAAATAACGGCACAGGACGCTATGGGGGCGCTGAATCGCTGCGCGCGATATGCCGGTTTTGGATTCTGCGTTGCGTGGGGCTTCCTGCTATTCGCTGTGCCTGAATTTCAGCCATCATCGGGACTTAACATCTTCTTGTGGTCCATGGCGCCTGGCTGTCTTGCCTGCTTATTCGTAATAGCGATTTCGCGCTGGTGAGCTATCTCGCCAACTCGCTCTGGGGTGGCTTTCTGCTGCGCGGCGCTCGCTTCGGTCGGGACATTTTTGCATGCATCGCCGATTGCATCGAATCAAGCCATTCAATATGTTGGTTTCGTATTGGCTGGCGCTTCGTTTATTGGGCTGCTTTTGCCGTGGTTTGTCGCATACGCTGAACTATCCGCTCGTGAAGTCTTCCTGTCTTCGGGGTTGGCTTTGGTTGTCGGATCCGTAACGTGCGTGATTGTGTCGGCTTGCGATTGCGAAATTGCTGGGTTCGTCCTCTCTATCTTGCCAGTGGCTTCGTTGCTCCTTCTTCCGGTCGGAAAGACTTCCGACCGCTCCCGCGGCGATGGCGTTACTGGAGTCGATCGCTCTCTTTTTCAGGTAATTAGGGCCGCTATTCCCACGAAAACATTGGCTGGGCTTCTGCTCGTATACTTTGTGATTGATGCGTTGCGCGGTATAGGGCGATTGCCGGGGTCGTTCTTTGGCAGGGCTGACGCATCCTTTCTGGTAATTCCATTGCTTGTGTCATTGGGCTGCATTCTTGTTTCGGCGATACGGCGGAAAATCGACTTAGGGGTTGCATGCAAGCTCTTGCTTGCCGTTTTTTCGATTTCGCTTGCTTTGTCGGTTGTTGCGGTGCACCCAGGGTTTCGCTTCGGGTTCGCAACGAGCGTATGTACGCAGGTGCTTTGCTGGATGCTGCTGGTGTTTGTCGCGAAGAAAAGCCCGGTTTCTGCCCAAATCGTCTTTGCTATGGGGATGATTGCCGAATTCGTGGGTGGAATACTTGCCGACTTAGTTATGCCCGCGATCGCGCCAGTTGGCATGCTTGCGCCGTTGGTACTGGTGCTGACCATTGCGTTTGCGACGGTATTTGTGTTTTCGGACGAATCTCTTGTGATTGAAATTGATTATGAAGAACCGGCTGAGTTGAACGACGGACGGTTGGCCTGTTGCGAGCGCCCGAAGGCATCTGGCGAGTGCGGTTTGACGGTTTCAAGTCAAGATGCGATTGCCGTCGCTGCGGCTTCTTCCGAGGACGAGACGCGAAGGGACGACGATAGGATTAACGAATTTTGTGCGGAGCGCGGGCTTACGGCGCGTGAATCCGAAGTTTTCTCGTTATGGATTACGGGGCATGATATGCGCACGATTCAAGAAAAGCTATTTGTTTCGCAGGGCACCGTGAAAACCCATTTGCGAAATATCTACGACAAATGCGGCGTCCATAATCGCCGTGACCTCATGAAGATGTTCGAGGAATAGGTAGTCCGTTGAAGCGTTGGTGAGCTTCGTTGCGCTGTTAAATGCTTGCACCGCTAACGAGTTTTTCACTGGGGCGCCCTTGCTGGCCGCAAGTGCTCCCGCCTGTTAAACGCTACGAGCATTTAACAGGCGGGACAGGGCAGCTTTCAGCTGCTCTTCAGCGTTGACGGTTTTTCGTAGCGAAGCGTTAACACTTTCGGCTTGTTTGCGACGCGTCGGTTACTATGGCGGTTTGTACTGATATATGCGGCGTGTGCCGCATAGGCCGACTCTTAAAGGAGCCCCATGGAATCGTTCGAAGTCGTTTTGCTGCTGCTTGGATGTGTTCTTGTCTCAAGCATTTTCGACCAGGTATTTTCCCGCTTGGCCATGCCGCTTGTGCAAATCGCCCTTGGCGCGGTAGTCGGCTTCTTGATCGCCGAAGACCCCTCGGCGGTTATTTCCGATCCTGAGCTCTTCCTGCTCATCTTTATCGCGCCGCTGCTTTTCGACGAGTCGCGCCATGCCGATAAGGGCGCGCTTTGGAAAAACAAGGGGCACATCATTTCGCTCGCTATTGGTCTGGTGTTCATTACGGCGCTCGTGATTGGCTTCGTGCTGAACCTTATCGTGCCGTCTATTCCTCTTGCGGCTGCCTTCGCGCTAGGCGCCGCGCTCGGTCCCACCGACGCCGCCGCCGTTGCCGCCATGGGCAAAGACGTCAAGCTTACCGACCGTCAAAAATCGCTGCTTTCGGGCGAGGCTTTGTTCAACGACGCATCAGGCGTTGTGGCATTCGAATTCGCCATCGCGGCGGCCGTCACGGGAACGTTCTCATTGTTCAACGCAACGGCCACCTTTCTGTTCGACTTCGTCGGCGGCGTGGTCGTGGGCCTTGTGCTCGCGGCAATCGTGATGTTCGTGCTTGGCCGCGTGCGCGCGCTCGGCCTTGAAACGCCCACGGTGTTTCTGCTGTTCGAAGTGGTCATGCCGTTTTTCGCGTACCTCACTGCTGAGCACTTCGCCGTGAGCGGCATTTTGGCTGTTGTCGCAGCTGCGCTGTTCATGAAGTTCTACCCGAGCTCGCTTACCATCGAATCGTCTCGCTACGCCGTGGCCAGCGAAAATGTGTGGGAGCTCATCGTATTCGTGATTAACGGCATCGTGTTCGTGCTGCTGGGCATGAAACTTCCCGAGGTTATTCTGCCTACATGGAATGCGTCGGGCAGTCAGGGTGGCGCGTGGCTCCTCGTCCTTATCGTGCTCATCACGGCCATCGTGCTTGGCGTGCGTTTCGCGTGGGTCGTGGTTATGGAGAAGCTCACGCGCAATCGCGAGGGCATCCGTCCGAAAATCAACGCCGATTTCCTGCGCAACGCGGCCGTGATTACGCTTGCTGGCCCGAAGGGCGCCGTGACGCTTTCGGTCGTTATGTCGCTTCCGTACTTCGTTGCCGCGACAACGCCGTTTCCCAACCGCGACCTGCTCATCTTCCTTGCGTCGGGTGTTATTGTGCTCACGTTGCTCATTGCGAATTTCGTGGTGCCGCTGCTGGCTCCCGCTGAAGAAAGCGAAGGTGCCTCGCCGCGCTCGAAGGTGGAAGTCGACATTCTGCAGAACGTTATCGACGAGCTCCTCGAGAAAGAAACGCCCGAAACGGCGGTGCCTACGCGCGTTACCGTGCAGGCATACCGCGATCGCGTGAATTTGGTGCGCGAGCGCGAGGTTTCCGACGACACGCTGCGAGGCATGCGCATTGATGTTCTGGGCGACCAGCTCGAATTCGTGCGCGAAAAAATGGCGTCGGGCGAAGTGAGTCGCGCGGCGGGTGAGCGCTATGCGAGCACGCTCAACCACAGCATTGACGTGCTTAAGCGCGGCTCGCATTCGAAGTTTGCTTCGACGCTTGGCTCGGGCGCTCCCATTGTGGCGGGCGCGGGCGTTGCTCCCGGTGCGGTTGTTGCGCGGCCCGATTTGCGCAAGAAAGCCCCGTTCACATGGACGGTTCGCTTCATTGTGGACAAAGTTCGCGGTTCGAATATGACCGATGAATGCAAGCGCGAAATGTCGAAGCTCATCATTGCCGCCGAAGAACACGCCTTGCAGTATTTGGAAAGCATCGAGTCCGCGCTCGACGCTGAGGGCCGTCATGCTGCGGGCCTGTTGAAGAGCGAATACAGCGCTAACCTTATGGCGTTGCGCCTGCGCGTGGCCCGCGTGGAAGCGGAAGCGGCCGTCGAAGCTCGCGAGGAAGCGCGAGAGGCCGCCGAAGAGAAGTGCGCCGTGGCACCCGATTCCACGGCGAAGCTCGAGGCTATAACGGGCATCGATATTCCGAAGGTCACTCCCGAAAGCAAGCGCGTGCTCGACGCCGCCGAGGCGCGCGAAGCCCAACTGGAGGCTGTGATGGGGTCGCCTTCCGAAACGGGCACGATTCCGTTCGTCGCGCCCGATTCCGATGATGCCGATTTGGCGGCCAAGATGGCCTCCGCGGCAAATGCCGTGGCCGATGCCGCATCGGCGGCTTCCGCTGTGCTCGCTGGCGAAGAGACGCATACGGGTCGCAAGGTGCGCGGCACGTTCTTGGGCAAGCGTCGCGTGAAGGCGAAAACGCGCGACATCGAGGCCGAGGCGCTTTCGATGGAGCTCGAACAAATTCGCCTCATGCGCGAGGCTGGCCGCCTTACCAACGCAGATGCACGCGAGCTGCGCGA
>JABLTL010092223.1_pt1 | contig 12390 bp, 30 predicted proteins | sample 7160151 | NCBI WGS metagenome assembly JABLTL01 (sample SAMN14651223, study PRJNA627086) | human gut metagenome | isolation source: feces | host: Homo sapiens
AAGAAAGTTCCGACGACACTGATTTATCAGCATCAGAAACAATCCCTTATGTTGAAATTATTGACTACTTGAATTCTAAATGTTCAAAGAATTACAAACACAGTAATCGCATTGCTAGAGAGAAGATTCGGGCTAGATGGAATGAAGGATTCAGATTAGAAGACTTTAAGGTTGTGATAGATGTTAAAGCTTATGATTGGTTAAACGATACAAAAATGAACAAGTATCTAAGGCCAGATACGTTGTTTGGATCTAAGTTTGAAATTTATCTGAACAGTGTAGCACCTAAACAAAAAACAAATGATTTTGTGATCACGAAAGGAATGAAGATGTAATGCAGCCAGTTAGTGAAATAATCCAAAAACAAAATGATGCGAACAATGAGAAATATCTTAAAAGCAAACATTGCCAAAGCAATTGTGATAAATGCATGGCAGCCGGGGCATGTGGTATTTGGGAAAAGCCAGCGTATTATGATGGGAAATATTTGGTGGCTGCAACAAAGGTGTTCTGTTCAAAAAGAAATGATTGTGAGAAATTATCGAGCTATCGCAGTGAATGGATTGATAAGAACAAAAAGAACAGTGGATTGAAAGATTTGTTGAGCAAAAAAATCAATGATTTCGTTGCATCTGATCCGTGGCAGGAAGCAATCAAAAAAATGGCAGTGAATTACATTGCCGATTGTAAAAACAATTTTGCAGAACATACACCTTGCAATTGGTTGATGTTTTTAGGACAGAGTGGATGTGGTAAAACACATCTATGTTCTGGAATCAGTAATTGGTTGTTAGAACAAAATAACCGCGTTCTGTACGTTAGATACATTGAGTTGAGCAATTCTATTAGCAACTTTGATTATTCGCTTCTAGAACGTGCTAAGCATGCTCAAATCTTGTATTTAGATGATTTGTTTAAATCTAGTGCCAATCGATTGGATGATAAAGCAATCTTTGATTTGATTGATTATCGCTATAACAACAACATGCAGACAATCGTATCCTGCGAAAGAACAAGCCAGGAAATGATTGAAATAAATGAAGCGGTAGTTGGCCGAATTGTTGAGAAGTGCAATGGTTTCTTCTTTGAAATCGAGAAAGAGCCTGGAAAGAATTATAGGTTGAACTGATGGCAAAGAAAAAATATAAAGTTCTTAGAAAAGTAAGAACGAAGGGTGTTGTTTATTTGATGCAAAATCCGGATGATCCATTAGATATTAAGGGTGAGGTAACAGATTTAGAAGTTATGGCAACCCTAAAAATTAAAAAATCTAGATTTGATTCCTATGTATCAGCGCTCGCTCCTTTTTACAGAGATTGTATCTTGATTGAAAAAGAAACAGCGGACAAGAGATATCTAACTAATGAGCCGGTTTTGATTCTTACCGCAGAAAGTGGAAGAAAATGTGATACAAGAGAAACTTTTGATTTTCTAGGCTTTACACATTACAACAGTAAGACAAGAAAAGGCTACTACACTTTGGGACATAAGATAAGTCGCAAAAAGAAGAAGCAGTTTAAGTCTAATCTGAAGAAATGGGTCAAAGAGAATAGAAACACTCAATTTGATGAATTCATGAAAGCATTGAATAAGAAGTTGACAGGTAGTTTTAACTACTACAGTCTGAGTGGAATGATAAAAGAGGTCAGAAACCTTTGGATACATTCACTATTTGTAACGTTCAAATGGTTGAACCGAAGGAGTCAAAGAAAAAGTTTCAAATTGGAAAGATTCTATGAAATATGGCATGAAAGAATCATTCACCCCTATATTCACGTAGATATTTGGAGTGGCGACAAAGTCATATATAACAAAAATGTTTAAAAGTAACAGTGGGGAGCCGTATGCGGGAAAACTGCACGTACGGTTCTTGGAGGAGTTTATCTCCAACTGTTTAAAAAGCAAAGAAGGAGGTAAATTTACTTATGCATATCCAGATTGTACAGTAAGATATACAAAAAAAAGCGGTGGTATGAAAACACTGTCGAATTATAAGCATAACACAAAATGGATGGTAAAGATAAATAAAAAAGAAGTGAATGCAGCCAGGATATTTGCAAAAGCTTTTATAAAGAAAGATTTAGATTCAAATGATTGCGTCCTTGTTTATGGAAAGGAACTCAAGTTAGATGCGATTGATGTTGTTGATAGAAGCAAATGTGCAAGCATAACAGGTTCTTTAGCAAGTTCAAGATATGAAAGAAAAAAATCGGACTATATAAATATGGTGTATTGGTTAGATCTTGGCCATCGAGCAGAGCAGCTGCTAAAGATTTATTTTGCAGCTATCAAACTGTTTTAGATACATGTCATGGAAAAGTGAAAAAGCCATCGTTTGATGTTCGCTTTTTATGAGGTGAATATGGCACGAAAAATATATGGAATATACAAGGATGATCTTCCTGCTTGTATTGGAACAGAAGATGAATGTGCATTGTTTTTAGAAACAACAATCAATACATTTAGATCCATGTGTTCCAAACAGAAAAAAGGAAAAATAAAGCATTCAAGGAATGGATTTATAATCGTAAAAATATGTGAAGAATTGGAATTGGAGGAAATAGAATGATTGAATCAAAAGTTATTGAAAAATTTATGCAAGAACATGGTTTAGAACCATATGATGCATTTGATGTGGATGGTGAGTTTAAGCAATACAGCCCACTGTATTTTAATGAAGATTTAGAAGTACGATCAATGTATCTTGATTCTAAAGGTGTTGGCTTTTTAGGCGGAAAAGCTTGTTTATATAGATTATTAACCGGGAAAGATCATGTAACGCATAAAAGAACAGAAGATAACAATTTGGAAACTGTTGTCAAAAAAAAGACAAATCTTATTTGTACAGTATCTGTTAAAGAATATGTTATGACAGAAGAAGAATTGGATTATTTAAAAAAAGCATGTTGTATAGCAAGTGTTGTTGCGTCTGAAAAAGACGAAAAAAACATTTATAGAAATTTGCAAGAATGTTTAGCGACAGGTGAAATAGACTAATGGATTACATGATGTTAGAACCAAGCACAAATAAATGCATGGGGTTCACAACAGATACAGATGTAATGCGTGAGTTAGGATTAACATTTTGCCAGTTAAAAAGGTTTGTGATGCAAGGAAAAGAGTACAAAGGCTGTGTTCTTATAGAAGATGAATCAAATTCATTTGATGGAGATAAGTTTGAGATTGAATACAGATTGATTGAAGAAACGGAAAGAGGAACAAGGTATTACGCTACAAATGATTTGCATATTGTAAGTGTATTTAAAAACGGAAATAAGAAGATTTTAAAGCCTAGAAATCCTACACACTCTGCACCTAGTGTTCAGATTAATTACAAAACAAGATACATCTATAGAACTTGTTATGAAGCGTTCTATGGCAAATTAAAAGACAATGAGAGAGTTGTTCTTGAAGGGGAAAGGGATGTAAGGAATCTAAAGGTAGTAAAAAGCTGGAGCTTTGCACAGAATGAAAAGAAGGTATGTATAGGCGATAAAGTCTATTCATCTATAAAAGAATGTGCAGAGGATACACACTATGATAGAAGCTACATTCACAAAATGTTAGAAGGAGTAAGCACTAATTTGTTAGGTGTTAGATATGCAGAATAGATATGAATAAATCACATTATTTTAGAAAGGAAATTAACTAATCCTAGTAAGACTAGGTTGAATAAAAGTTGGTAAGTTATTCATAAAATCGTCTGTATTTGCGTAAAAAGGATTTATTCCTGAGTAGCATGGGAAGACTAGACGGTTGCCATTTTAGCGATTAGCGAAATGGCAGTTAATGACAGACAATGAATTATTACTATTTGACAGAATAGAAGTAATAAAAATCACTATAAAGAAATATGGAGAAGAAAATTTCTATATTTCGTTCAGTGGTGGTAAAGATTCCACTACATTACATCATTTGATTGATGAAGCAATACCAGGAAATAAAATACCAAGGGTATTTATTAATACAGGTATTGAATATGAATTTATACGTAAATACGTTATTGATCTAAAACAAAAGGATGATAGATTTGTGATTTTCGACTCAAATGTGAATATCACTAAAATGCTTCAGGATAAAGGTTATCCATTCAAGTCAAAAGAACACAGTTGTAAGTTGGCTATGTATCAAAGTAAAGGAATCAACACAAAATCCATTGAAAGATATTTAGATAACAACAATAGTTTTAAGTGTCCAGATAAACTAAGGTATCAATTTACTGATGACTTTGATTTGAAGATAAGCGATAGATGCTGCTACGAATTAAAGAAGCATCCAATACGACGATATGAAAAGGAATCAGGAAGAAATATTTCCATTCTTGGATTAAGGATGGGCGAGGGTGGTCAAAGAGCAAATCATGAAGGATGTGTGGTATTTGATAGCAATCACGAATTGAAAAAGTTCAAACCATTAAATCCATGCTCAAATGAGTTTATAGAGTGGTATTTACACAAAAGGAATATAAAACTATGTAGTCTGTATTATCCGCCTTACAACTTCAAGAGAACAGGTTGTAAAGGATGTCCCTACGCAATTGATTTACAAGATCAATTAGAAATTATGGAGAAATACTTTCCTAATGAAAGAAAGCAATGTGAATTGATTTGGAAACCAATTTACCAGGAATATAGGCGAATAAGTTATAGATTGAAACGTATTGAAGAGAAAAGATTATTTTAAAAACGTGAGGGAAATATGAAACTAGAATGGAAAAAAATAAACTTTGACGGACATAAAATAACACAACTCGTATTGATTAATGCCGACGATGAAAGAAAAGCAATCGCAACAATCATAGAGCAGCAGCTGAACGAGAGTGAGCCGAAATTTTTTGATTTATATTACACATTGTATTTTGGAGAAATAAAAGGCCCTTTTTATACGTATAAAAGTATCGAAGAAGCAAAGAGAGCAGCGATACAATTCTTAAAAAAAGAAGCGGTAGAAAGAATGAAAGAATTAACGTATATCATAAATTTTATAGATGAATAAAAGGAGAAGAAAATGGCAATGATTGAACATGATGGATGTAATGGATGTGTATATGAATATTTATCAGAGTTTGAAGAACCTTGTGTGAGTTGCAAAGGCAGGTATAAACAAGATACTATGGCATATTTAAAAGCAAAGGATTGTTACGTACCTAAAGATAAATCTGCCAATTGCACAATATCATGCAAAGAAGGCAATGAAAATTTCACTAATGAAGATTATGGATTTAAAGAGATTTCAAAAGATGAAATCGACATGGTTAATCATCCTCAACATTACAACAGAGATGGAGCAATGGAGTGTATTGATGAAATGATAACAGTATTTGGAAAAGATATTGTTGCTTGCTTCTGCTTGTGCAACACGTGGAAATACAGATACGGAGCTTCTAATAAAGGGCATGAGGAAGATTTAGCTAAGTCTGATTACTATATGGATAAGTACAAAGAATTAATCGCACAACGTAGCGTGTTAGGTTTTGAAAGAACCATAACACTTGAAGAATTAGTAGATATTGTAAAAGAAAAATTAGATAAATCGTATACAGGAAGAGAGATTAAAAAACATGACAAGTAAAGAATTTGAATTAATCAGAAAAATGCTAAGAAAGCAAGCTAGATTAGACCAAGCAATCATGGAAGAGTATGGATTAGATAAGATTTATGAAAGAAATCTGAATCATCACTAAAAGAGTTGATACGAGAACGTTTTGATGGAAAGGTAGGAGAAAACAAAAATGAATAAATACCAAAAAGCATTTATTACAATAACAAATACACTTATATGTTACATGATACGTAGAGATTTATATCCATTACCTAGTGATGATGAAATATATAATGCACAGATGGTGCTTTCAAAATTAGTTGATAAAGCAGATTCATTTGAGTGGATTCCGTTTACTTTTGATGAAGAAGGCATACTTAATTGTGAATTACCTGATATTGGTGAACGTATACTCGTATCTGATACAAAAGCTATGTATGATGATGAAAGTATTTGGATTGATTCATGGGATTCGCCGGATTGCGGTATTTATGAACTTGAAAGCGGTGAAGATTTAAAAGGATTAGCTTGGATGTCACTGCCTAATCCATATAAAGGAAATCAAAATGAAAATAACTGCTAAAGGAATGTTTGAAGCATTGGGATATAAATTGTATGAAGATGATATTGCTATTGTTTTTGAAAACAATCAAGGCGATGTAATCGCATTTACATACAAAGACAAAGAATTAGTGGTACAGCCAACAAATATTTCAAAAAGCATTTCAATGGCTGAACTAAAATCGATTAATATGCAAATTAAAGGAACTGGGGTGGATTTAAATGGCAACAAAAGAAGAATATGAAAAGGCTATTAAAAATATTAAGGATGCTTTTTACGCTAAAAGTGTTAATTCAGTCCTAGCAACAGAAAATTTTAAAACTAACTTGGATTTTCTATCTGGATTAGTAAATGAGCATTTTGAAGAAAAACAAGAAACGAATCTTGAACATTATTTTGAGGATTTATTAAAAGTAGGTACTCGTTTTACTTTTATAAAGGGAAAAATCGAAAACTGTAGTCGTGTGCTGTGTAGCAAATGTGTGTTTGGCAATAATTGTGGTGCAGAAAGATTTAAATGGTTAGCAAGGCAGTATAAAAAGCCAATATACAAATTGAGTCAGTTTGAATTTGATTTAATCCAAACATACCGTGATTGTCATGAAAGTTGTAAACTTTCAGAGTTTAAGCAATTAATAGAGTTAAAAGATAAAGGATATTTCAAATGTGTTGGTTACGATACAAAGATTCACGATGTTTTAGAAGCTTGTGAGGCAAATGAAGATGAAGATAACTGCTAAAGGGATGTTCAGAAAATTAGGGTATATACAAGAAAATACGCTAAACGATCGATTTGTTTCGTACAAGAAGCAATATAAATCAAGTGTATACTGCATTACTTTTGATTTAATAAATAAAACTTATGAAGTTAATCATTATGATTCAAAAGGAGAACGTCATACTAAGATTTTAGGCATTAAAGAGCAAATTGCTATTTACAAGCAGGTGGAAGAATTGGGGTGGATTTAATGACTGCTGAAGAAATGTTTATAAAATTAGGATTCACAAAAAAAATAACACCAAACACTCTTATAATGTATGGAGGCGTAAATATTACTACACCACGACTTATTGCGTTTGATAAAGTATCTAGACGTATTGCAGTTAAAGATGTAATAGGAGATAAATTAATAACAAAACGCGACATATCGGTAAGTGAATTAATGGCGATTATCCAACAATGCATAGAACTTGGATGGTTTGAAGAAGAAACTTGCACCAACGAATCAGAATATGATTTAACAGATGAATTTAAATGCTCTAATTGTGGATTTACTTTAGTGGAGCATAAAGAATATGCAATTGGTGAAGATGATGGAGAAGAATATTATTTCGCATACAAACCAAAGTATTGTCCAAATTGCGGAAGAAAGATTATAGATTGAAAAGGAGATTAACTAATGAGCGGTGGAAGTTACAGCTATGTGTATTGCCAAGTTGAAAATGAATGTGTTGGAAGAATGTTCGATAGACAACTTGATGAAATGATGAAAGATTTAGTTAAAGTGCTACACGATTTAGAGTGGTGGCAGAGCAGTGATACTGGAGAAGATACTTATCGAAGGGCCGTTACTGAATTTAAAAAGAAATGGTTCAAACAAAGAAAGATTGATGTACAGAAACAAATCGAATCAGAATTTGAACGAACAAAGGATGAGTTAATGAAAGAGTTTGAATATTTAAATGATGATGAATAAAATTAAAAAATCAATTATTAAGAACCTGGATCTTATTGTTCCTTGTACAGTACTTTATGTTGTATATGCAGTTATTGCATATGCAACATTATATGGATTGAACGCACCATCAGGTAATCCGTTGGAGAGTGGTTTCTAATATGTGGTTTACAATAGGATTGATGTTAGGTGCTATATGCGGATTGATTGTATGTAGTTGTGCAATGGTATCACAAATTACAAGTTTAGAAAATATGATTGCAGCACAAAGGATGGAAATTATGGATTTAAAAAATAAGGTGAATAAAGAATATTTGTATGATGGATTTGAGGAAACAAAATGAAATTTATACCAAGAGAAGAATTAGCTTTTATTGTAGATCACTTAGATATAGATGATGTTGGCTATTTTCATATGAAACAGCTTTTTGACATGTTTGGAGATGATTGGTTTGTAGAAGGATTTACATGGATGAAAACAAGAGAAAATGAAAAAAGAAAAAAAGAATTAGAAAGGTTAGGATATAAAGGTGTTAAAGAAATACAGAATTAAATATATCAAAGACAATAATATTTGTGTGATGGAAGTTCAGGAGGAATCGAAAAGTATGGCAATGTACAAGTTTTATATGAAATTTCCATCATGCATCATTGAGGAAATTACTGAAATTTAGGAGAGAAAATGAGCAAGACAGATTATGAAGAATATGTAGATGTTCAGGTGGATACAATGATTAAAAAACTTGAAATGTTCAAGATCTATGAAAGAAAGTTTAAATCGTTGGATGGAATCTTGAAGGATTTGGAGGTTCGCAAAAAAGAATTTTCAGATCCAAAATCTCCATCATTTGAGCAGAGACTGGATTCAAAGAAGAATAAGGATATTACAAATGATGTTCTTGTAAAGTTTATTTCAAAAGAAAAAGTACTTGAAGATGATAAGAATATCATTTTAGGAAAGCTGAGAGAGATTGAAACAATTATTGATCTTATTCCAAATGATGATGTTCGTTTATACATGAAACGTCATTATGTCAATGGAGAGCCATTTGAGAAGCTTTCAGGAGAAAAGTTCTGTAGCAGAATGAAAATGTATTACGCAATGAAAAAAGAGCTTAAAAAGCTCGTTATGGGAGATTTGAAAAAATGAAAAAAATATTATGTGCAATTTTAGGAATGACAATGTGTCTAGGTTTGGTAGGATGCCAAGAATCAGATACAGCTAATCATAATTTAAGAGTGGATGCAAACAACTTTAAAATATCGAGAAAGGTTGTGGCATTAAATACTAGAACAAATGAACCGTTGTTTTCTGTTGAAGGAAAAATATCTATTGAAACAGATAGTGATGGCGATTTGAATGTAACGATTAAAACTGGAAAAGATAAATATAAATTGTTTTATGCACATTTATCAAAAGATGTAACATATACAAGTATTCAGACCGATTCGGTAAAAGAAAATCCGTATGGATATAAAATAACATTCTTTCCTGCTAAAGAAACGATTGAACATGGCTTGGTTAACGTAGAAGATACAAATAAATAAACACACTATAGCATGGCTCAAAAATTCATAAAGTTTTTATTTTAGAAAAGTGTTACAAAGTAGCCTATTTACTAGGCTTTTAAAAGGTTTGTAGTTAGTCTGATAATATATAGTTATCGGACATAGGAAGGAGTTCAGATGATAAACAAAATTAAATGTTATTTTAAAAGATTATTCTGTAAGCATGAATTTACTTGGTGTGTAAAGAATGATATGTTTCAATGTATCAGTGGTGAGACTCAGTATCTTGTGTGTTTGAAATGCGGGAAAGTGAAAGATACAAGATTTGTTAAATTTGATTAAATGTGTGCTTTATAGGATTGTCAAAGAAAAGAGGAATGAAATGAATAAAATATACAAATTATTAATGGTTGGAATGATTGGCGTTTCCTTATTTGGATGTGCATCTATGGATCGCTTTGGTACTGATGTAAAATCAGATTTGAATGGTGGATTGAATAGGATAATCAATGTGTATACAGCAGACGGAAAAGTTATAGCAAGCTATGAAGGTAGAATTGATATTGAAACAAATGATGGTGGATATGTAAAATTTGATTATGATGGAAAAAGATATGTTTATTATAATTGTTTTGTAGAAACGATTGCAGATAAATAGGAACGGTATCATGGAACGTGTTGGATACTTAAAAATCATGCCGTGCTATAACAGATGGTTTATAATTTTGCATCATGATGAAGGATGGGGCTATGAATATAATCTCACCAAAACAAAATATAAAAAGTTTGATAAGTTTATTGTCAACAATGGAATAAAGTATAGATATAGACAAGATGCTCATGGACGTGATGGATTTAAAAGAATTATAGCACTTGATCGGCAGAATTTTGAAAAAGTGATGTTTTACTTAAGAATAAATTTTAATAATGGCCGGATGTATTTAGGTAAATGTTATTATGATTTTCATGCGGAAATGACCGCTGGTTGATAGGAGTGATATTGTGGAAAGTTATTTAAAAGATGCTTTTAAAAGTGATAATAAGGTAAATGCATATATTTATACTAGTGATGGAAGATTGTTTGCGTATGGATATATTAAAATTAAAATAGTCACCTACGAAGAATATATAGAGAGTTGTAAAAGATTTTAGGAGTAAAAAAATGAAATACAAATTACCAAAGTTTTTAACAGAAGTGAAAAAGTTTTTTATGATTCATAATACAGATAGTTTATTTGTACAATATAAAAATCGTATTGTATGTATTTATATGGCGCATGAAAATTTTACTAGGTGTCATTATGATAACGACATATTAGTGATTGAGCATTATGTTTGTTGTGAACCAAAATTCAGAAGTTTATATAGAAAGTTTTTAGATGATGAAATTGATTGTTTAAATTATGAAGATATAAAGAATGGATGTAATAAGTTTTATCTAAGATCAGGAGAAGATTACAAAAAGTTTTTAAGAATATTGAATGATATGTATATGTAAAAAAGTTTTTTAGGAGTGATGAAATGGACGAAAATAGGTTTTCTTATAAAGAAGTTTTTATAAAGTATGATAATGTACAGATTGGTGTTATTTGTTCTAAGATGGTTGAAAAAGTTTTTGAATACAATGCGCATGATGATGAAGATGTGTCTGTGAATTATGTTTATTATGTGAAGAAAGAAAAGTTTTATCAGTTGATGGAAAAGTTTTTTGACGGTTCGATTCTATGCAAATATGAAGGATATCAAAAGTTTTTTCCAACGTCTCAAGAACAACTTGAAAAAGTTTTTATGATCCTGGATAAGTAAGGGGTGTTTGAATGTTTGAAGACAAGTTTTTAGATAGACGTATTTATATAAGCTATAAACATACAGAAATAGTTTTTGTATGTTCAGATTATGAAGAAATTATATCTTTAGGAACAGATATTTCTAAAGTATTATGGTATTTCATGGTCAATAAAGAAAAGTTTGATGGTTTGGTTGCAAAGTTATTGAATAAAGATATTGGAAATAATCGTAAAAAGGATTCAAATTATTTTCAACTTTATTCAAAATCAAATTTAGTAAAAGTGTTTGCGATTCTAGACTCTACACTAGAATATAATAAATGAGGAACTTCTTAAATTGAAAAAGTGAAAAACACTGTTTATAGTATAGATGGTTAATTAATTAGGGCTTTAATGGCTTTCACTAAGCTTTTAAGGCTTTTATACTCAAACAAAAGAAACAATAAAAACTTTTTGCAGCTGATCCAACTAAAAGAAGACATAAAAAAAGGACTTTTCGCAAGTCCTTTTAAAATGGAAATTCTTCCAGCATTTTATTAATTTTTTGCTGTTCTGTAAGTGCTGCTTTTTTCTTCTTTTTTGGTGCAGCTTTTTCAACGCTCATTTTTACGATTTTACCATTATTATATATATAGCTTTCTTGTAATTTGTTTCTATTAAATACATCTATAGTTTTTGAATTTGTGTTATAAGTTGCTAGCAGGCTTTTTGATCCAGGTTTACAGATTTTAAAAAGATCCTTATTTAATATATCTATATAACATTTGTAAATTTTGAAGAAATAACAGATATCTTTTATTTCTTGAATATCTGGTATACATAACTCTTTTTTTGCTTCAGTGTTAAAAAATAACTGAATATCATAGTTGAAAAGCTTGTCAAGATCATGAGCAACAAAAAGCCTTAATTCATTTGTTTGAGTTGCCGTATACATACATTTATTATGATCAAACTTAAAGCCATGATCCTTTAAAACTTTTTCAGTTGAAGCGCTTGGAGTTCCTAACGCTTCAACATAAATGTGGGGTTTCTTTCTTTCATTTGTAACATAATAATTAAAGTGAGCGCGCTCACGCTTCCATATTGTCATTTTTAAGCCCTCCTAAAATATCCAAAATGCATAAACTATTTACAAGTTGCCAAAGTTCACGTGGGTTAAGCATCCAGGCGACGACATCCAAACCATAACTAAGATCATATAAACCATTTAAATGTTTATTGATTGAGAAAGGTTTACAGCTAGATCCATTTAGTTGATCCAGCTTTTTTTCTGTAAATTCAATATATTCTTTATTATTCATTTTTAAAACCTCCA
>JABLTL010155376.1_pt1 | contig 12372 bp, 13 predicted proteins | sample 7160151 | NCBI WGS metagenome assembly JABLTL01 (sample SAMN14651223, study PRJNA627086) | human gut metagenome | isolation source: feces | host: Homo sapiens
CCGGTCTGCTGGACTGGCTGGCCCAGGCGCTGTCGCCGGTGCTGCATCTGCTGGGCATTCCGCCGGAGACGGTGGGACTGATGCTCATCCGCCCCATCAGCGGCAGCGGCGCCCTGGGGGTGGGGTCGGAGCTGATCCAGCGCTATGGTTCCGACTCCCTCATCGGCCGCACGGCGGCGGTGATGCTGGGCAGTACCGAGACCACCTTCTACACCATCGCCGTCTACTTCGGCGCCGCCGGCATCCGGGACACCCGCTACGCCATTCCGGCAGCGCTGTGCGCGGACCTGTGCGGGTTCGTGGCCGCCAGCTGGGCGGTGCGATTGTTTTTCGGCGGGTGAATTGCCAATCCTGCGCGTCCATGCTAGAATAGGACAGCATTAAATTATTAAACTCTGTCACGCTAGAGAGGATGGGACACGCAATGGGAAAACAGGAAATACTGGCCATGCTGAAGCAGCAACAGGACTACCTGTCCGGTGAGGTCATCAGTCAACAGCTGGGGGTCAGCCGGGCGGCAGTGAACAAGGCCATCAACGGCCTGCGTCAGGATGGCTACCACATCGAATCCGCCACCCGAAAGGGCTACCGGCTGGTCACCTCGCCTGACCTGGTCACCGAGGGGGAGATCCGGCCTTATCTGCATACGGAGCAGTTGGGGCACCAGCTGATTTGTTTCCAGGAGGTGGACTCCACCAACAACTACCTGAAGCGGGAGAGCCACAACCTGCCCTCGGGCACGGTGGCGGTGGCGAACTGCCAGACCGGCGGCCGTGGTCGTTTGGGACGGGCATTTCACTCCCCCCAGGACAAGGGGATCTACCTGAGTGTTCTCTTGAAGCCGACAGTGGAGCCGGCGCAGGCACTGAACCTGACGGCGTATATCGCCGTGGCGGTATGTGAAGGGGTGGAGCGTGCGACGGGTCTGCACTTGGACATCAAGTGGACCAACGACCTCCTGCTGGCCGGGAAAAAGGTGGGTGGGATTCTCACCGAGATGGCCATTGAGGGGGAGTGTGGCACGCTGGAGTATATTGTACCTGGAATTGGATTAAATGTCAACGAAGTAACAACAGATTTTCCCGAAAAAATTCAGAAAATTGCTGGTTCTTTGGCGATGGAAGTCGGTAAGCCTCTGCAACGGGGGCCGCTGGTGGCGGAAATTGTAAACAGCCTCGATCGGATGTACGCCGTATGGCTGACCGGAAAAGGGGACTATTTAGAGCGTTATCGCGCCGCCTGCATCACCCTGGGCAAGGAGGTGCAGGTGCTCCGGACAGGCCGGGAACCGAGAGTAGGGTTTGCCGAGGACATCGATGACCGGTTCGGCCTCATCGTCCGCTACCCGGACGGTACCCGTGAGACGGTGACCAGCGGGGAAGTGTCGGTGCGGGGACTGCTGGGATATGTCTGACCAGTAGTCATGTCACTGAAAATAAAAATGGATATAAAAAAGCAGCTGCTTGTCCGGGGACAGCAGCTGCTTTTTTCGCTTTCAAACGGGCCAATCCAGCAGGCGGATAGCATTGTCGCAATAGATGGCCTGCCGCTCCTCCGGCGTCAGGGGGAGGGCTTCTAAGTAGGCCAGCATGTCCTCCGGCAGGGCGTAGGGGAAGTCACTGCCGAAGAGGACCCGTTCCACGCCGAACCCCTCCAGCTGGCGCAGGAAATCGTCCGGCTGGATGAGCAGGGGGGACAGGGAGGTATCCACGTAGACGGGCAAGTCCATGGCGATGGCACGCTCTTCCTTGGTGATGCGGGTGCCGCCCATGTGGGACAGCACCACCGGTGCGCCTTTAAATTGTGCCGCCATGGGCAGGTAGACACTGGGGGTCAGCTGGGGCACCTTGGAGGAAAAGGAGATGCCGGAGTGGAGGACGGTGATGAGTCCTAAATCGCCGATTTTGTTGTACAATGGCTTGTATTTCGGGTCTTCAAGGTCAAAAATCTGCAATTCCGGGTGCAGCTTCACCCCATTGACCCCCTGGTGCTTCAGCTCCTCCAGCTGTTCCAGCACGTCGGGACTGTCCGGGTGGATGGCGGCCAGGGTGAGGTAGGTGGGGGACTGGAGCTGGAAGGCGAAGTCGTTCACGTGGGACACGGTGTCCGGCCGGAAGGCCACGGGCAGGTTGACCATGCGGTCAACGCCGGCCAGCTTTTCGTGGGCGAAGAGGTTCTCCGGCGTGGGGGAAGGGATGGGGCGGATTTTTGCGAAGTTGTACACCACGCGTCCGGCCAGGGGAGTGGGGAAGGCGTGGGTGTGGAAGTCGATCAGCATGAGGTGTCCTTTCCAAAGTCGAGGGTGGCAGGGTCGGGGTAGCGATAGTGGGGGAAGAGGGCGGTGAAATCGGCAGGCGGTGGGGTGGTAAACTCCAGTTTTCCACCCGTTACCGGATGGAGGAAGGAGAGGTGCCAGGAGTGGAGCGCGGTGCGGCCGATGACGTCCGGCTCCTCCTGTCCATAGAGGAAATCGCCCAGCAGCGGCCAGCCGATGGAGGCCATGTGGACGCGAATCTGATGGGTGCGTCCGGTGGCCAATCTCAGCGCCAGGAGGGCGCGATCTCCGCGGCGTTCCAGCACCTGAAAATAGGTCAGCGCAGGCGCGCCATCGGGACGAATTTCCCGCTTCAAAACACTGTCTTTTTGACGTGCGATGGGGGTGTTTACGAAATGCCGTACTAGTGGCACAAAACAGTGGCAACACGCTGCATATATCCTTGAAAAAGTTTGGGTGTGCAGTTGTAATTTTAACAGTTCTTGGGTGTATCCGTCCTTCGCCACGCACATGAGACCGGAGGTGGAGCGGTCCAGCCGATTCACGGGACGATAAGTGTGCGGCGTGCCGTTTTGCAGGTAATGCCAGGTCAAAAAGTTGCCCAGAGTGTCCTCGTGGTGGCCCGGTCCGGGGTGGACGGGGACGTAGGGGGGCTTGTTCACCACCAGGAGATGTTCGTCCTCGTAAAGAATATCCAGAGGCCCTTCGCAGGGGACGATATCTGACGGCGGATCAGGGGGCAGGTGCAAAATAAGTCTCTGTCCGGCGGACACACGCTGGTCTAAAAAGGCGCGCGCGCCGTCCAGCAGGATCCCGTCCGGCAGGTACTTCAGCTGCTTGACCAGGCGGGCGGAGCAGCGGCAGTCTGTGCGCAGGAGACGGGAGAGGCGGCGGCCGTCCTGTTCTGGGGTGATGGAAAAGGTGAGTGTTGACAATTTGAAAGATCCTCCCGGGTTCGGAAACAGAAATAAACAAATCTAAGGATAGCGCAGGAGCGGGAACGGTGTCAAGTTCTGCGTGAATTTCGGCAGGTTTCCAGTTGCAAAATCCCCATAATCCTTTATAATGTTACCAGATCACCAGAAACGGGGCCTGTACCCTGGAGGAGAGGAACGGCAATGAAAAAACAAATTCGCCAGCACCAAAAACGAGAGCTGAAATTACAGCGGAAACGGATGCGCGACCTGCGGGGACGCAGGCTGGGGCTGTACATCCACGTGCCCTTCTGCCGGCGAAAATGCGACTACTGCGACTTCTACTCCCTGGCCAACAGCGAGGATCGGATGCAGGACTATGTCCGGGCGCTGCTGCTGAACCTGGAGGAGCTGGCGCCCCGGACAGAGGGGTATGTGCTGGACACCATCTATCTGGGCGGCGGCACCCCCAGCATTCTGCCGGAGAGCGCCCTGAAACAGCTGTTCAAGGCCATCCACAAGGAGTATCACCTGGCCAGAGACTGCGAGATCACCGTAGAGGTGAACCCGGACAGCGTGACCCCGTCCCTGCTGCGTACCCTGCGCCACGGGGGCGTGAACCGCATCTCCATGGGGGTGCAGTCCGCCCACGATGAGGAGCTGTCCCTGCTGAACCGGCTGCACACCTTTGAGCAGGCGGAGCGGGCTGTGGGGATGATCCGGAAAGCCGGGTTCAAAAACCTGAACCTGGACTTGATCTTCGGCCTGCCTGACCAGACCATGGAGGCGTGGCAGGAGTCGGTGGAGGCCATTTTGGCCCTGGAGCCGGAGCACATCTCCATGTACGCCCTGACGTTGGAGGAGGGGACGCCCCTATGGCAGCGGCAGGACGAGCTGAATCTGGTGAGCAATGACGACCAGGCGGACGAGTATCTGTGGGCGGTGAACCGGCTGGCGGAGCTGGGCTATGAGCAGTACGAGGTGTCCAACTTCGCCAAGGAGGGCTATCGCTCTCGGCACAATAGGAAGTATTGGCTGGGACAGGAGTATGTGGGGGTTGGCCCCTCTGCCCACTCCGACTTTGGCGGCCGCCGGTACAGCTATGTGCGGGATCTGGAGGCCTATATCACAGGGATGCTCACCGGCGGCGTCATTGTGGACAGCTCCGAGATGATCCCGCCGGAGGAGCGTGGGTACGAGTATCTGATGCTCCGGATGCGCACGGTGGAAGGGATTGAAGGCAGCGAGTACAGCAGCACCTTCCGGATGAATTTCACGCCGGTGGAGCAGAAGCTGGAGCTGTTCCGGGACAGCGGCTGGGTGGTGCAGGAGGACAACGGCCGGTGGCACTTTACTCCCACCGGGTTCCTGCTTTCCAATCAGCTCATCGGCGAGCTGCTGGAGTCCCAGGAGGAGAACCGGCTGGAAGTGATGCTGGCCACCCATCGGGCACAGCAGGCAGCCGAGGCGGCGGAAGCCGCGGCAAAGGAAGCGGCTGCGAAAGAGGCGTCGGTGGAGGCGTGAAAATGGGGTTGCTTTTTTCAATTGTGTAACTTATACTAAAAGAAGTGTTTTGTGATACTTAATTTTAGGAGGTTACCTGATGGAAAACGTAAGAGACATTTTGAATGACTTTATGAATGGCCTTAACACCATCTCCAAGGAAGAGGGCATGACCGTCCAGGCGTTCATGAGCCTGCAGAACGCTGCCTTTGAAGCCAGTGCCTTGGATGTCAAGACCAAAGAGCTGATTAGCGTGGGCATCGCCGCCTACAACCGCTGCAAGTACTGCATCGTGGTACACGTGTACAACGCATACCAGGCAGGTGCAACCCGTCAGGAGATTTTGGATGCCGCTATGGTCGCCGCAGGCGGCTTCGGCGCTGGCCCCAGCATGGCTTACTCTTCCACCTATCTGCTGGCAGCCGTGAACGAATTTGAGCACGACTTCGACAAGTAAGATTTTCAAGTAAAAATGCTGTTTTTGACCGCTCTCCCTGTGGAGAGCGGTTTTTTTCTGGGCGAATGGGACATACTGTGAAAAAGCCAGGAAAGGGGTTGCATTTGGATGGATATGACCGACCAGGACTATGGGAAATTGGTCAACGAGAAATCAAAACCGTCCCCCATGTGGAAGAATATGCTGTGGGCCTTTGTGGTGGGCGGCCTGATCTGCTGTATTGGCCAGGGGTTCCAGGAGTGGTACCAGAGTATGGGGCTGAGCAAGACGGATGCCGGAACGGCGGTGACCATCACGCTGGTGCTGCTGTCCGCTCTGCTGACCGGTCTGGACCTCTATGAAAAGCTCGCCAAGCACGCCGGAGCGGGCACGCTGGTGCCGGTGACTGGGTTTGCAAACTCGGTGGTGGCGCCGGCCATGGAGTTCAAGAGCGAGGGGTTCGTCACCGGCATGGCGGCGAAGATGTTCACCATCGCCGGGCCGGTCATTGTGTTCGGCATTGGTTCCAGCGTTATCTATGGCATCATCCTACAGCTGATCGGGATGGGGCAGTGAGTGTGATAGGACAGAATGGGCAATGCCGTAGGTTTTACACCTACGGCATTGTTTTTGGTCAGATTTTCGCTATAATAACAATAAAAGGATTGTTTTTTGCAAGAGGGAGGAATCGAAATGTCAGAAAGTACATTGGGTATCATCCGTATCCTGGCGGGATTGATCGTCCTGCTGCTCATCCAGCCGCCCCTGAGCCGGCTGAAATCTCCGCTCTGGGGCACTATCGTCCCGCTGGTCATCGTGGCGGCCGGGGTGTACGCCTTTGGGGTGGCGAAACTGCCCCTGACCTTCAGCGGCGTCATCGTCCTGGTGCTGCTCCTGTGGACGCTGCTGGACTGGCGGCGGGGACGGCAGATCTACCACGCCAAGCAGGCCGCTGGAGACGGGAAGGCATCGTGACAGGGACAGCTCTCATCGGATGACTGCGATGGGAGCTATTTTTCGTGCGAAAAAAATTTTCCACTTCCCCCTTGACTCTCACACTGTGTCAGGCCTTATCCTCTCCTTGAGCTCAGAAATCAGAACCAGCACGGAGGTACCGCTATGCTGAAGATCGGTGAATTTTCCAAACTGTCCAGAGTCAGTGTCCGCATGCTGCGCCACTACGACCAGAAAGGGCTGCTGACCCCCTCCGAGATTGACCCGATGACCGGGTATCGCTACTACAGCGAGAACCAGCTGTCCCAGGTGTTCCGCATCACAGCGTTGAAGGATCTGGGGTTCAGCCTGGCCGCCATCCGGGAGATCCTGACCATCTACGATGACCGGGAGGCCTTGGACGCCTACTTGAAGGTGCGGGAGGCGGAGCTGACCGCTCTGTGGGAGGACACGACCCAAAAGCTGCGGCTTTTGGAGACAGCGCGGAAACGGTTGAGAAAGGACGACAATATGAAATACAATGTGACAGTCAAGACCCTGCCCGAACGCTATGCTGCCTGCGTCCGCATGACCCTGCCCCGCTACGAGGACGAGGGGATGGTGTGGAGTGTGCTCTGTTCGGAGACCGCGCCTCTGCACCTGGTGCCTGACGACCCCTGCTATTGCAGCGTGACCTTCCTGGACGGAGAGTTCAAGGAGTCCGACGTGGAAGTGGAGGCACAGAAGACGGTGAAGGGGACCTATCCGGACACCGAGCACGTGCAGTTCCGTACCCTGCCGCCGGTGACCGTGGCCAGCTGCGTCTTCCAGGGGGGCTATTCCCACATCGGCGAGGCCAATGAGGCGGTGGTCGCTTGGCTGGCGGATAACGGGTATGAGTGCTGCGGTCCCATGTTCAACATCTACCACGTCAGTCCGGCGGAGACCCAGAATCCGGACGAATTTGTCACAGAGGTCTGCTACCCGGTGCGCAAGCGGGAGGGCTGATTCTCACATTTCCCCTTTTCCTTCCTTTGATTTCCTGCTATAATGGAGTCAGTTCCCCGAAAACCCGCCGTCCGAAGGTATGTCGGGCGGCGGGCGGGAGAGGAAGGAGAGAGTGGTTTGGTAGAGAAACATGGTGAACCTGCCGCGCCCAAACGCCGCACAGGGCTGACGCGAGCGGTGGTGGTGCTGGCGATCCTGTTGGTGCTGGGCGCCGCGGTGTATATGATCGGGATGTCCAGCCGGGACACCCTGCCCGATGACGTCATGGTAGCCGGTTGGCCGGAGAGCGGCGGCGTGCCTGCTGGCGATGCCGTCTCCACCACCGACCGGCCGGATCTGGAGGAGTTCCAGTGGTATGATACCGTGCGGAAGGACGGCGTGTGGCAGGACGCGGAGCGGATGACAACGTTCGACGCGCTGAAAGGCAGCTGGAAGGGCATGATCGTCTATGCCGCCGACCGGAAGATGGAGCCTTACGCCAGAGAGCTGCTCAACGTGACCATCGCCGGTGAGGAGCAGGACTGCCGCCTGACCCTGGACTGGTATCAGATGTGCTGGGAGGATCGCCTGCCCCGTTCCGAGAGCAACAAGGCGGACAGCGTCTTTTCTGGTGCTTATCGAAACAATGAGTGCTACGTCACTGGCTCCGGCAGCATCACCCTGGGGCAGTTTTGCCGCTATGAGGGGAAGGAATACGCCTTCGGCAGCCTGACGCTGACGGGCGGGAATACGGTGGAATTGGTGCTCTTGCGGCCGTGACGGAGGGAGTGCTGTGCAGTCAAAGCATAACAAAGAACTGACTCCTTTGGCAAAACAACTGCGAAGAGAGATGACAAAAGAAGAACGTCATCTGTAGTATGACTTTTTGCGTACCTATCCGGTTCGATTTTCCAGACAGAAGGTTTTGGGACGATACATTGTGGACTTTTACAGTGCCAAAGCAAAATTGGTCATTGAATTGGATGGTTCACAGCACTATGGAGCGGAGCAGGTGGCAAAAGATGCGGAGCGGACTGCCTTTTTAAATGGATATGGCTTGCAGGTGATTCGGATTCCCAATCACGAGGTGAGTGAAAATTTTGAAGGAGTTTGCGCATACATTGACGCAGTGGTAGGGCGACAATCCCTCAGTCAGCTGCGCTGACAGCTCCCTTTACACAAGAGAGCCATTGGGCGTGTCCGCTAAAGAGACGATTTTGCAGAACCTGGAAGCCTCCCCTGTGTAAGGGGAGGTGGCACGCAGTGCCGGAGGGGTTGTGCGCCGAGCGTAGATTGTAAGGAAAACAGAAAAACGACCTATGAGAAAGCTCATAGGTCGTTTTTGGTATCGCGTCAGTGCTCAGCCCTCGCTCATAGCTGCTTCAAACACCGGGCACATCCGGTTGCAGTAGTCCACCAGCAGGCCGACGGCTTTGACGGCGGTATCCACCGCGGTCTCTTCTTCCACGAAGGTGTTGACCATGGCCCACAGAGAGCGGTTCTTCTTGTCCACCCAGAACTTGACCAGGTGGGAGGAGCGGTGCAGCTCGTTGGCCACCTTCAGGGCGTTGGCGGCTTTGCCCTTGGGGATCTCCAGCAGGTCGGCCAGGAAGACGGCCAGGTAATCGCCCTCATGGGGGAAGCGGACCACCATGAGACGGGGGCCGAAGGTGTCGCCGGTGATGGGGATGCGAACCTGATCCTCCTTCTCGGTCTCGATCAGCTCGCACTCAAAACCGCTGCTCTCAAACACCTTGATAAATGCACTAGTCACAGACGTCATAATGAAAAAACCTCCATATTTTGTTTCTTTCGTTCCCGCTCATCATATCATTTCCAGCGGACGGTTGCAAGCAAATGCGCCTATTTTCTATCGATGGGCAACCCCTGTCGATTGACACCACCTGGAATCCTCCTTATACTAAAAGGGAAGGAAACTCATTGCGACAGGAGGAACGGATATGAAGATGGAATGGCTCACCGGCAGAAACGGTCTTCAAGTCCCCGGCTGGAACGGCATCGACGGGGAGAAGATCGTGGTCATCATGGCTCACGGCTTCGGCAGTGCCAAGGAAGGGTTTACGCCGAAATTTATGAATCTGGGGCTCAAAAAAGCGGGCATCGGCTTCTACGGCTTCGATTTCCCCGCCCACGGCGACAGCCCCATCGACGGGGACGGCCTCACCGTCCAGCGCTGCATCGACAGCTATCAGGCGGCGGAACAGCGGGCGATCGAGCTGGCGCCGGACGCCGAGATCTGCTACTTTGGCTCCAGCTTTGGCGCGTATATGACCGTGCTCTACCTGGCGGCGGAGGCACACAAGGGCAGCAAGGCGTTCCTGCGCTCGGCGGCCATTGATATGCCCAAGCTGACCTGGAAGATCGGGGAACAGCGTGGGATGACCTTCAACGAGGAAGGGTACTGTATGCTCACCGACTACAACCGTCCCTTGAAGCTCACCAAAGCCTTTTGCGAGGATTTGGAACAGCACGACCCCTTCGCCTGCTGCCAGAAGGGCATGGCGCAGCTGCGGATGATCCACGGGGAGTTGGACAGCACCGCGTCACCGGTCATCGCCAAGCAGTTCGCGGAGGAAAAGGAGGCGGAGTTCCTCCTGTTCCCGGGGGCGGAGCATCGGCTCATGGAGCCGGGCAACCCGGAGCGGGCGCTGCAGTTGGCCATCGACTTTTTCAAATAACTCGGAAAAATGCAAGCATTTTTTCCGAAGAAGCAGCCTGGTGCATGCACTCACTACGTCGGGAGGTTCGCCACCTGTTTTACAGGTGGCGCCTACGCTATAAAATGTGCCCCCGGCACATTTTATTTAACGCTGCGGCACTTACCAGGCTGAGAAGAGAAAAAACGGACGCGCATGGCCCAGGCCACCCTCTCTTGCCCTTCGGGCAATTCACCTTGTGTCGTCCGTTTTTTCATATTGCATTTTATTCTGTCCTCCGAGGACAGAACTCTGCGAGGCTTTTATTTAGAGGTTGCCTGATCCTGCTGGATCATCAGCTTGATGGCCTCAATGCCCACCTGGATGGCGGACTCGGTGTCGTGGCTCTCGGTCTGATCCAGGCCGGCGTTCTGGCGTTCCTGGTTCCAGACCACGTGGAAGCAGCTGCCGCAGCGGACGCCCAGGGCGTTGGCGGCCACGAAGAGGGCGGCGGATTCCATCTCACTGGCCAGCACCCCCAGCCGCTTCCACGCCTCCCACTTGGCCAGCAGCTCGTAGGAGACGGGCATCCGCTCCGGGATGTGCTGTCCGTAGAAGGAGTCCTTGCACTGGACGACGCCGGTGTGGTAGGTCTTGCCCAGCTTCTGGGCGGCCTGCACCAGGGCGGTGGTCACCTGGAAATCGGACACGGCCGGGTACTCGATGGGGGCGTACTCCCGGCTGGCGCCCTCCATACGGATGGCGCCGGTGGCGATGACCACGTCACCGGACTGGACGTCGGTGCGGATGCCGCCGCAGGTGCCCACCCGCAGGAAGGTGGTCACCCCCAGCTGGGTCAGCTCCTCGATGGCGATGACGGCGGAGGGGCCGCCGATGCCGGTGGAGCAGACGCTGACCGGCTGTCCCAGCAGCGTGCCCGTCCAGGTGCAGTATTCTCGGTTGGTCATCTGATGCACGGGATCATCAAAGTGAGCGGCGATGGCGGCGCACCGACCCGGGTCGCCGGGGAGCAGGCAGTACTTGCCGACGGGGACGTCGCGGCCTAATTGGATGTGATATTGCAAAACCTGTTCAGCGGGATTCATAGATCATGCCTCCTGATGATGTTGTTGTCTTGGTTCATTATACAAGCCTTGGGGGAAAAGCGCAACCGAAAACGATTTCACAAAAATGCAAGCAGTTTTGCAGAGCTTGCGGCCTGGTGGATGCATCCCCTTTATTGGGAGGGGCTCCACCTGTAAAAAGGGGGGATGCCGAGTCAGACCTTGCATGGGGGAGGTTTTTTATACAGTCTGTGCCTTGTTTGACACAGTAAAGCGTGCTATAATGAAATATCATTTCATTTTATTTGGAGGAACCTCCTATGTTACAGATCCTGCACCACCCTGCATACTATAAAGACGGCGCCTTCCTGCCCGCACCGGCAGAGGGGATGCCCACCCCGGCGGAGGCCAAGAAGGGCACCATGGCCTACGGCATCCTGGAAAGCCACAACACCAGCGGCGACATGACCAATCTGAAGATCAAGTTCGACGCCATGGCCTCCCACGACATCACCTACGTGGGCATCATCCAGACCGCCCGCGCCAGCGGCCTCCAGCAGTTCCCCCTGCCTTACGTCCTCACCAACTGTCACAACAGCCTCTGCGCCGTAGGCGGCACCATCAACGAGGACGACCACGTGTTCGGCCTGTCCGCTGCCAAGAAGTACGGCGGCGAGTTCGTCCCCGCTCATCAGGCGGTCATCCACTCCTACATGAGAGAGCGCTACGCCGGCGGCGGCAAGATGCTCCTGGGTTCGGACAGCCACACCCGGTACGGCGCTTTTGGCACCATCGCCATGGGCGAGGGTGGCCCGGAGCTGGTGAAGCAGCTGCTGAACAAGACCTATGACATCGCCTATCCCAAGGTCATCGCCATCTACCTCACCGGCGTGCCCCGTCCCGGCGTAGGCCCCCAGGACGTGGCGCTGGCGCTCATCGGCGCTACCTTCCCCAAGGGCATCGTGAAAAATGCCATCATGGAATTTTTCGGCCCCGGTGTGGCAGCTCTGTCCATGGACTACCGCTGCGGCATCGACGTCATGACCACCGAGACCGCCTGTCTGTCCTCGGTCTGGTGTACCGATGAGACCACCAAGGCGTACATGACCACCCTGGGGCGTGGGGAGGAGTATAAAGCCCTGAATCCGGCGGAGGGCGCGTATTATGACGATGTGATCCTGGTAGACCTGTCCAAGGTAGAACCCATGATCGCTCTGCCCTTCCACCCCTCCAACGCCTTCACCATCGCCGACTTCAAAGCCAACATGATGGACATCCTCCACCAGGTGGACAAGGCCACCATCGAACAGTTCAAATTGAAGGAAGCGCCGGAGTCTCTGACCAAGAAGGTGCGGGACGGCAAGTTCTATGTGGATCAAGCGGTCATCGCCGGCTGTTCCGGCGGCACCTATCAGAACCTGATGCGGGTCTCTGAGATCTTGTCCGGCCAGCGGCTGGGGGACGGCGCCCTGTGGCTGAGCTGCTACCCCGGCTCCATGCCCGCCTTCCTGGCCCTGTCTCGGAACGGGGCGCTGACCACCTTGGCGGCCGCCGGTGCCTCCGTCCGCAGCTGCTTCTGCGGCCCCTGCTTCGGCGCAGGGGA
>JABLTL010082795.1_pt1 | contig 12354 bp, 3 predicted proteins | sample 7160151 | NCBI WGS metagenome assembly JABLTL01 (sample SAMN14651223, study PRJNA627086) | human gut metagenome | isolation source: feces | host: Homo sapiens
CCCGCCGGGGGCGCAAGACGCGGCGCATTTCGCGGCCACGTGCCTGAAGTGCAACCGCTGCGAGAGCGCGTGCCCCCAGCAATGCCTGCGCACGGGCGTGCTGGAAGACGGCATTTTGAACTGGCGCACGCCCATCATGGATTTTCATCGCGGCGCGTGCACGTTTTGCGGCGCGTGCGAAGACGTATGCCCCGCAGGATCGATTGCGGGCGCGCGCGACGAATCGCAGGTCATCGGCGTGGCGAAAATCGACCAAGACCGGTGCCTTGCGTTCGCGCAAAGCGGATGCCGCGTGTGCGTGGACGCATGCCCCTATGGGGCCATCTCTTTGGACTCGTCGATGCGGCCCGTGGTGGACGCGGGCGCATGCAATGGGTGCGGCGCCTGCGAGTTCGCGTGCCCGTCGAACACATACTTGTCGTTTGCGGGCGGAAAGCAGCGCGGCATCAACGTCGAAATCGCACGAGGGGAGGCATAAATGAGTGATACAAACAACGGCGCGGCTGACGGCCAGGCCGGTTGCGGCGATGCGCCCGCTGAATTCGAAAAGGCCGCCAATGCGGCTGAACTTCGCGGTGGAATGGGCACCAATGATGCGCACCAAGCGCTTGAAGGCATCCCTTCCCCCTCTTCATCTTTTTCCCCAGGGCCTTCCGGCGCCCATTCCACCGCGAAGGGGAAATCTGGCATACGGCGTGCGCGCGGGCTCGTCGCTTTGGCCGTTGTGGCGTTCGTGCTGGTGGGGCTGGCGTTTCACTGGGGCGTGGGCACCCCATCGGCTTTGGGGGTGGGCCAGCTTGCGGCTATCTGCCCGTTGGGTGCCTTGGAGGCCATGTTCGGCGCGAAGGAATTTATGCTGCATCCGCTTATCCTGCTTGCGGTGGTTGTTGTGGCCATCGTGGTTGTGGGCAAAGCCTTCTGCGCATGGATGTGCCCTGTGCCGTGGCTGCGGAAGTTTTTCTCGCCTTCGAAGAGGCGCGCCGCCGCAGGTGATGCCCTGTCGGGCCAGGGCCGAGGCGATCGATCGAATGCGCTTCGGGAAACCGAGCCCAAAGCCGATTCCGAGGAAAGAACTGGCAATGCGGCGCGCGATGGCGAGCGCTCGGACGAAGAATCGGACATCGCGCGGCAGGCGCGCGAGTTGGCGGCGGCCGCCTGCAAGGGCCCTTCTGGCCATGCGGCCGGCCATGCCTGCGGTGGCTGCGCTTCGGCGTGCGCGCTTCCTGCCGTAGGCGGCAAGCGCGACGGCGTGCAAATCGATTCGCGCCATGCGGTGCTTGCGGGCACGCTGGCCTCGGCCGCCGTCTTTGGCTTTCCAGTGTTTTGCCTGGTGTGCCCCGTGGGGCTTACGTTTGCCACGCTTATCGGCGTGTGGAACCTGTTTCGCTTCAACGAGCCCAGCTGGGCGCTTATCGTGTTTCCCGCCATCCTCGTTTTCGAAGTGGTGTTCCTGAAAAAATGGTGCGGCAAAATCTGCCCCATTTCCGCGCTGGTGTCGCTTGTCTCGAACGTGAACGTCACGCTGAAACCGAAGGTCGACAAAACGCGCTGCCTGCGCCAAAAGGGCATCGATTGCCACGCGTGCGTGGACGTATGTCCCGAGCAGCTCGACCCGCATACGCGTTGCATTCCCGAATGCTCGAAATGCGGCAAATGCGTGGACGCATGTCCGGCGCGCGCGATTAGCATCGCGCTGCTTGCGAAGAAAGATTGACGCCTATTAAGGCTCTGCCGTGGCCGCCCCGACGATCGGGGCGGCTTTTTCTGTCGAGGGCATGCGCGCGAGGTGCGGCTTGGCGTTTGCGCAGGATGGCTGCTGTGCGCGCGTGTCGCAGGCGGCATGGGCTGGTCAAGAATCGGGGTTGCTTCAAATTCGCTTTCGGCTGCGCTTTTTCGCGTGCCTTTCTGGCAGCATTCGCCGCAGCTCGCCTGCGAAAATGCGGTCGTTCGCATTTTCGAATCGCGCGGCGCGGATTGTGTCCTATACTTCCACCCATACTGTTTGCACACGTCTGAAGCAGCATTTTCCTGCGGTTGGAAGTGATTTCCGTGAAGAAAAGAACTCGCATTTCCGATATTGCTTTGCGTGTGATTTTGAGTATTGCGCTTGTAGTGTCGTTTGTTCCTATTGCTCCTTCATCGTCGTTCGCCGCAGAACCAGATAGCACTATTGCTGTAAGTGCCGATGATTCCGCATCTAACCAAGAAAACACCGCAAGGGAAAACGACCCTTATGTGTCGCAACCCTCTTCTTCAGCAGATCAAGCAGCACAAGGTGGGGTTACGAGCGAAGAAAATAACGCAGGTAAAGGCGCTTCAACAGCTTCCGGGCCTGATGGCAATGAAGGCTTGAGCGCCGTTGGTGCTTCTGGAGGCGATTCTGCCGCAGCTTCTAGCGATGAAGCCAATGGGCTATCAGACGGTTCGTCTTCGATCGATTACGTGCGTGAATACGCCAAGCTTATGGCAGACGGCAACCTTTATGAATGCGACGAATCGGGAGCACTCAAGCAGCCACTAGAAGGTACGACCCCTGTTGAGCCGTATTATGTTGCTAACCTCATCGTAGATTCCGAGGTCACTACTATTCGTTATCGCCAATTTGCCAGTTGCCATAACCTGAAATCAGTGCGCTTCGAGGGCAAAACGCTTGACTCGATTGACGATACCGCCTTCTATGACTGCCGTAATCTTGCTTCGGTTGACTTTTCGGGAATGAGCATTAGGTATCTTGGTGAACTTGCATTCGGCACCTGCGTTAGCCTAACCGGCCTTACCCTTAACGAACCCGTTACTATTCAGGAAATGGGTTACGGTTGCTTTTCGTGTTGCGGTCTTACCGCCACCAGCTTAGACAAAATACAGGGTCTTACCTCACTTCCCGATGACGTTTTTAAACAGTGCTATGACCTTGTTGAAACGGGTTTGGACAAAAACACGACCATTCAGTCGATAGGGACTAACGCCTTTGCTTATTGCTATGGCCTTACCGATACAGGGTTAGGCGCCAATACGTCGGTAACCACCATTAATGAATACGCTTTTGTTGGGTGCGATCATTTGACCGATACGGGCCTAGGAACGAATGAACGAATCACCGCTATCGGAAATTATGCGTTCAAGGATTGCAAAAGCCTGCGCCTTACGGGTCTTGAAACGAACACGACCGTTTCAAGCATAGGTAAAAGCTGCTTCGAAAATACCGATATGAGCGGTGGCCTCGTTCTACCAAAAGGGTCGAAAATAACCCAGCTCCCACAGGGAGCATTCGCCAAAACCAAACTCAGCTTCGTGTACTTCCAGTGCGACCATGCGGTGCTTGTCGATTCCCAGACGTTTCCGAACGGCTTTATAAAAGTTCTCGTTCCTGCACGTTCGCTCGATTTGTATCAAAATAGCGAAGTGAAACGTGATTGGGAAGTATGTAATTACGACTTGCCCTACGATGCTTCGAGGTATCTGTCTATCAGCGTCGTAAGCGATCCAGACAGGCTTGTATACCAAAAAGGGGACACAGTTTCCCTTGGCGGCATGCAAGTCAAGTTCAACTATGATGATGAGCAGCGCACTTTCGACTACGCCGACCTCGCGAGCAATTATGCGTTCAGCCAATTCTTCTCTTTCGGCCCCGATAACGGATCGATTTTCCAATCGTCCGACAACGGCGCTTCTGTACGTGCGACCTACAACGATGGCGACCATCTTCTTAACGCTTATTCATCAGGCCTTTTGCAAGAAGAGGGGAGCACGGCGTTTTCCGTATACGTAGAGAGCCCGACCGCTCAGCTGGGAGAAACGGCAACGGGCGGCGGCCAGTTTTCTTTGGGCGATACGTGCACGGTGAGCGCCGAAACGACGCTCGACGGCAGGCTCTTCGCTTATTGGGCCGACGAAAAGGGCAACGTTCTTTCCGAGAAGGAAACGTATGAGTTTCCCGTTGAGCGTTCTATCGTACTCACTGCCGTGTTCGCCGACGAGATCGCGGTTTCCCCGAAGGCGCGGCTCAATCTCGCGAATGGGAGCGAAGTCGAAGACGTGACGTTCTCCATCATTGCCGACAACTGCAATTACGGAGAAACGTTCGTCACATACCCCGGCAAAGTGGTGACGATTACGTGCAGCTACGATTCCTCGAAATGGTCAATCGATTATTGGGCCTATTCAGATGGCGCTTACCGAATCGTCGGGAGCGAGGGCTCCGCGACCGTTTCATATACTGTGGAGGGAAAGGGCGATCCTGTTGCTATCCTCAGGGAAAAGGAGCAGCCTGACCCCGACCCTGGCAAACCTATCGACCCGGTAGTTGCAGTGAATGTCGATTACTCGCAGACAATCGACTTAGGTGGGCGCGCGCTTATGGAGGGCGTTGAGGTCCCGAACATTTCGGGTTCAAGGTTCCTCTTCGCCGGTCAATTCGTCGCACTCGACGCCGAACGGCTCGGCATGCTCGATGACGACATCGAGTTCACGGGCTGGTATGACAAGGAAACGGGCGCATGCTTGAGCGAGCGGCGTGTGTGCCTGTTCAAGCCGGAGATGAATATGAGCGTCGAGGCGCGTTTCACGCTAAAAGATGTCGCGGTTCACATCAACTCGGCGCAATCGACCGATGCTTCGGAAGATTATGCTCGTGTAACGCCCACCACGGGCAATTGCTATCGTGATGCTGGGGAGGTGGTTTCGCTTGCCGCAACTACCGAAAACGCGCAGTTCCGAGGCTGGTACGAAGGGGAAAGCGGCAACGAAAGCTTAATCAGCGACAGCTTGACCTGCGACTATGTGGTTCCTTCTAGCGGTCAAGCGCAGATTGAGATAACTCCTTGGTATTGCGCACAACAGGCAAGCGTTGTGCTTGATGTTGACGGCACCACTGAAAACGGTAGCCCCCAAGGCTCGTTCCTTAAAACAGGGCTCTACGGTATTGGTTCAAGCGTTACGGTGGTTGCCATTCCTGAGCCATACTATGTGCTCGACTATGTTACCGATGCGGCGGGTAACCGAGTGAATGTTTCAGAAAGCGGATCCTATACCTTCACGCTTACGGGAGATACCCAGCTTACCGCTCATTTCCGCCCTGCATCCGACGGGGATGAGGCGTTTGAAGCGCTACAGGCCGCCCTGATCACGGCACTTGGCGTGGCGATTATTGCCTCAACGGCTGGTGGCTTCGGCGAATTCGTCGACCCAATCGCGGTTCCGGCCATCATCGAAATCGGCAAAGCGGAAACTATCGAAGAACTCGTAGAGGTAGGGGGTAAGGCCCTCAAAGAAATTGAGGAGATTTTCGAGAAGCACAAGCACGACCGCGACCCCGATAAACCCAAGGGCGATCATACCGCAGAAATCATCGCCACCGCTCAGCCTGAGGCTGGCGGCATCGTAAAAGGCGGGGGCGTTCACTTCGAAGGCACCATTGCCGAGTTTGACGCCATTGCCAACCCTGGTTACCACTTTGTGTGCTGGAAGGAAGACGGTATCGAGCGCTCCACGCTGCCGCATATGCAGATGGCCATCACCGATACCACGCCCGATGTGGTGAAGCTGACTGCCGAGTTCGAGAAGGACGTGACCATCACCACCGCCATTGATGTTGAGGGTAGTGCAGCGGATGATGTGACTGGCTGCAATTCTGCGCCCGACAGGCAGATAGTGCGACACGGCGAACAGGCCACGGTGGTTGCTACCCCGGGGGAAGGGTATGAATTCGTTGGCTGGTTTGAAGGTGCTGTCGAAATTTCGAAAACCCCTACCTATTCCTTTGTTGCTGAAACGGATAGGCATCTGGTGGCCAAGTTTAATCGTACCTGCACGGTTAGCGTAGAGGTTGAACCCGCAAGCGCCTTGGCGGGCAAGTGTACCATCGTCGGTGATGGGAAATGCGTCGTGGGCAAGCCGACCGTGCTTTCCGCGAGCCTAGATGAAAGCGTGCGCGATGCCTACACCTTCAAGGGTTGGTATCGCGGCGAATCAGACGTGCTTATGGGCACCGATGAATCGCATCTCGAGTTTGTTCCCGACGGTGACACTGTTATTCGCGCGGTGTATGTAGCGAAGAAATATGAGGTCGGCGTCAAAATCGATGGCTTGCTCCCTGGCATAAATCCTCACGGTGAAGTTGAAATCGTGGGGTATCCCGGTATGGGGTCGGTCGAACTGCCCTACGGCCGTCACGTTACCATAAAGGCAATTCCTAACGACAAGTACCGGTTCGCCTATTGGGAAGATACTTCCGGGAAGCGCTATCCCGAATCTGAACTGCGCGTATGCGTGACGAAGGATGAAACGTACACGGCTGTGTTCAAAAAGGGCCCTGACGTTATTATCACGGCTGATACGTATTGGGGCGGCAAGGTAACCTGCAATGGCGAAGAAGTGAAGCCCGATACCGACAAGTTTGCTTTGGACGAAACGCTTCATCTTGCCGCCGAGCCGAATCCCGGTTTCCTTTTTTGGGGTTGGTACAGAAATGGGCTGCTGGTAAGCACGGAAAGGGAATGCACGCTTTCCGCTGAAGAGTCGCCCATTTCGGGAAAGTGCACGATCGTTGCCGCCTTCAAGCCCCTTGATGTGGTGTGTTTGCCTGTAGCAAGCCCGGCAGAGGGCGGCACGGTTACGGCAAGCCGCTTATTCGCCGATCGCGGCTCCGATGTGCAGCTGAAGGCAACCGCCGCGCCTAGCTATGTATTTGAAGGCTGGTATGTGGGCGACGAATTGGTGTCGGAAAATGCCGAGTTCACCTGCAAAGAAGGGCGCAGCCATGTTCATGTTGCGCGCTTCAAACAGCAGGATTTTGCCGTTGAGGCGAGTGCTGTTGTTGCCGATGCGACAGGTGCCCTGGTCGAAGACGCGGCCGCTGGCAGGGTTGAAGGTGCGGGAGCAATTGGTGCGGGACGATCCGCGCAGCTTGTTGCTTACGCCAACGAAGGATATGTGTTCAAGCGATGGGCAGACGAAACGGGCGCAACGGTAAGCACCGATGCGGAATATCGGTTCGTTCCCTGGGCGAACACGACAATTCGAGCCGTCTTCGAGCCGAAACAGTTTACGGTTGCTGTTAACGCAGCAGAGGGCTTTGGTGCGGTTGAAGGCGCAGGCACTTATGCAGCAGGTCAACAGGCAACGGTTACAGCAACCCCGAGCGAAGGCGCTTCCTTTGTTGGATGGTATTCCGAAGGCCTGTGCGTAAGCACGGATACCGTTTATACATTTACGGTTCGCGACGACGCTGCCCTGACTGCTGTATTTGGCTCAGGCCCGTACGTAGTCAGCGCCATTGCGTCTCCTGCGGATGCGGGCTACACGAGCGGGTTTGGCACTTTCAATAATGGCGACCGCACCACGCTTTCGGCAGTTGCCAAGCCTGGCTATACGTTCGATTGCTGGGAGGATTCGCAAGGCAATACAGTGAGCGAACTGCCTGAATATACCGTTGATGTTTCGGACAGTACTGCTTACGTTGCCTTCTTTACTCCCGATTCCTATTTGGTAAGTTTGCACGCAAACCCCGATGCTTCAGGCGCGCTGCAGGGCGCGGGTACCTACAAATTCGGCGATACTGTTGAGTTGAACGCTCAGCCTACAAGCGGCAAGCGCTTTGTGGGTTGGTATTTGGCAGGGTCCGAAGGCGACGAAGCTGCAGCTGGCAGCGATTCGGGCACTGGTGACAACGGTGCTGGCGGCAATGATGCCAGTGGCAATGCGCCCACTACGCTTTTCAGCAAGGACGCGCATTGCTGGCTTACCATCGATCAAGACCTGATTGGCGACATCACCAACGGCGAACTCAGTCTTGAGGCGCGCTTTGCCGATCCTTACGAGGTGTCAGTTTCTGCGAAGGCCGTTGTTTCCGGCAAGGCGGGCACGCGCGGCTGTAGGGTGATTGGCGCGGGCGCGTATTCTTCGGGTGATAACGTTACGCTGCAAGCCGTTGCTGGCGAAGGTTACCGTTTTGTGGGGTGGAGCCTCGATGAAGCGGGAGACGTAATTGAAAGCAACGACGCCATCTTTGAATTCGAAGCTGGTGCCGACGTGTCGTACTATGCACAGTTTGTGGCAGATGATCCGGTTGAAGTTGCGGTAACGCAAAGCTCAATGTTTAGAGGTCTTGCCTTTATGGTTGGTTCGTTCGGGGCAGCTACTTCGATTGAGGTTGATAAGGGAGATCCCTTTGTGGCCATGGCTGTTCCGTATCCTGGCATGCACTTTTCGCATTGGGTGAACGATGCAGGAGCTATTGTGAGCTACAACGCTATACATGTGGGTGTTGCGCGTGAGAACATGAGACTTACTGCCGTTTTCTACGAGACGGGCTTCGATGCTCAAGTTGCCACGTATCCTGCGGGTGCGGGATTCAGCATGGTGGTTCCTGGAACGGGTACCTCGTATAAGTCGACATCAGTGCTTGTTACTATTCCTTCCCCTGGCTGGAAGTTCAAGTACTGGGCAGACGAAGCGGGTGTGCCAGTGGGCTTCAGCCCTGTTATGGCACGACCTGCCTATGCCAACAGGACCTTTACGGCTTACTACGTAAAGGAACGAGTTGAGGTTGTTGCCATTGATCCGCGTGAAGGCGGCTATGTTGATGGTTCGGATACGTATAGCGAAGGCGGTTATGCCCTGGTTCGCTCGGTTGATACGGGCAGCACCGTTACGCTTTCTGCCGTGCCCTACGATGGGTTCGAGTTCGTTGGTTGGTACGACTATGCTGACAGGGATGCCGAAAACGCAAGGCCTTTGAGTACCGATGCCAACTGGACGTTCTACCCTGAAGCCGACATGAAGGTGGTTCCGCGCTTTAAGGAAGTTCAGAAATACGCAGTTGCAGCCACTGCCGAAAATGGCGCAGTTAATCCTGAATCTGCAAGCGTTATGCCAGGTGGGAGTCTCACCTTTACGGCGTCGCCCAATGAAAACTGCTATCTTGACCACGTGAGCACCACGCTAGCCTCGATGCGTGAAGGTGCTGGCGCGGGTGCTTCGCAGGGAAACTTTGATATTTCCGACTACAAAGGCGGCACCTACCAGTTTGAGCTGAAGAACGTCACGTCTTCGCAGACGTTATCATTTGCGTTTGTGAAAGCTGAGGCGCCCGTGATCGATGCGCAGCCGCAAGACACTTCCGTGCGCGAAAGGGAAAGCGCCACCTTGTCGGTTGCGGCCGATGCAGCGCAAAGCGTGCGTGGTCACGAGGCGGTATCGAGCGGCGCGTCAGCTAGCCATGAACTTACCTATCAGTGGTACCGCGTTGGCGAAAACGGGCAGAGCACACTCGTTGAAGGCGCCAATTCGGCAACGCTGGAAGTGCAAGACGGCGATGCAGGGGAGTATTACTGTCGGGTTACGCAGCTATATCTGGGCACCGTAACGACAGTCGAATCAGACCATGCAACTGTGTCTCGCGTTAAGCCCGAAGCACTGGTATTCAATGCTACCGCACTGCCCGCAGCTACCGCCCACGCTGAATATAAAGCTTCTATCAATCCCGCAACGGGAGGGACGAGCCCTTACACGTATGTGCTTGCCCAGGGTTCCAAACTTCCCGATGGCGTTACTTTTACAGCAACCGAAGAGGGCTTGATGGTTTCAGGAACGCCGGATTCGACGGGAGTTTTTGCCTTCGACATTGATTGCACCGACCGTTCGGGGCAATCTGCAACAGCTCACTTTACGCTTGTGGCAACGCCGAAGATTGTTGATCTGACATTTTGGGGTAGTCTGTTCATCTATAACGGACAACCGCAAGGCCCATCGCTTTCGGGTATCCCCGAGAATCTCGATGACGCCATTGCTTATACGTATACGGGAATAGGGGAAACCCATTACTCAAGCAGCCAGCCGCCAACCGATACGGGTAGCTACCGTGCAACGGCGACGTTGAACAGTGGCGGATACAGAGGTGTTGCAACCATCAAGTACACCATTGTGAAGAAGCCTGTGCATCTTGAGTTAACCGTCGAAGACGCAACCTACGACGGCAGTCCGCACGGGGCAGCCGTTAGCGCTCAGGATGTTGAGCCCGAAGATTACGAGGTAACGTACCGCAGCACGAATGGCACGGAGTATGGCCCGACCGGCAAGGCTCCCACTGATGCTGGCAGCTATACGGCGGAAGTGAAGCTCGTGAACCCGAATATGACGGGTTCTCGGACGGCTACCTATACCATTTCTCCTGCCGAGCAGGTAATCGAAGGAAAGACCAACTATGCGGCTACGTACGGCAATGCAGGCATTGTGTTTGAAAACACGGCCAAGACGCCTGTCAGCTACGAGGTTGTTCCCAATGAGGATGGCTCACCGAGCCCCATTTCGATTCAGGGTAGCTATGCGAGCATTGTTTCTGCAGGTAAGGCGCGCGTGGTGGCGCATGCGACGGCGAGCCAAAATTACACAGCGGCGAAAGATATTGAGCTTACCGTTGACGTTTCTCCTGCTCCGTTGCTCGTTATTGTTAACGATGCCGAACGCTTTGAAGGGGAGAAAAACCCGGCGTTTACGTCGAGTCTGATAAGCCCTGCTTCGACGACGGGTGTTGCCGTAAGCTATTCGTGCTTGGCAGATGCCACATCGCCTGCGGGAGAATACGAAATTGGGGCCAGTGTATCCAATTCGAATTTTGTGGTAACTGTTGAACCGGGCACGCTTACGGTGAAGGCGAAGGATCCTGTCGATCCCGTCGATCCTGTCGATCCTGTCGATCCCGATAACCCTGATGGGCCGAATAACCCTGGCAAGCCAAATAATCCTGATGACCCCAATACACCAAGCGACCCTTCCAACCCTGGTAACCCAAGCAACCCGTCGGAGCCCGGCGACGCAGATGGGCCATCGAGCCCCGAAGAACCAAGCGGCTCCAACTGTTCGGGCGAGCCCGGTGGCACGGGAACATCAAATGGTGAACAGAATGCAGGTTCCGATTCGTTGAAGAATCAGGAAACTTGCAGCGTGTTAGGCGGATCACCTGCTCAGGAAGGTCTGGACGGGTTGAGCGAAGATGGCGCTTTAGCTTTGTCCGACTTGAGCGAGGAAGCCGGAACCAAAGCCGTAGAGCAGCAGAACGTACTGCCTACAGACAAAAAGGTCCAGTTCCTGATTGCTGTGTTACTAGCCCTTGGTTGTGGAGCCGCGATTGTCGTTGTGGCTGCAGTTCGCCGCCGTCGAAGCTAGGAGTGGGCTTGAGGCGCACAAGGGGAAGGTTGGATCGTTAGACGAACTCCCCTTGTGCGCAGTAGCCTGTTAGCACTTAAACAAGGAAAGAAGGCTGTCGGGCTTTTGGCAATTTCTTTAAATTAAGCGTAGTAGGTTGAAAGCTCCTCTGCCGCAAGAACGAAGACGGTGCATGCGGCGTCGAAAAAGCGCACCTTGCACGGGGCGCGCTCAACGCAAATTATAAAAATGCGCCAACAACTACAGTCGTAGCATTCTTCGCTAGCTCAAGCAGACGCGGCGCGGTTTTATTAATGATGGTCACGCCCGTGATGAAAGCGTAATCGGAGGCGGGCAGCACATATTCGCATGCGGGGTCGGGCGTGTCGAGTGGGCTTGTGCAATTGCGCTCGAGCACCGTAAGCTTGGCATATTCGCCAATTTTGGCCACGTTGGGGAAGTGGTCCACCACCGTGACGCGCGCATGTTCGTGCGCGCTGATGCGCGGGCGATACATCTCGAATGCATCGATTTTGCGCGTGGTACCGTCGGGCAGCTCGATTGGCTCATCATAGCGAGCCCCCAATTGATCAAGCAATTCGGGACGTGCATACCACGCGTTGAGCGCGGCGACACCAGACTGGTCTCTTCGAAATTCCAAGACTTGGATAGCTCCGCAACATCTTTCAGACGCAACCCGCGCAGGTCGAAATTGTGCGTGCGCTTGCCCCCGCCTTTGCAGGTAAAGCTCACGCCCATGCCGCAATCGGCCTCCATATAGCTCCAATACGTACCCAGACAATAGTCGCGCACATAAATGTCATCGGGCATTTTGCCAATCAGGTGGTTGTAAACTTCCACGGAATATCTCGGCCGTGGGTCTCAGACAACGAGATAATGCGTTCTCCCGCGTTTCGGCAATGCGAATGCTTGTAGGGCAAGCCATGTCGGCCTTCATTCTGCGGTTCGAAACATCGAACAACGCAGGTCGTATGCTCCACGACGCCCAGGTCGGCAGCGCATTGAGCGCGAATGTATGTCCCGTTTCATTATAGGGCGCTGACAACGATTTATTCACATTTTAGGATAATTTTTATTCTCGGTCAAGGCAGATTGCAGTTATGTGCGAGTTAAGTTTTGCGGGAAAAGCCGACCGGAAGCCTTGCCGGTGCGACGGGGATCGGGGCGCCATCGGCGCTGCGGATGACCGCA
>JABLTL010171852.1_pt1 | contig 12352 bp, 8 predicted proteins | sample 7160151 | NCBI WGS metagenome assembly JABLTL01 (sample SAMN14651223, study PRJNA627086) | human gut metagenome | isolation source: feces | host: Homo sapiens
AAAATCCGTAAAATCCGTCATCTCCGTGGTGCTAAAGCACGTTGCATGAGCGAAAAAATCCGTGTAATCGGTGCGATCCGTGAGCGATAGTATTATGTTGCTTTCTGGCAAAACTTCAAAGCATAAAAAGTTGTCACGGGCAACGTGGTCGCTGCCGTATTTCGTGATTCGCTTTTATGCCAATAAAAGTTCTGCGGCTATGTACAGTTAACTAAAGGGACTTACTTATTGAAATAAAGAGCATGAAGTCCTATTTATAAAGGGCTTAAGACGGAAAAAGTTGCGTTTCAGCGTTTTTCCGGACAGCAATAATTTTTAAGTTGTCTGAAATGCACTGCAAAAAACGCGAGCACTAATGGGCGCGACGCGTCCTGTGTTATAGGGAATTAAGGCAAAGGCTCACAGACCGGCGTGTAATTAGTGCTGTCTGTGAGCCTATATTTAGTGTATGAACATTGCTTTTTTGCGGGACGCGTTGCCTCCATTAGTGCTCGCGTTTTTTGCTTGCGCGTTTTGCAGCGCTTTTCAGGCAACTTAAAAATCCACCATGACGGTTTCGCTAAAAATTCTGTTTTGTTAGGGCTGTCTGCCCCCCGGTGGCTGAGTGAGGCAGGGTGATGCAGTATGTGTGGCCAGCCATAGTGTTGAAACTGAGGCGGTTACCCTCGTGGCTGTTAGGGGTGACCTTTTCGCCAGTCGTTTCGTTAACAATGGTGGCTTGCGCCAGGTGGGGGTAAGCCAGTGTGACGGGCGTGCCCTTGACAGACAGAATGCGGAGCGTTGACAGTTGGCCAGCGCACCACGCCATGCCGATTTCGAAATTGCCAATAGCCTTCAGTCCGTCAATCTGGCCATTGGCCCATGCCTGGGGCAGGGCGGGGAGCAGAACTAATGAGTCGGGACGGCTTTGCAGCAGCATTTCGGCAATGCCAGCCGTGGCGCCATAGTTACCTTCGATTTGGAAAACGCTCGTGGCGTGTGCATCGAGCAAATTGTCGTAAAGGCCGCCTTGCCAGTCGTAGTTGGTGTTAGTGGTGTGGTGGGCAAAACCTCGCAGCGTTTGGTAGGCATGTGTGTTGTTGCGTGCCCTTGCCCATAGCGAAATGCGCCATGCGCGTGCCCAGCCTGTGGCATCGTCGCCTCGGTTGGCGAGCGATTTAATGGCAGCGGCAAATATCAGGCTGTCCTTTCCGGGATCTATGTTAAAGCCCGGGTAGAGGGCCATGAGGTGTGAGGTGTGGCGGTGGCCCTGCCACACATTATGCTCGTCGTCGGCAAAGAAGTCGGTGTTGGCACTGAGGTTGGGCGTGTTGTCTTGATATTTCCATTCGCGCAGCAATCCGTTTTGGTCTATGCGCAACCCCTTATCAAGTTTGTTGAGTTTGCTTTTGAGTAAATCCACATACGCATTGTCACAGCCCGATGCCTCGTGGCCAAGAACTTCGATGGCCTTAAGCGTTTGTTCAAAGAGTTGCGTGACAAGTTGCTGTGAGTGTGCCGTGGCATTTTGCACGTAGCCTTGTTCGGGTGAATATTCGTTGGGGCACTCGAGCGTGCCGTCGCCATTTTGTGCTTCGACCAGGCGCTTGACCCAAAAGTCGCAGGCCGCCTTCATTACAGGCATGGCTTTTTGGCGCAGGAATGTGGTGTCGCAGGTGTAGGCAAAGTGTTGCCACAGGTGTGAGCAGTACCAGGCATTGACCACCGAATACTTGCCAATCTTGTAATTGCTTGAACCGCCAAATATGTTTCCGGCTGTGTTGACCACCCAACCGGCCTCCACACCCAGTTGGCGTGCGTTTTGCTGCCATTGTCCGCCATGGCGCAGGGCCTCGTTGCAGATGAAGTTGAGAAATGGCATGTGGCACTCGCTCAGGTTGGTAGGTTCTGATGGCCAATAGTTCATTTGCACATTGATGTTGGAGTGTATGTCGGAAGCCCAAACGGCGTCGCCTCCGCGGTAGCCGTCTTTGTTCCACAGCCCTTGCAGGTTGGACGGCACATCAATACCCCGCGAGGCCGCGATGGTAAGGTAACGTCCATACTGAAAGATGAGTTGGTCGATCATGTTGTTGGCCCCGTTGGTGTTTGTTGTGAGCAGCTGGTTGGTGGGGCGTGTGTTTTCGGCCCCTTGCAGTGTAAAGTTTACGCGGTTGAAGAGCCGTGCATGGTCATTGATGTGGCGGCTCATCACGCGTTCAAAGCCCTTGTTGCTTGCCGCCTGCACTGTGCTGCTGATGTTGGCCATAATTTGAGACACGTTGTCCGAAAGGTGGTTGGCTTGGGTGGGGTCGAAATTGGTGGTGCATGCAAGGAATATCACAACCTCTTTTGCCCGGTTTATTTCAATGCCATCGCTTGTGGCTGTGACGCGTCCCGCCTTGTGGCAGACGCGCATGGTGGCAGCATAGGCCATGCCGTTGGTCAGTGTGCCGCTGAAGGTGGCTCCCTTGGTGGTGTAGGTGGCACGCAGCCCCTGTGCATTGATTAGATTGATGCTTAACGACAGATTGCGGGCGTGTTTTGCTTTGTAACGAATGGCCATGACCTTGTCGGGATTGCTGCACAAATATTCGCGTGTGTAACATTCGCCGTCAGCATCGTACTGCACATCGGCCACGGCTGTGCGCAGGTTAAGGCAGCGTCGGTAGTTAGTGGCGTTTTTTGCGTTGAGGTTGGTAATATAAATATCGCCGAAGGGCAGGTACGACCCAAGGTCGGTGGGTTTGGAGGTGCCTTTCCACAGTGTTTTGTGGTTGAATTGTATGCGGTCTTGTGCCACTCCGCCTAATATCATGGCTCCCATGTCGCCGTTGCCAATGGGCAATGCCTCGCGCACCCAGTTGGTGGCGGGGGTGGTGTACCAAAGCGACAGAGGCTCTGACGGGGGCTGGGGGTTGGCGTTTTGTATGGCTACTTCGTGTGGTGTTGCAGGGGCATCTTGGTAGGTCGATGTTGTGTTGGATTGGTTATTTGAGGTCGCTTGTGGCGTTTGCCCCATTGCTGCATAGGTAAATAGAAGGCCTAATAGGGTGAATAGTACTTTTTTCATAGGTAGGTGGTATAAGTTTAATAGGGTTAGGGGGGGATGTTGTTGGGTTGTTGGAATCGAGGGTTAATGGGGTGAGGGACGAGGCTGTTGAAAAATGCCCGACGCGAGACGCGTCGCCCCCATTAGTGCTTGCGTTTCTTCAAACACCAAACGCTATCACTAAACGCTATCACCCAACGCTAGTTCTAATGGGGGCGACGCGTCTCGCGTCGGGCATTTTTCAACAGCTTCGTCTCGCGTCGGTTTTTTAGCGGTCTCGTTTCGCAGGGGTAGTGAAGGGGTAATATACAAACTCTACTAAATAGGTCGTCTCGTTATTGACGCCAATTTTGATTACATAAGTGTGATTAGTTCGATTTTAGGCCAGGCACCAAGTCGGTATGGTACTCCGCCGCCGATGCCGGTTGATACATAGAGTTGCTGATGGCCTTTGGTGTAAAGTCCTCCCCATTCGGACATGAACCATGCGGCGGGCGAGAAACTGCCTACTTGCATTTGCAGGGCATGTGTGTGGCCCGACAGGGTGAGGGCAATGTTGGGGTACTTTAGCACACCATGACGCCAATGCCATGGGTCGTGACTTAACAGCAGGGTGCAGGCATGCGAGGGAATGTCCTTCATGGCCTTGCCGAGGTGGCCACGTGTGGGAAATGGCGGTTTGCCCACATTTTCGACTCCTGCCACGTAGAGTGTATCGTCACCGCGCACAATGTGACGGTTTTCGTTGAGCAGCACTTGCCAGCCCATGATGCGTTGTGAGCGTATGATGCGTCGTATTTCGGTTTCCCTCTCCTGAGGTGAGAATCCGGGGTGGTACATGCAGTAGTCGTGGTTGCCCAACACCGACATGACGCCATCGGGCGCATGTAGTTTGCCAAGTATTTTAATGTATGGCAGTGTTTCGCTCGAAGCGGTGTTGACCATGTCGCCGGTGAACACGATGAGGTCGGGGTTGAGTTGGTTGATGCTGTCAACCATGTTTTGCATGAGCGATGTGTCGCCCGAGTAGGTGCCGAGGTGTATGTCGGATATTTGTACAATGCGGTAGCCCTTGAAAGCTGCAGGTAGTCCGGCTATGTGTAATGTTGTGTTTTCGATCTGCAATTTGCGCCAGCCCCATGCTGTGCCATACACTTGCAGGGCGGCCATGCCTACTGCCAGTGCTGTGGCCACTTTGTGTACGTTGGGCAGCATGTTGGGGTGGTGCCAGCAGATGCCTCGCCCTATGATGTCGGCCAAAACAAATACGAGTTTGGGTACTGCTACGCATATAAGCAGAATGAAGGCCAGTTGCATGAGTGTGGCTGCACGTACTTGGCATATTAGCAGCAACATGCAGCCCAAGGCCATTAGCGAGGGTAATGCTAAGAGCAATGTGCGCAATATGCCGGTTTGTGTGCGTGTGAAGTTCCACCAAATATACAGGTCTGGCAGAATGAGCAGTAGTAGTAACAGAATGAAAAATCGGAACAATGTGGAATAGCTTTTATGGGGTGGAGGGAGGAATGGGTTAGTGGGTTAGGGGGTTAGTTGGTTAGAGGGTTAATGGGTTTAATGGCGTTAGCACAATAAATAGTATAAGCATATCTACTTGTTAACCCTGTCAACCATTCTACTTGTTAACCCGTCTACTTGTTAACCCGTCAACCAGAAATTCTGCCAGCGAGTTGTACTTGTATATTTGCTTAAAAAAAGACAGGCAGTTGCCGTTAAGCAACTGCCATGTACAGAGATAGTGTGTGAATTTACTTTTTTTGCTGCTGTTGCTCTTGCCACTTTTCGCGGGCGAACTCTTGCATGTCGGTCACGGTGTCTTTTTCGTCAACAATCTCGGTGCCGAGCATGGTTTCGATAACGTCCTCCATGGTCACGATGCCGCGGAAACAGCCGTATTCATCGATGATGATGGAAATATGCTCTTTCTTAGCCAGCAACTGCTCCCATATTTTGCTCACGTTCTCGTTTTCCTGGAAAGTGAGAACTGGACGTATGATGTCGGTAAGGCGCAGGTTGAATTTGTCTTCGGAGAGCTTTTCGAGTATGGTCTGACGCAGCACATAGCCCTTGATGTAGTCGTCGTTCTCCTCGTTGTAGACGGGAATGCGTGAGAACTGGCGGAAGGCATCGTTCTGGTAGAACTCGCGCAAAGTCATGCTCTCTTCGGCTATTTCGGCCACCGAACTTGGGGTCATGATGTCGCGAGCTTTCACATCGTCGAGTTTCAACAGATTTTGAATCATTCTGTTTTCTTTCTTTTCGAGCACGCCCTCTTCGGCACCCACAGTTACCATGGCCGACACCTCCTCGCGGCTGACAGAAGTTTGTTGCTTCTTGCCCGAGAAAATGTGTGTAATCAATTCCGACATCAGCACCAAAGGATAGGTGACGATTACCAATACGTGGATAATGCGTGCGCATGGTATGGCCATCTTGCGCCAGTATGATGCACCGATGGTTTTGGGTATGATTTCGGAAAAAACGAGAATGAGCAATGTCAGTATGGCCGAGGTTATGGCAAAGAATTGGCTGCCGAAAATGGCCTCGCTCTGTGCGCCGACACCAGCAGCACCCACGGTGTGCGAAATGGTGTTGAGCGACAATATGGCCGCGATGGGCTTGTCGATGTCCTGCTTGTATTTTTTGAGTAGGGGAGCGCCCTTGCGTCCTTCTTTTTCGAGCATGGACACAAATGACATTGGTGCCGAAAGCAGCACCGCTTCAAGAATAGAACATAAAAATGAGATGCTTAAAGCACCAAAGAGATAGAGGAGTAATAGCCCCATGGAATGTGGAATTAGTTAGACATGTGCCCTGTCCCACATACTTTTTTTGATGTGTGCGGATGCCTGTGTTGTGCGTTTGGTATTGGCAGGCTTTCGCAGGGAGCGGTTGGTGGCTTTGGTTAACTTTTTGTGTAGCCTTTGCCGCATTTTTTCGATATTTGACCACAAAGGTACAAAATTTATGCGCATTTGTTTGTGATGTGGGGCTTAATTTATTGTTAAGCAAGTGTTTTAACGCATATAAAGGGCAATGCAAGAGGATTGTTGCGTGTACAAACGCATACGGGCTGAATTGAATTGGCAGCCTTTTGGGGCGATGCCGTGTTCAATTCAGCCCGTATGTGTAAGGTGTGGCAGGTGTATGGTGTGTTAGTAGCCTGCGTTGTGCCAGAGTGTTATTTGACAGTTACGTAGCTTGCCAGGCGCTTGGCTTTGTCGCGCAGTGTGTCGAGGTCGGCGTCAAGCGGCCCGTTGCAAACGACTACGCCCATGCGGCGGCCCACACGTGTGGTGGGTTTGCCAAAGATGCGCACGTCAGCGTCCTCCTCACAAGTGCGTTCAAGTCCTTCGTATTCGGGGGCGTTCTGGCTTTCGATGGGTGAGAGAATGACGGCGCTTGCGCCAATGCGCATTTGTTTGATGCAAGGAATCGGCAATCCGAGCACTGCGCGCAGATGGAGCTCGAACTCGGTAAAGTTTTGTGTGCCGGCCAAAGTGACCATGCCCGTGTCGTGCGGACGAGGTGAAAGTTCGGAGAAGTATACGCCGTCTTTATGGCTCAGGAAGAACTCTACGCCCCAAATGCCGGCGCCTGTCAATGCGCGTGTAACCTTTTCGGCCATGCGTTCGGCTTCGGCCAGGTGTTCGGGGGCAATGTGTGCGGGTTGGAAACTCTCGCGGTAGTCGCCGCCTTTTTGCACATGGCCTATTGGCGGGCAGAACAGTGTCGGGCCATTCTTTTGGGTGACGGTGAGCAACGTGATCTCGCTGTCGAAGTGTATGAACTCTTCGATGATGACCTCATGAATGTCGCCGCGGCTGCCTCCCATGGCATATTCCCATGCGTGCTTGAGGTCGTCGGCAGTCTTAACGAGCGACTGGCCTTTGCCAGATGATGACATCAACGGCTTTACTACACAGGGAAAACCGATAATTTTGGCGTGCTCAACCAACTCGTCGTATGATTTGGCGTAGAAGTATTTGGCCGTTTTCAAGCCGAGTTCCTTGGCTGCGAGGTCGCGAATGGCCTTGCGGTTCATGGTTATGTTGACGGCACGGGCTGAAGGTACTACTTGTATGCCCTCCTTTTCAAAATCGTAGAGGCGCTCGGTGCGTATTGCTTCAATTTCGGGTACGATGAGGTCGGGGTGGTGCTTTTCAACTGCACGCTCAAGCGCCTCGCCGTCGAGCATTGAGAAAACCTCAAATTCGTCGGCCACCTGCATGGCTGGTGCTCCTGCATAGGCATCGCAGGCAATGACATGCTGTCCTAAGCGTTGGGCGGCAATAGTAAATTCTTTACCCAGTTCTCCCGAACCAAGAAGCAATATCTTTTTCATTGTGTAAGGAAATAAATTAAGTGTTAGCTATAATGGCGGACAAGCCCGCTGCGGGTTTGCCTGCTCAACCTTATGGCAAAGGTACTGCTTTCTGTGCAAAGTGGCAATGTTGTGTGTTGAAAATAAAACAGTAGCTTAAAAAAATGTTATTAACACGTTGATGGCATGTTCGGTTAACGGGTTGACAAGTTGACGAGTTAACGGGGAAGTTTGCCAAGTTTCTTAGCTTAACATGGCAAGTCGTGTATAGCAAGCTTGCCTGTCAACTTGTCAACTTGTTAATCTGTTACCCCCAAAACCGTCAACGGGTTTATTAACACTTTGTTTGTCGACGGCATATTGACGCCATGCAGCGTGCCGTTTGCTCATTGTCGGGGGCAGGGGAGTAAAGCCTTGCAAATGCTGTTATGTAGAGCAGGCTTTCGGGTTTCGGACTTTTAGCTTGTGGTGTAAAATGTGGCATAGGCGCTAATGGAGTTAAGTATATGCAGGCGGGCAAGTTGGTGTTCAACTGTGTCAATTCATATCGACGATTTATGAACACCAGTTTATCGCTCATATCCTATTAACGCACAATGTGCCATTATATTATGATGGCGTGGTAAAAAAAGTGTGTGTTAGTACAGGTTGATATGGTATTGCTTGGCCATTTTGCGCATATTAAGTATGGCATAGCGCATGCGGCCCAACGCGGTGTTGATGCCCAATCCGGTAAGGTCGACAATCTCCTTGAAACTCAGCCCCTTGTAATAGCGCATGTACACTATTTCGCGTTGCTCAGCCGGCAGGTGCTCCATAAGTCGGCGCACGTCTGCCAGCACTTGCTCGTTGGCCAACTGGCTCTCGCGTGTGGGTTCGACATAGCCTTGCAGCGTTTGCCAGCCGTTTTCTTTTCCGTCGTTGTACACCAAGGTCAAGTTGCTCTCCTCGCGGAACTGGTCTATCAGCAAGTTATGTGCAATGCGTGTGAGCCATGCGTAGAATTTTCCGCTGCTTTGATAGCGCCCCTGACGTATGGTCATGATGGCCTTGACAAACGTTTCTTGAAACAAGTCGTCTGCCATGTCGTCATTCTTAACCAAATATGAAATATAGGAATAGAGCCTATCTTTATATCGTAACAAAAGCTCGTCAAAAGCATTGTTTTGACCAGCACAAAATAGCTTGACCAATTCGTCATCGGCCATTAGCGTGTAGTTTGTCATTACTTGTAACTTTTATTGTTTCAGAGTAATGTTTTTTCGATAGGCAATTACGTATTTAGAAGTTTGTATGATGCAAATGTATGATTATTTTTTCAGAAAAGTGTGTTCCAGACAAAATATTTTGCGTTAAGTGCCGTTCGCACGTGTAAATATATCTTCAAAATAACGCGTTGGCGGAATTCATGGTTGACTTGCCAATTTGTTTGCTAACTTTGCCACCCCGTTCTTTAATCTAAACTTAGGGAGCATGCACTGCACCAATTCATATCAACTAATATTGCACACCGGCTTATGAATTTATACACAACCTATTCAGACTTTTTGAAAAAGCACTTCGATGGCAAGGTGCAGAAGTTGCCTGTTGATGTAGCCAACACTTGTCCGGTGCGCGATGGCACGATAGCCCGCGGCGGCTGCGACTTTTGCAATGCCCGCAGTTTTGTGCCCAAATGCTGCCAAAATGGGCGCGACGTGCTCGAACAGTTGGAACGTGGAAAAGCATTTTTCATGCGTAAATACAGCGCGGGGTGTGATGTGAGCTATTTGGCATATTTTCAGTCGGGCACAAACACTTATGGCCCGTTGGCTCGTGGGCGTGAGTTGATAGAAGCCGCTTTGGAGGCCGACGATGTGAAGGGTGTGGTGATAGCCACGCGGCCCGACTGCCTGACTAATGATTGGCTTGATTATTTGCAGCGGCTCTCGGCGCAGACATTCGTCATGGTGGAGCTGGGCATAGAATCGGTTGATGACCAGGTGCTCGAGCACGTACATCGCGGACACACGTTTGGCACATCGCGCAAAGCTGTGAACGCCTTGCAGAAACGAGGGTTGCCCGTGTGTGCACACTTGATATTCGGACTGCCCGGCGAGCGTCCTGATTATCATGTAAAAACGGCAGAGGCCGTAAATGCACTGCATGTAGATGTGGTAAAACTGCACCAGTTGCAGGTGCTCAAAGGCTCGCAGATGGCTCACGACTATCAAGTAGACCCCACACAATTCCGTTTGTATGACCTGAATGGGTATGTATGCCACGTGGCAGACTTTTTAGAACATCTTTCGCCTTTGGTTGCAGTAGAGCGTTTTGTGTCGCAATCGCCGGCCGGGCAGTTGATTGCGCCAAAGTGGGGCGTTAAAAATGATGTGGTGACGCAGCATATAATGGCCGAATTGCAGCGCCGTGGTTCGTGGCAGGGAAAGTTTGAGCGAAAAGTGTAAAAAAAACGCCGCTTTTGGCATGCTGCCCTATTCGTGTGTTTGTTAACTTTGCATAAGCTAAGTAATTTTTTAGAACATCTCTGTTCAAGGCAAAAAATCAAGCATCATGAAACGCTCTCACAAAATATCGCTCATAGCATTGCCTCTGATAGTTGTGGCGGTGGCTGTACTCATCATATTCATACCCACACGACAGACCGAACAGTTGCGTGCTGTTTGTCGTGTTAAGGCAGCAACCTGTTATGTGTTGCCATTGGCGGGCAGTGACACCCTTTACCTTTCGTTGCGCAATGATTCGTTGCAAGATGTCTCGACAGTTCGTGCCGCGGTGAGCGACACGGCCGACCAATCGGGCGCTTTTGTGTCGAATGGTGGCGACATCGTAACCTCTGATGCCATAGTAGGCGGCCAACCTTCGGTGTTGCCGGCCGCACAAGTGCGCCAACGTTTGCAGCAACTCGATACGTTACTTGTTGTGCGGCTCGCCAATTTGCAGGGCGAGCAAAAAGAGCTCGACTACTATGCGCGCACCCATTCGGTGGTAGACGACGGATATAACGACGTGATGGCCTATCGTGAAAAGGTGAGAAAACATGCCGAGAGGGTAGACTCAGCTTTGAGGCTTGTGGGTAAGTACAAGCAACGCAACCGGTATGTTGCGCATCTTGATGCCAGTGTTGAGGTGACGAGCGCCTATGTGCCGACCAAGCTAAAAGCACATTTGCGCTGTCATAAAAACGGTCTCATGCTGTTGCAGCTCGACACACTTTGCTTGCCCGATGGTTGCAGCCGTTTTTCGGTATACCGTTTCGGGGTACGCACGCTGCGCAGCCGTTTGTTTGCCTATAACGACATGGGCAGTCGCTCTCAAAACTTTTTGCCAGCAGTGACTGACAGTGACCGCGAGTTGTTTGCGGCAGCCGAGGGTGGTGTGTGGGTCAACCGTTCGGGCCATATAAGCGGGGTGCAGCGTGGTGCGGCCCGTGTGTCGTCAGTCAAATTGGCGCAGCTCATGGCCTATGTGCACTATTGGCCCGTGTGGTGGTGGAAAAATGCCACGGCGTGGGTGCGCTCCTTCCATTTGGGACACGACAAAGCAGTGCCCGTTGTGCCACGTACGGATTTAACATGTGTGCGCAATATGCCAGTGGCCGATTCGTTGAAGTATGAGGGCCAGGTAGATTGTCGGCGCAAAGTGGCCGGACATTGGGTGCGCCAGGGGTATGGTCGCATGGCCAATGCGTCGGGCACACTTGTGTATGAAGGCATATGGCACAATGATACGTTGAAAGCAGGCAAACGCATAGACCAACGCGGTGTGTATGAGGGCAATTTTGACGGCAGGGGCCGGGCCGATGGTAGTGGCAAACTATATGCTGCTGACGGAGAGTTTTATGATGGCGAATGGAAGGCCGACAAGCGCAGCGGGCATGGCTTTAGCTCGCGCAACCGTCACATTGTGCGTTGTGGCTCGTGGAAGAACGACCGTTTCCAGGGTGAACGCATGATTTATACAGCCGACCGTGTGTATGGCATTGACATCTCGCGCCATCAGCACGAGCAGGGACGTCGCCGGTATGCCATAGACTGGTCAAAGCTTCGCATATACAGCCTTGGTGGTGGGCGCAGGGTGCGGGGTGTGGTTGACTATCCCGTGTCATTTGCCTATATCAAGGCTACCGAGGGGCGCACCGTGTACAACAAGTATTATCCCAGCGACTTGCGGCAAGCCCGCCGGCACGGCATACATGTGGGGTCGTACCATTTTTTCAGCACACGTAGCACGGGTGCGCAGCAGGCCGCTTATTTCTTGAAAATGGCCTGGGTGGCACAATCTGATCTGCCACCGGTGCTTGACCTTGAGCCAACTGATGCACAGATACGGCAGATGGGTGGTGATGGTGCCCTGTTCCGCCAGGTGCTTAACTGGTTGCAGATAGTGGAGCGCCGTCATGGCAAACGCCCAATACTTTATGTGGGACAGCTGTTTGTTAACAACCACTTGAAACACGCTCCTGCCGCCTTGCGCAAGTACGATGTATGGATAGCCCGCTATGGTGAGTTCAAGCCCTACGTGCATTTGCTGCATTGGCAGCTCACCCCTTATGGACGGGTGCGTGGCATTCGTACCGAAGTAGACGTCAATGTGTTCAATGGTAGTAAGGAAGAGTTTGCCAAGTATGTGAAGGGCGAAAAGTAAAGTCGATGTAAAACTGATTAACTCGTCAAGCCTGCAATTATGGCTCGGGTTAGAACGTAAAAGGGAACAACGCACTTCACGTTTGAAATAAGGCTATTGCTGTCCGGTAAAAGTCTAAAGCACATTGTAATAATGCTTTTGCCCTTACAGGTAGTGTGTTCAAAGTTGGCATCAAAAGCGCGACTGTTTTTGTTGCATTATAAGTTGCTTGAAACGCGCTACAAAAAAACGCAAGCACTAATGGGGGCGACGCGTCTCGCGTCGGGAATATTAAAAGGAAAGATACAAGCTATGCTAAATAATAGCTGAATCTTTTCCCGACGCGAGACGCG
>JABLTL010087356.1_pt1 | contig 12330 bp, 10 predicted proteins | sample 7160151 | NCBI WGS metagenome assembly JABLTL01 (sample SAMN14651223, study PRJNA627086) | human gut metagenome | isolation source: feces | host: Homo sapiens
CCGTCCCCGAAGGGGGCGAACTCCCAATAACCGCAGGTGGAATGACCGAAGGGAATGGAACCTGCGGAAAGCAGAACACCACACCCACTACCGTCCCCGAAGGGGGCGAACAGGAGCAAGACTGGATGCGGTTCGCCCCCTTTGGGGACGCTTTCTCCCTACTATTGGTTGTCCGCAGGTTCCATGACCTTCGGTCATTCCACCCGCGGTTATTCACATTCGCCCCCTTCGGGGACGGTAGAATGCTACTTGCGAAACTTCAATAAATAAAAAATAGAAATTAAAAAATTGTATCAGCCTTGTCAAAGAACGATGGGCTGATACGCTGCGCCAACTACAACATGGCGCGAAATCCATGCCAGCACCCTGGCGATAGGAAACGGAAAAGCCCCGAATCCCAGAACACGGCTCGTTCTGAAATCCGGGGCAAAGGTAGAAAGAAATCTCTGTTACGCCATTTCCGCCGAATGCGCCAAATTGAATTCGGCGGAAAATAAAAAAGGGCAACCCTTTCGGATTGCCCTATATACTAACAAGTTATGCCATTAACTTTATTTTCTTTACGTCAAATAGAATCCATATAATCCGCAACATTACACTCCACATCCACATCAACATGACCGGCATTAATCTTCTTTCTGATATAATCGCCATACGACTTGGGAGTCACCTTCATCTCTAGCTTACAGTCTTCCTGCAGGAATCTAGTAATGGAAGCCCCGTTGGGAGTACCCGAATATAAGTAACCCTGCTCGGACCAATACTGGTAGAAAGCCACCACACTCTCATTCATCACCCCATCCGAAGTAGAAAGCTGCTCGTTCGAAAGATGATGCAGTTTGAGATAATTCACAAAGGCATTCGCCATCTTCCCCGTCAGGTTCACATCCTTCCCGCCATTCTTGTCGGGAAAAAGCACCTCGGCAGTTCTTCCTGCTGCAGAAGAAGAGCATTTCACCTTAACACTCTGCTCAAAAACAACTTCATCGGAATCGTTCTTCTTTTCAGAAGAAACTTCAGAATTCTTATGCTGAAGTCCTACCCCCTCATAGTTATTTTCTATATAGGTAACAGGGCCATTAATACGAAAAATTCTACTCATCGGTAGCCTCCTTCAAATCATCATCATTAGAATTCACGTAATTATTCTCGATATATTTGCTGTTAGGCTGCATATATACCACAATCTTAAACAAATAGAATCCCCCATGTTTACAAAACAGGCGGATGAGTCTAAAGAAAAATCTTTTACCCATAACTAAAAGGTATTAAATTAAATAATATAGTTGATTGGGTCCTCTAGTGGTTGCGGAGAGGGCTAGACTAACGAGTAGCCAAGGAGAGCTTCATAGGGTGGCATCCTCGATACCAGCAGACTAGTCTTCCCTAAGTAAATTTGCTTGATTTCTTCATTTCTGTAATTTTGTCATTTGTTTATATTATTAGTATTTATTTGTTAGGCACAAAACGCCTTTGGTATATTTCTACCTGTTCTTCCAATTTGTTAAGTTGTTTCAAGTCTCTCGCAAATGTAATCCACTGCGAAAAAGCTTCATTGAAATTCTTTTCAAATAGGCTCTTATCAAACTTTTTACTTTCCGCCCTATGCCGCTTCTCCAGCTCATCAACAATTGTATCCCAATGTAACAGAATACAACAACACCATCTTCGCTGCTGATAAGTACGGAATTTTACTTCCCTGTTCAAGATTCCGGTTACTGTAGAAAGTCTGATGTGAATGATATTAGAAAACTGATATGCGGATATCAGTCCACCACCATTACCAATAAAAGAGTTGAGATACAAGATGATGCACTCTTCTTGTATCCAATCGATTTGGTCCTCTAGCTGAGCTAGATTTTCCCGCATCAACCCTCTTCTATGTTTTGCAATATCCAACATACTGATGTAAATTTTTGCGAATTTACAACTAATTGTTGACACGGCAAAATCGATGTCACACCTAAAAGCAATAGGCGTGAGTATTTTTCAGAAACGTTAATACTTGAATAAAATTAAACTACAGAATAACAAAAAAAGGAGAAAAAGTGCGCATTTTTAGTGCTACACCTTCTCTCCATACTTTTATGAATGGGTAGGTAATTCCGTTACCATTTCCACGGCTTTCGTAAATGTCATGATAGGCGGCAGCTTTACCCCCTTACTTCTCAAATACTTCACCATTTTCTTCTTAGCCCAGTTGATTCTTGAATCTCGCTCGTTATAGAGTTCTCTGAGCTGTTTCACCTTGGATGGAAGCGTTTTCAGCATTTCCCGCAGTTCTTTCGGGTCGCCATACTCAGCCTTTTCATCTTCCATCTCCTTGATACGAGCCTTCAAGGCCTTGTTCTCCACCACCAGCTGGTCGTAATGGTGGAGCAAGATTTTTACCTGCTGATCGTAGGCAGGTCTTTGTTCATCTTATACATAAGCGACACTTTCTAGAATTGCCTTACATATACCAGGAAGACAATATTCTTTCCAGTAAAGCACGAGCATAGAGTATAGCTTCCTCTTCAGGAACTTCACTTCGCTCATCATACCCCCAATCATTCACAAACTCGGCTCTTACGACAAATTCAGCCTCCTCTCTTTTAAAAGATTTAGCCCACTTGGAGAACTCAGGCGCATTCTCCGCCTGAGCTCCATGGATAAAGTCTGTAATATAAGTAACCAGCCAGTTACTCAATTCATTCATTTTAATCGTTTTCATATCTACTTTATAATATAATTTTCTACTTTTATAATTTCACCCAACGTAAGTTGCACTCTCCATTCAGCTAAGTCTCCTTTTATATTCTCAGCTTTAAAGTTAATGCGATTGATAGCTATAAGAGCCGAAGCGTTGCCATTGACAAGTTTGAGATAACGGAATTCTCTTGCTACATAAGGGAACTTGCCCCCATTATAGTCATTCAAGTAATAACGCATACCTTCCTCCACATTCTGTTTATTATAAAGCGGAGTTCCCTGCTCATTTACAGCCAAATAGCGAGAGGCAGTACTTTCTGTGATTGTACGTATCAAATCTTTTGCCTCTTCTACGACTATATGATAGAAGTCATCATGTTTCACCTGAAGATACAAGGTGTTGTCTTCTGTAGCTATAGCCAGTTCTCTCTTGGCCGAATCAGAAATTTCACTCATTCTACCAGCCACATCAATACTTACCTCAGCCCCATTAAATGAAAGTTTTGGTAACTTGCCAACTATCTGCATGGTCTTGATACTAACATTAACGATAGAGCAAACCAAATCAAATATATAACTTGGATTCTCGTGTTCTCTCGACCAATCGTTAGGGTCATTTCTGATGCCACTCTTCTTGTCAACAGTTACAGCATAACGCTCAATCAACCATTCAATGGCAGACTTGCCATTTACCACATAATCATAAGCCTCAGCAGGGATATTCCTAATGGTAATGAAGTCATTATAGATGATAGTATCCTTCTGATCTTTCTTCGGGAATCTCATCTTAGGAGTCACAGCATAATGCTCATATTGATTCTTGCCATGATATGTATCAACAATCTCCAAGCCATCGTAAGCAGCCACACTCTCATAGTTCAGATGCAACTTGGCCAAAGCCTTACCTGCCTGATAGAAATCACGGAAAGCATCTACATCCTCGATGATTGGAATACGAGGGAGACTCTTCTTCAAATCAGCTTCAAACATGGTACGATACTCTGGCGAATGCAAGAAGCCATAGATATAATAGAATATCATTTCTTTATCAATCGACTTAAGTTTCAAACGTGTACGCACTTCATTAAGAATCCAGTTACTGATGCCATCATGACGGACATATTCGGCTTTTGGCTCAATATCGAAGAGGGAGAGCTGGAGGCCTTCTTTCTTTTCGTACCAGTAGAGAGGGAAACATTGACCATTAAAGTTTAACTGCAAATCAGCGATATGAGATGTAATCAAACAAGAAAAATCCTTATCTCCTACACCCTTTGTACATATCACTAAATTCTTTGTATCAGATGTAGGGAACATGTTAAATACTGGACCGACATCATTTAGAACCTCTTTATCAAAATAGAGGTTTTGTTTTACAAATGGACGATAAAGTCCAATAGTAGCAAAGTCTTTACAAAACTCATGTTTCTTGTTTTTTTGGATATCATTACGATAAGCTCGACTCCAACTGATCTTTGTTGGGTCAGTATCTATAAAATCCTCTACTTTAATGTTTGGGGTTTCCTTTTTTGCATCCAAGAAATCATTTCTTTGTTCGTTGAAAAAATCATCAGACTTTCTCATATTTTCCAACATGATATGTTTAGAATAATTATATGCCCAAGCATCACGAGAAGTACCAATACCTCGTGCATATATAGGTGAGAAGAATGTTTGCTTATTCTTCTTATCATCTTTGTCACCTATTTTAATGAAATTCTCAAACGAACCATCACGTTGATTGAGCCAATCACCCTTTTCATTAGGGTGAATAACTAGCCAATCAACATTTCCACTTGACACACTTCTAAATTTCTTCACCAAAGACAATTTATCTTCTTTTGACAGATAATCACCAATATCATGATAATAAATTGTAGCCTTTTCGTTAGGCATCAAGTCTGATTTCTTCACTAAAATGGTTATGGTTATTGGAGTACGTGACCCCGAATCGAAAATTCCACCACCTTCTTTCTTACGAAGTTCGCCTGATGTTCTTGCGTTACCTCGCAGATTAAGAATATAAATCTTAGAAAATTCTCTTTCCAAGCATTTTCTGAAACCTGCATGAGCACTTCCATCCAACCACATTCCATTACTAATGAATGACAAGACACCTCCATTTGCATTAGAACTAATTTTATCTGAAGCCCATCTAAAAGCCTTGATGTAACTATCATATAAGCTATTCTTATTCGTAGTCTCAACAAGAGCTGCGTATGTTTCAGCTATTCTTGCATCCAAATGTTTATACTTCAAGTTCTGGGCATTATCATTAGCCGATTTTTGACCTACAGAATACGGCGGATTACCAATAATCACTTGGATAGGCAATCTCTTCAATTTATCCACATGTTCAGAATTCTCAGGGAACCACGAACTGTCTAACTTACCCTCTTCATGTTCTGAAATTTGGAAGGTATCTGTCAAGCAGATTCCATCATAAGAAGCATATTCCTTTCTATGAGTCAATTCATGGAACACACTCTCTATGTTAACATCCGCTATATAGTATGCCAACAGAACAATTTCATTACAGAAAATTTCATGTCTGTATTTGCGCTCCAAATCTTCTGGCTTGATAAGACCACTTTGCAAAAGACGAGTTATGAAAGTACCCGTACCCACAAATGGATCAAGGATATTGACGTTCTCATCAGATAAGGTGCAATCAAACTCAGATTTCAAAACATCATTTACAGAGCGAATAATAAAATCTACGCATTCAATCGGAGTATAGACAATACCCAGTTTTTCTACAGTCAGAGGGAAAGCTCCCTTAAAGAACTTCTCATAGAGAGTCTTGATAATAGACTGTTTGCCTTCCAGGTTATCAATATCGCTTACATTTCTACGTACATCCTCATAGAAATTAGCAAGAGCCTCGGTATCTCTGTCAACATCCTCCTTCTCTAATATGTCGAACATTTTTTGCATAGAGCGGCTTACCGCATTGTTTTCAACAAAACGGTATTTCTCGAATAAAGCATCAAAAACAGGGCGGGTAATCATGTGCTGAGCAATCATTTCAATAGCCTGGTTCTTATCAACACTAGGATTGATATTCTGCTGCAAACCCTTCAAGAACTCCTCAAACTCCTTGGTAGCCTTACCATTCTCTATCAAATTCTGGATACGATAAATAAATTTTTGAGCAATGTCACCAACCTTCTTAGCCCAATTTTCCCAATACAATCGGTCACCAACCTTTTCTACCAATCTGGCATAAATGCCTTCCTGCATCTTGCCAAACTTGATTTCCAGTTCTTGTGCAATCTCTTCTTGCGAAAGCTGTTTACTGTCTTCTACTGCTTCCCCATCTTCATCGTGTCCACTAACAGAGCCGCCATCACGCATTGAAAAAGAATAACCAGGAATGGTACCGATGGTTACCTTAGAAGGCTTATTTTTATTCAAGTTGATTTTTTCGACCGTCGCATTGAATTGGTCATCATGAGCACGCAAGGCATTCAGAATATCCCAAACCACTTTAAAACGATGGCTCTCCTTGCCTAAAATATCATCAGGATTAGCACCTGGAGGCAACACTACAGGCACAATAATATATCCATACTTCTTCTCATCGGCCATACCCTTATGGAAACTGCGCATGACACGACCTACACTCTGAACTACATCTACCTGACTATCACGGGCTGACGCAAAAACGACAGCATCAAGAGCAGGTACATCTACGCCCTCAGAAAGACAGCGAACATTCGAAAGAATACGGCATTTGTTATCATCACCGGTATCTTCCTTCAACCAGTCTATCTTCTCAGAGCGAAGTTGTGCATTCATAGATCCGTCAATGTGCTGAACTTCAATATCCAGCACATTATCACGCTCATTTTCATTTACATCTTTTTCTTTATAAAGTTTTGCCAGCTTAGGAAATTCTGAGGCAAATTCGGTAGAACAGATACCGCCATTGCTTCGTTTTCCACGATTGATAGATGAACAGAACACCACGGCACGATGCATCTTGGAAGGATCCTCTATCAAGGTAACGCCCTTATCACCCTTGATACGCTTTGACAAGCCGTTTAAACAACCTACCAATTTAGTGTAGTCATCAGCATTCAGTTCTGTATCATCCTTCAATTTATCCTTCAAATCATCCGATAATTCATCCTCGGAAACTGTAAGAACAAGTACTTTATAATCAGTCAGCAAGCCTAAACTTACAGCCTTACCGAATCCGATTCTATAAAATTCTTTTCCATAGATGCTTTCATCATCCATACTCCAGAGGATGAAGTCTTTCTCTTCAGCATTCTTCTTTACGCTATCTTTATAATAACGAGGAGTCGCAGTCATATAAAGACGCTTAACACCCTTTACATACTCATTGTTATGTATTTTCGTGAAACTGCTTTCATTTTTAACTTTTGACTTTGCACCAGTTGTACGGTGAGCTTCATCACATACGATATAGTCGAACACACCAAATTTCCCATCATTTTCTTTTAACAACTGAGCCTGAGCAGCAGCTACCACATCAATACTCTGGTATGTTGAGAATACCACTATAAATTCGCCATTTTCCTGGTAGGTTTTAAGCTGCTTTACAATAGTATCTACATTAGTAGAAGCAGGGAACGACATATCCAAAAGATTATTTTCATCGTCATCCTCAAATCGTGAAGCACTAGCATCAGAGCAGATACAAACTGGCTTGATCTTGTATTGTGAATCAGTAGTCCAATTCTGCATACCCTGACTTAAGAGGGCAATACTTGGTACCATAAAAAGCACCATACCCTTACCCTTAGTTTCATTTTCTATAATCTTAAGCGAGGTATAAGTTTTACCTGTACCACATGCCATGATCAACTTACCCCTATCATGATTCTTGTAATATTCATGAGCTTTATCAAGAGCCTCTATCTGATGAGGACGTATAGTTTTCCCTGCAAGCAAAGCTTCCTTGCCCTGCTTGCCCTCAACAAGTTCCTTCCAATTTACACCAGAATACTGAAGACGGTTTGCATAAATAGGAATAAACTGTATGGTCTGATGCTTAGTAGCTTCCAAAGCATTCTTCCCCCAATGTGATGATGTAGAAACCCACACCATTTTATCAAAACGCGAAGTATGCATTTCATCATCAACAAATACTCGGTTTGCGTTTGAGATAAACGAATCTACCATACCCTTGCTCATTACAGCATCCTCCTTGTAGCATTTGCATTGTATAGCCCAATACTTCCCTTCGTCAGTCTTTGCAACAAGGTCTATACCTAAATCGATTCCACCCAAGCTTTCTTTGCCAGGGAATTCATCCCAAAGCCAGACTTTCTCCAAAATATTTGCATACTCGGGGTCTGTCAAGAGCCAACGCTTGATTAATTTTTCAAACTTTGCTCCTTTATTATGCTCTGTAATAGACTCATTTCTAAAACGAGCCAATATATCCTTAAATGTTATGGTTTCTGTAGCTGATGCAGCTTGATTATCTATCATACTATGCGTAAATAATTTAACGACAGTACTCTTCCTCTTCATTCCAGAAAAGTACCATCAATAGTTATACAATATGACACGAATGCGCCAATGATACTTTTCTAAGAATTAATGATTAAAATGGAGCGTAACCTCCCCACCAGGCATTTCTTCAATGCTCTGCACCCATTCGATGCTGCCTGTATCGGGATTTACGTCTATCAAATATTCAACACCTTTCTCCTGTTCACCAAAGTGCACGGCGAAGCGCCAAAGGCCATCGTTCAGGACTTTGGTTCTCGAAATATTCATCGTTGATACTTGAGTGAAGGGTATGTCAAGGTGCTTAGCTATCTCTTCATAGCTAAGTATCCATTTGGGATGCTTGATATCGTGATTGATAAGATATACTATACCGTCGGTGGTATAAGTAATGCCGTCGGTTTCATTTATGGCATAGTAAGTGCGTGTACCACTAGCTGCTATGCAGATGACACGCTCACCTGCATCCATCGTTTCTTCCTTACTGCAACTGGCAAGGACAAACGCTAATATAAAGGCTAATAAAGCCTTGATGCCCGCCGATATGGGGGGGGGTAATTTGTCTGATATTCATAGAGTTACATTGTTTTTAAGATCTACTTTCTATCATTTATTCCCCCAAAGGTACAACAATATTTTGAAACAAGCAAGAAAATCGGGAGAAAGTTTTGAAAAAAAATATAGTGGGGGTTTCATGGCATCAGGAGTTTTATCAAGGAAATAAGCGAACCAGAGTGCTTTATAAAGCTTTTACCCCTTCAGGGCGCAGGGCGAAATGCGATGATACCCAGGGCGATGCCCTGGGCTACGAGCTTCTGCCCCTTCAGGGGCGAGGGGTATCAATTCTTCACTTCCTTCCAGTCTATCAATCCCTTGCCCATATCATCCAGCTCCACAGCAAGAACCACTACATTCCGCTTATCCGCCTTGAATGGCTCGACATATTGATTCAACAGGATTTGCTTCTCGGCAGCAGCAAGACCGCCATTCTTGGAGAGTTTCAATTCCAACACATAGATATAACTATAGATTTCTACCACCATATCGATTCTGCCAGTAGAAAGCATGTGCTCCACCTCCACACGACATCCTATGGCATTGAATATCGTACTTATGATAAGGCGATAGCGTTCTTCCATATCCATCGAGGCTAGTTTCTTGTTGCTATAAGGCACATCAGCAATTAAAGCTTTAAGGCATTTCATCGCTTCAGGCAGATTGCCTGTGCTTAAATAGGCTCTAAGAAAAGCTTGCGTGGATTGCAGATTGCCCACTCTACGCATGGAAAGAGCTGGCAAGACTATCTCATTGAGTGCCTGTCTTACCTCTTGATTCGGGAACCCCAGAAAATAGACGCCATTCGCATAACTCTTAATCGTGAGATAGCCCGACTGGTAAAGAAACAATTCTGCTCCGCCACCAGTTACATCAGATGTTTCAGCCACTCTGCCCAGCAAGGCACAATGGTCAAAATCCTGCAAACGAATTTCAAAATCATCCACAAACTTTGGCAATAAGGAGGTGGCACCCGACGACGCCCAATAGTTCTTTATCTCCCTATCAGCCAATGCATTGATAAGGCTGAAAGGATTGAAAACATCCACCATGTTGTTACGGCTGAAATGATATCCATCATAATTGGCTTTCAGCTGTTCTACGGCTTCATCTACAGTCCATCCATTATTCTCTCCCATCGCCTCTATCTCTGGCATAAAGTTGTCGGTGATTTCCTGCTTGGTAATACCACAAATGGCTGCGTATGGAGCATCAAAACTGATGTTGCTGAGGTTATTGAGCACGGAGAAGAGGGAAATCTGTGTAAACTTAGTGATGCCCGTGATGAAGACAAACTTCTCATACTCATCATCCGCCTTCAAGATGGCAAAGACGCTGCGATAGACATCAGTACAACCTTCATGCTCCGGTGTCTTCCAAGAATGCTGGAGAGGAGCATCATATTCATCAATGAGGATAGCAACCTGCTGACCAGTCTGTTCGTAAGCGGTCGTAATGATGGCATCAAAACGATTACCTAGCGAGTCGCCCTCAATGGTCTGGATGCCATATTCTTTCTCATATTTGGCAAAGATGCGGTTAAGATAGGCACGAAGTTCGACAACGGTAGCACCACCTCGACTCATATCAAGGCGAATAACAGGACGAGCTGTCCAGTTTTTCTCCATATCCATGATTTTCAGCCCTTCGAAGAGTTCCTTCCTGCCTTCGAAATAAGCTTGGAGGGTATCCACGAGCACTGACTTACCAAAGCGACGAGGACGGCTCAGGTAATTATATATTTTTCCCCTGTTGGCAAGTTTCCATATCAAATCGGTCTTGTCAACATACAAAAAATTCTCTTCCCTAATTTTTTGGAAAGACTGAATGCCTACAGGCAATCTTCTATTGTTCATTTCTTCCACCATAATCTCTACTTTTCTACTGCAAATATACTACTTTTATCTGAAACAAAGCTGATTACCCCTTAATTATTATTTTTTTTTAAACGAAACTCGTCAAACTGCCTAGAAGGCGTTACGTTACAGATGTGACAGTTTTATCCCGAGGGGTAAACCTCTTTTTTTGAACTTTCAATCTGTAAGTAATATAAATTAACTTATATATAAATATATATAAGTTACTTCTAAAAACTGGCTATAAGGGGGTTGCGATAAAAACTGTCACATCTGTAACGTAACGCTTTTTGGCAGGATGATGAATCCCTGCACCCCGAGTTACTTACAGAAACTCATAGTTTTCGGAAAATCATCTCGTAGAGTTCTCTCAAAAGAATCTATGAGTTTTTTTATTTAACGGAAAACGGCGCAAACGTTAATTCCGTTTAACACAACTGTGCTGGGTGATTTTTGGCGGTATCAGATAAAAGCCGTACCTTTGCACCGTCATTCAGAGAAACCACCCACCCTGGTTTTCTCGGAACGGCAAGAGTTAATCACAAATTTATTCATCACTAAAAATCACTAAAATTATGGGACAGGGAAATATTAAGTATCGCAAAGTGAAGCGCACTCCCCAGACGGGCGAGAACGCAGGTAAGGAACTCTGGTATGCCACAGTGGTGACCGACCGAGAGATGAACTTCGAGGAGTTCGTGGACCACATCTCATCTCACAACTCGCCCTACAGCCGAGGCACCGTGCATGGTGTGATGATGGATATGCTCGACTGTCTGAAGGAGCTGATTCTCGACGGCAAGAGTGTTCGTCTCGGCGACCTGGGCCTCTTCTCCATCGGCATGAGTTCGCATGGCGAGGTGAGCCGTGACAAGGTTTCAGCCGCTAGCGTGGGGGGCATCCATTTGTTGGTAAAAAATACCAAAACTTGGAGCAATAGCGAGCTGAAGAAGCTCTGCAAGATTACTGCCTACGACAGCTACGGAGCTGAGGAGACTGATGGCGGCGGAACCAATCCAGGCGGCGGTTCGGGTAACACCAGCCAGGGCGGCAGTGGCAGCCAGGGTGGAACCGGCACCCAGGGCAGCGGCAGTGAAAACACGGGTCAGGGCGGCGGCTCCGATTCTGGCACGACCGGCGGCGGAAGTGACGGCGACAGTACTGACGTAACCATCTAGAGCAAGCCCCTTCGGGGGCTTCTCTCCTCTCCTATCACATCGCTAAGAATTAATCACTAATCAATAAAAATTAATCACTAAAAAAATAATCACTAAAAACATTACTTGAAAATGAAGAAAGAAACTTGGAAAACCGTGATTCAGATTATAATCAGCATTCTCACTGCCATTGGCACTACGCTGGGCGTAACGAGCTGCATGAGTTAAGAAATAAGGGCTGCAAACGGCATGATGCCGTCTGCGGCCCTTTCTCATTATGTATATAATCCGAATCCTCAGATACAAATTTATTTAATCCGAATCCTCAGATTACAATCCCAAGACCGAGCAGGTCTGAAATCTGCGTGATTATCCTCCCATACCTCTTCTTTTTATTCTTTTAAAAAGAAAATCCCATAATTTCTTGGCAGTTTCAATAAAAAAGTGTATCTTCGCAGCAGAAATGCAATATTGCGTCCACGACCTTATAAAACGTAAGAAGATGGCAAGATTTATAGACCCACGTGTCGATTGGGCTTTCAAGCGAATCTTTGGAAGCGAGGACACGAAAGAATGCCTGATAA
>JABLTL010144432.1_pt1 | contig 12321 bp, 11 predicted proteins | sample 7160151 | NCBI WGS metagenome assembly JABLTL01 (sample SAMN14651223, study PRJNA627086) | human gut metagenome | isolation source: feces | host: Homo sapiens
AAAGGATTGTGATGATGTGGAAGCAGCTTTACAGTTTGTAGATGATCTTCTTTCAGAGGAAATTCCTGTATGTTTTTATATCTGCCCAGATGTGCAGATGCACTTAAAATAATAGGTCCTGAAACTCCAAAATGTGTAAAAATCATTTCACCAAAATCTTCATAGATTTTTTTATTTTTTTCTTTATCTTCTATACTTATTCTTATATTCTTTAAACTTAATCCTTGCAATTCTAAACATTCTTTTTTATCATAGCATTCTAATGGAACCAGTGAAGGTTTTATTGGTGTTATTTTATGTCCTAATTTTTCAGCTAATGTATATCCATCACCTGTAGAACCTGTTAATGGATAGCTTTTTCCACCTGTTGCTAAAATAATTTTATCGGCTTGTATAGTTTCTTTATTTGTTTTTACTCCACATATTTTTATTTCGTTTTCATACTCTTTTGTCAATATCTCTTTAACAACAGTATTATATTTTACTTGAATATTTAACTTTTTTATTTTATTTACAAAACATTTCACAACATCCATAGATTTGTCTGTTACTGGAAAAATTCTATTTCCTCTTTCTTCTTTAACTTCTAATCCTTCTTGTTTTAAAAATTCAATAATATCAGTGTTGGTATATTTTTGGTATACACTATATAAAAACATTCCATTTCCTGGTGTGTTATTAATAAATTCTTCCATGCTTAAAGAAGATGTAATATTACACCTTCCTTTTCCTGTTATTAATAATTTTTTTCCAAGGAAACTATTTTTTTCTATTAAGCATACTTCATTCCCATTATTTTTTGCTGTAATTGCCGCTATCATTCCTGCTGGTCCTCCGACCTATCACTACTACTTTTTTCAATTTTTTATCCTTTCAATTATTATTTATATTCCCATCTGCTCTATAGCTTTCAGTATTCCATATTTACCATAATCATAAGTTAATCCTCCTTGCATATATGCAATATATGGTTCTCTTATCGGTCCATCACAGCTAAGTTCAATTGTTGAACCTTCAGTAAATGTTCCTGCTGCCATTATTACTTCATCATCATATCCTCCCATCGGACTTGGTTCTGGTATTACTTGTGAATCTATAGGTGAACCCTTTTGGATTCCTTGACAAAATTTTATTAATTTTTCCTTTGTTCCTAAGTGTATTGTTTGCACAATATCTGCTCTAGGCTCACTAAACTTTGGTTCTACTTCATATCCTAATTCTTCTAGTATTGCACTTGCAAATATTGCTGTTTTTACACTACTTGCAACTACTTCTGGTGCAAAAAATAACCCTTTTAACAAATTAGTATTTTGATTTAAAGATGGTCCTATTTCTTTTCCTATTCCTGGTGCTGTTAATCTTTCTGCACATAATTTTATTAAACTTGCTTTTCCAACGATATATGCCCCACTTGTCGCTATTCCAGCTCCTAAATTTTTCATTAATGACCCTACAATTATATCTGCTCCAACTTCTGTTGGTTCTTTTTCTTGAACAAATTCCCCATAACAATTATCTACCATTATAATTACTTCTTTATTTACTTTTCTTATTGCTGTAATTACTTTTTCTATCTTTTCTATAGTTAAACTTTTTCTGGTTGAATATCCTCTTGACCTTTGTATTTCAACTAATTTAATATCTTTTTTCTCTAGTCTTTTTTGTATTTTTTCTATGTTAAAATCATTATTTTCTAAATCTATTTGCTCATATTTTATTCCATAAGATTTTAAAGAACTATCACTTTCTTGTTTTCCAATACCTATAACTGTTTGCAGTGTATCGTAAGGTTCCCCTGTTATGCTAAGCATAGTATCATTAGGACGTAATATAGCAGATAGTGTAATTGCTAAAGCATGAGTTCCAGAAATAAATTGTGCTCTTACTAAACTATCTTCTGCTTTAAATATTCTTGCATATATTTCCTCAATTTTATTTCTTCCAACTTCGTCTATTCCATACCCTGTTGAAGTAGCTAAATGCATTTCTTGTAAATTACTTTCTTGAAACGCTTGAATTACTTTCAAACTATTTTTATTTTTTATTTTATCTATTTCTTTAAATTGAGGTTCTATTTTTTTCTCTATTTTTTTTACTAAATCTATTAATTTTTCGTTCATTTTTTACCTTCCTATTTTATTATTAAATAATTTATAATATTTCATATTTATATTATCATTTTTGTGCTCTCTTTTCAATATTTTTTTCAATGTATGTGTGACATATCTATTTTAACCTATAATCAATTAATATTCCACTAAATCTATTACCAAATAATATTTTCATCTAATTTCCTCTATTATATAAAAAAAGACTAAAATAACTGATTTTTTCAATTATTATAGTCCCTAGTAAATTATTTTTGTGCATAAGGTAATAATGCAATGTGTCTTGCTCTTTTTATAGCTAATGTAATATCTCTTTGATGTTTAGCACACATTCCTGTAGTTCTTCTTGGTAATATTTTTCCTTTATCACTAATAAATTTTTTTAATTGTTCTGGATTTTTATAATCTAATTCAAAGTTTTTATCACTGCATAATAAGCAAACTTTCTTTCTTTGTTTTCTAAATCTTGGATTATAATCGTCGTCATAATTTTTATTATTTCTTTTATTTTGTTTTTTATCTGCCATTTTCTATTTTTTCCTCCTCACTGACTAGAATGGTAAGTCATCACTTGAAGACATTTCAAAGTCTGAGCCCATATTTCCAGGTGCAGTATTACCAAATGTATTTTCAAATGTATTATTATTTGATGCATCTGATTCTCTTTTGCTATCTGCGAAATATGCTTCCTCTGCTACAACTTCTGTAACATAGTGTTTTTGTCCTTGGTCATCATCCCAAGTTCTTGTTTGAATTCTTCCAATAACACCTACTTGTTGACCTTTCTTAAAGTATTTACTACAAAATTCACCTAGTTTACTCCATGCAACAATATTAATAAAATCTGCCTGTCTTTCTTCTCCTTGTCTTACAAATCTTCTATTGACTGCCAAACTAAATGAAGAAACTAATGTATTGTTCGTTTGTGTATATCTTGTTTCTGGATCTCTTGTTAATCTTCCCATTAATATTACTTTGTTCATTTTTTTCACCTTTCTTTACTTTAAATAAAGGCCCCTTCTTTATTTAATTTCTAATTATTTTTCTTTTCTTACTGTAATAAATTTCATAATGTCATCTGTAATTCTATAAACTCTTTCAAGTTCACTAATTAATTCTGGTTTTGCTTCAAAATTGAATAACATATATGTAGCTTCTTTACATTTTTTAATTTCATAAGCTAATCTTTTTTTACCCATGTTTTCAACTGATTCAACTTTTCCATTTTCATTGATTAATCCTGTGAATTTTTCTTCTAATGCTTTTAAACCTGCTTCATCAACATTTGGATTAACAATTATTATACTTTCATATTTGTTCATTACTTTTCACCTCCATTTGGATTTATAACCTACATTTTCTGTAAGTATAGAGAATAAAACTTATTATTTTATTCTTTTTGCTTTTTAGCATAGCTATTCTATCACATTTTTCTAACTATTGCAAGGAAAAATTGAATTATTTATGAATAACCTATGATATAGCAGATGTATTGGTATTTTTTATATTGACTTTTTTTATATCTATTCTATTTACCAACTTTTGCAATTCCATAAATGGGATTGGTAAAATAGAAATTATACATGTTATTATCCATTGTTCCATACTTAAATTTGTCAATTCAAAAACATTTGCAAATGCTGGAATTATAGCAACTATAACTTGTATGAATGTACCTATTATAAAACTTCCTATTAGATATTTATTTTCTAATATCCCTACTTTAAATATTGATTTTTCACTTTTTATATTGAAACTGTGAATAAGTTCTAGCATTCCCATACTTATAAATGCCATTGTTCTACCTACTTCTAAGCCATAATATTTATTTCCTATACTAAATGCTATTAAAGTTAACATCCCTATCATAATTCCTTCTAATATTATTTTTCCCCATAGTCCATCAGCAAATACTCCTTTTTTAGCATCTATTGGTTTTCTTTCCATAATATCTTTTTCCGGTGGCTCTAGCCCTATTGCAATAGCTGGCAAAGAATCTGTAACTAAGTTAATCCACAATAATTGAATTGCTAATAATGGAGATTTTAACCCTAATACTAATCCCATAAAAATTGTTACTATTTCTCCTATATTTGTTGCTATTAAAAAATGTATTGCTTTCCTAATATTATCATAAATATTTCTTCCTTGTTTTACAGCTTCAACAATGGTTACAAAATTATCATCAACTAAAATCATATCTGAAGCATTTTTAGCTACATCTGTTCCACCTTTTCCCATTGCAATTCCTATATCTGCACTCTTTAATGCTGGGCTATCATTAACTCCATCTCCAGTCATTGCTACTACGGCTCCTCTTTTCTGCCATGCTTTTACTATTCTTACCTTATGTTCTGGTGTTACTCTTGCAAATACTGAAAATTCTTCTATCTCTTTTTCTAATGTGTTTTGATTTATTTTATCTAATTCCTTGCCTGTTATAGCTCTATTATTTTTTTCTAGTATTCCTATTTTTTCCGCTATAGCCTTTGCTGTTGCAATATGGTCCCCTGTTATCATTACAGTTTTTATTCCCGCTTTTTTACAAGTTTGTACAGCTTCTTTTACGCCTTCTCTTGGTGGGTCTATCATTCCTATTAATCCAACAAAATTCAAATTATTTTCTATTTCTTTACTATTAGGCTTGTTATCTATATCTTTATATGCTATAGCAATTACCCTCAATGCTTTATTAGCCATTCTTTCATTTTCTTTTATAACTTTTTCCTTTGAAATTCCAATACATCGATTTAGCAATATATCTGGCGCACCTTTTGTAATTATTCTATACTTTCCGTCTTTTAGTTTATGCACTGTTGTCATCATTTTTCTATTTGAGTCAAATGGTATTTCATCTATTCTAGGCATTTCTTTATATAATTGGTTTTTGTCTTTTTTATTTTTATAAGCAATTTCTACAATTGCATTTTCTGTAGGCTCTCCTACTACCTCCACTTTTCCATTATTAGATTCTATTTTACTATCAGTACACATTGTAGCTAACTCCATAGCAAAATCTGGATTTTCTGCTTTTATTTCTACAACCTTCATCTTATTTTGTGTTAAAGTTCCTGTTTTATCTGAACATATTACACTACTACTTCCTAAAGTCTCTACTGCAGGTAATTTTCGTACTATACTATTTTTCTTAGACATTTTTGTTACTCCTATTGATAACATGATTGTTACAATAGCTGGTAATCCTTCTGGTATTGCTGCTACAGCTAATCCTACTGATGTCATGAACATTTCCATTGGTGGTATTTTCTTTATTATTCCAATTATAAATATGACTAAACATATTAATAAACATACTAACCCCAATATTTTTCCTACTTGATTTAACTTCTTTTGAATCGGAGTTTCTGGAGATTCATTTTGTATAATCATATTTGCTATTTTTCCTACTTTAGTATCCATCCCAACATTAGTAACAACTGCTTTTGCATGTCCATTTACAATAGTACTTCCCATAAATAGCATATTAAATATGTCACCTAGTGGTTTATTCTTTTCGCATATTCCTTCAGAAGATTTTTCAACTGGTATTGTTTCTCCTGTCAAACTTGATTCTTCTGCTTTTAAGTTATAACTTTCTAAAATCCTACAGTCTGCTGGCACACTATTTCCAGCTTCCAGTATTATTAAATCCCCTACTACGAGCTCACTCGAATTAATCTGTATTTCTTTATTTTCTCTTATTACTCTTGTTTTTTGTGGAGTCATCTTTTTTAAACTTTCAATAGATTTTTCTGCTTTTGCTTCTTGCAATACTCCCATTATTGCATTTAATACTACAATTGCTATTATAATTATTGAGTCAATATAGTCATTTTGCCCTTGATAATAAGAAATTCCAGCAGAAATTATTGATGCCATAATTAAAATTATTATCATAAAATCATTAAATTGTTTTAAAAACTTAATAATAATTCCTTCTTTTTTATTATTATCCAGTTCATTTTTTCCATATTTTTCTCTTCTTGTTATAATTTCACTATTTTTTAAGCCTTTCTCTAAATCTGTATGTAATTTCTCTTTAACTTCTTCTTTACTTAAAGTTTCCCACATATAAATTCATCTCCTTTGTATTTTTTATAACTTTGCATTTTCTAAAATATTAATTATTTATATTTTAGGTTTTCTTCTTGTCCATTTCTTTGTTAATTATATTCATTAGTTATATATTTATTCTAATTTTATGAGCTAACATTTATTTATAATCATTTATATCTCAAGTGGCATTTCTTTATGTAACCCATATTATATATTATAGGAGGGAATACTAGTGTTATTAAATTACTTAATTTTAGCCATTTCCAGTAGTATAGATTCTTTAGGCATAGGCATTACTTATGGAATAAAAAATACAAAAATAACTGTATTAGCCAAACTTATTTTATTTATAGTAGCATTTTTAGTATCTACTATTTCAATTTATTTTGGTAATTTATTAAAATTCATTATACCAGATTTCTTTGTTAATTATATTGGTAGTATAATTTTAATTTTTATGGGATTTTTTATGTGTTTTCAATCTTTAACTTCTAAGAAAAAATGTAATTCTACTCAAAATAATTTTCAAATACAAGAAACAGAAAAAATCTATTCTTTATTTATAAAATGTCTTGGTATAACCATAAAAATCATTAAAAATCCTAGTTCTTCTGATTTAAATAATTCTAATGTAATAGAGGCAAAAGAAGCTTTGTTCTTAAGTTTGGCTTTATCTCTTGATAGTTTTTGTATTGGTATTGGTTTTAGTATGATGGATAATTTTTCCCTTATTTTTCCTTTAGCTATTAGTTTGTTTCAATTGTCTTTTTTAAGTCTAGGAAATTTTTGCGGAAAAAAAATTTATAAATTCAGTAAACTGCCTGATAATATTTGGTCTTTAATTTCTGGTATTTTGCTGATTTTAATTGGTATTATAAAATAATAATGTCATGGTAATTATAATTTTGTCTAATATATAAATACCATTATAAAATGATAGTTTTAGCTTTTATAGTTCAAAAAAGCTTAGAAATATTAGTTAACATAAGTTGACTTTTTCTCTAAGATTTGTTAAAATTAAACTATAAAATTTTAGGAGGTAATAATATGTATTTTCGTGAATTCGAAACTTGTCAACAAGATGCAATCAAGCGGTTAAATAATTGCTTTAAAACAAGCTGGGGGGTTATTAATGTGGGATTATTACATTTTCTTACATATTTAGAACCTTATTTTCCACACTATGACTATAAGTTTTTCTGGGCAGATTCTAAATCTCCACAAGGATCTGGCAAACAACTTGATGAAATTCAATTATATATATATAATTTCAAATTTCATATCTATTGTTTCATGTCAGATCCAGGAATTGATGATAAAATCATTATTTCTATAGGAGGGCTTTCAGAAGACGATTCTTTGGACCTTATAGATGCATTTTCTTTTGCACCTATAACTAACATTCCTAAGGAAATAATGGATGATTTTTCTTTAGAATCACTACCTGAAAAAAAACCGACATTTATCTTTTCAATAGATACATTGGATCTAATTGAACAATTAATATTGGAACTAAAAGACCATTTAACTTCTTGACATTTTGACATTTAATACCAAAAAGAGAGTCTAATATAGGCTCTCTTTTGTTTTATTATTTTAGTTTCATAGATAATAATTTTGATATTCCATTTTCTTCCATAGTAATTCCATATACTGTATCTGCAGCTTCCATAGTACCTTTTCTATGTGTTATTACTAAAAACTGCGTATTCTCAGTAAATTTCTTTAAATATTCGGCATATCTATATACATTTACATCATCTAATGCTGCTTCAATTTCATCTAAGACACAAAATGGTGCTGGATTTATTTTTAATATTGCAAACAAAAGCGCTATTGCTGTAAATGCTTTTTCTCCTCCTGATAAAAGCATCATATTTTGTAATTTTTTTCCTGGTGGTTGTACTGTAATTTCTATTCCACATTCTAATATATTATCTTTATCTTCTAATCTTAAATTTGCATTTCCTCCACCAAATAATTCTTTAAACACTTCTGAAAAATTCTTATTTATTTGCTCAAATTTTTCTTTAAATTGCTCTTTCATAATCGAAGTCATTTCAGATATAATTTTTCTTAATTTTGTCATAGTTGTCTCTAAATCTACTCGTTGTTCACACATAAAATCATATCTTTCTTTAAGAGTTTTATATTCTTCTATTGAATCTATATTAACACTACCTAATTCTCTTATTTGATTTCTCAACTCTTTTACATTTTTCTGTGTAGTTTGTATATTTTCTGGTTTTTTGTAATCTGAAATATTATTAGGTGTTAATTCATACTCTTCCCACATTTTATTTATAATTTCATTTATATCTTCTGATAATTTAGTACTTTTGGCATCAAGTTTTACAAGTTGAGATTTTAGTTCTTCAATCACTTTAAATTTACTTGTTATTTCCTCTTCTTGATAAATCATTTTTTCATTTTTTTGTATTCTTTTCTCTTTTAATTCTTGTATTTTATCTCCACTATTTTCTACTTCTTCTTTTATTTTGCTTATTTTATTCTTTATTTCTTCTATTGATTTTTCTAGAATTACATTATCCTGATTAATTTGCTCTATTTGTACTTTTTTATTTTCTATACTTTTTACTGTATTTTCTACTTCTGTCTGTATTCTTTCTTGTATTTCTTCAATAGAATTCTCACTTTCATCAAAAGAAGATACTGATATTCTTAAATTTGTTATGTCAAAATTTAAATCATCTATATACTTTTGATTATCATTATTTAATTCCGCAAATTCTTCAATAATGCTTTTTAGTTTCTCATTTTCTGAACTTATTTCTAGGATTTTAGCCTGGAAACCTTTTTTATTTTCAATTGCCTGTTTCTTTTGTGTTTCTAGTCTTTCAGCTTCTTCTCTTAATTTTTTCAATCTACTTTCTATTCTATTAATATTATCATTTATAGCATTGATTTTTTCCTTTTTAGTCGCATAATAGATTTCTATATCTTGCAATTGTCTTTCATAACTTTCAGACCATTCTACAATGTCTTCCATTGAATTTTCATAATCTTCTTTTTCTTTTGTCAATTTCTCTAATTTTTCTTTACTTTCTTTAATTTCTTTTTCTAGTTTTTCGATTTCTCGTCCTCTACCTAAAATATTAACAGTTTTCTTAGCTACAGAACCTCCAGAAATTGCTCCTGATGGATTTATAATATCTCCTTTAACAGTAATAATTCTAAAACCATAGTTGTTATCTTTAGCTAATTTTATAGCTGTTTCCATATCTTCTACAATTACAGTTCTTCCCAATAAATTTAATATTATATTCGTATATTTTTTGTTATATTGAATCAAATCAGATGCAATACCAAGTACTTTACTATTTTTTCCATTTATTTTATCTAACTTTTTGCCTTTTATAGTACTTATTGGCAAAAATGATGCTCTCCCCAAATTATTTTTTCTTAAATGTTCTATTAATCTTTTAGCATCATTTTCATCTTCAGTTACAATATTTTGTAGTCCTGCACCTAGTCCCATTTCTATCGCTGTTTGATATTTTTCAGGGACTTCAATAAGATTAGCTAAAACCCCATTCATTCCTTTTGCCAATTCTTTATTTTTTTCACAATCTTTTAATAATGATTTAACACTTTTTATATATCCTTCTTTTTCTTTTTCTGTTTCTATCAAGAAATTTAATTTAGATTCTTTTATTCTTTTTTCTCCTGAAAGCATATTTATTCTACTTTCATACTCTTTACTTTTTCTATCTATTTCTCGCTTTTTAGTATTTATTTCCTTTAGCTCAGACAAAATTTTATTTCTTTTATTTTCAACTTCATAAAAATCCTTTGATATTTCTTCTTTTTTTAACCTTGTAGCATCTAATTCCGATATATTTCCTGTTATTTCATTTTTTATTTGTACTTGTCTCTTTTCATAATTTTGATAATTGATATCTTGCTCATTTATATTTGCTTGTAATTCGTATTTAATATCAACATTTTCTTCAACTTTCTTTTTATGTTCTTCAATTTGTAATTCTTTACTAGAAAGTTTATGTGTAATTTCTTCCAACTCTTTTTCTTTTTCTTCTAACTCTTTTGTAAATTTTTCTTTATTGTCTTTCAAATTTTCTATCTTTTCTTGTTTTTGCTTTTTTTCTTCTTCTAATTCTTTTATTCTTGTTTCCAATTCTTTTATTTCTTTTTCAAAGCGTAATTTATTTTCCTTGTTATTTTCTATTCTTGTATTTGAAACATTAATATCTGAGTTTAACATTTCAATATCCTTCTTGCTTTCAAATCCCAGATTAGTCATCTCTTCTATTGTTTCAGTTATTCTATCTATTTCGCTTTTTAACTCTTCTTTTAGTGCCTTACATCTTTCTAAACGTCCTTCTTCATCATTGCATTGTGTTTTATATATTTCCTCATCTGATACTATTTCTTCAAGTTCTTTTTTATATTTATCTATATTATATAGGAATAATCCTATCTCTATATTTTTCAATTCTTCTCTTAAATTTAAGTATTTTTTAGCCTTTTCTGATTGATTCTTTAGCGGACCTATATTAGTCTCTATTTCAGCCACTATATCATTTATTCTTAATAAATTTAGCTTCGTATGTTCCAACTTTTTTTCACTTTCGGCTTTTCTAGTTCTGTATTTTACAATACCTGCAGCTTCCTCAAATATATGCCTTCTATCTTCTGATTTATTACTTAATATTTCATCAATTTTTCCTTGTCCAATTATAGAATATCCATCTCTTCCTATTCCAGTATCCATAAATAATTCTAGTATGTCTTTTAATCTACATGGTACTTTATTTATATAATATCCTGTTTCTCCACTTCTATAAATTTTTCTAGTTACAGTCACTTCTGTATATTCTATTGGTAATGTTCCATCTGTATTATCAAATACTAGTGAAGCTTCTGCAAATCCTAGTGACTTCCTATTTTGTGTTCCTGCAAAAATAATATCTAATGATTTTGCTCCTCTCAAAGATTTCATACTTTGCTCTCCCAGTACCCATCTTATTGCATCTGATATATTACTTTTTCCTGAACCATTCGGTCCTATGACACTTGTAATCCCTGGTCTAAATTCTAATACTGTTTTATCTGCAAATGATTTAAATCCTTGTAATTCTAATCTTTTTAAATACATGTATTTCTCCTCTTTTAGTATTTTATTTTACTGTATTAATATATACTATTTTTTCATAAATTACAAGTGTTCGGAAAATTGACTATTTTATGTAAATATTGTATAATCTATATATCCAGGTAATACCTTTTTATATAGATATAACAATGTTGTTCCACATATTTTTATTTTCAATAACAGGAGGAATTTTTTATGAATACTTTAAGAAAAAACTTTTTGAACATTGTATGTGCATTTATTGTATATTTTACAATAGCCATAGGTACAATGCTATTTTTATTTATAATACTGGGAATATTGTCTGGTATTATTCAAATACCATTCGTATTGTTTCCTGAATTGAACAACTACCTTCCAGTATTGGAAGGACTATCAAGGACAATATTTAAGTTATTTTATGCATTTTTATGCCTAAAAAACTAAAACACTTTTTATGGGACAACAAAAACATTGGTTGTTATTTCAATCAATGTTTTTTATTTGTATACTTATTTTTATGTATTATTTTTTCCTCGAGGTGTTTTTTTCTTTACATAATATTGATTTTTTCCATTTTTTTATAATAAATATGAAGTCTATTAATAACACATGCAAATAAAAGAGGATACTATGTATATTTTAACACATCTAGTTTTTGAAAAAATTGAAAACGAAAAATCATCAAAAATTAAACTCGAAGTTGATGAACGGACTTTTTATCTCGATACTACCGATGATAATATCTGTGATGAATAATAGAAAGTTTATTAAATCTTTGATTGGATTCACCCTTATGGATGAAAAAGGACAAAAGTATGAAATTCCTGTAAATGTAGTCCTTGAAATAAAACAATTTTCGGATTTAATTACAAAATTAAATTTCAAAAATTAATCATTAATTGTTTGCAAATAAAAAGAACCATTATGGTTCTTTTTATTTATTTATAGCATCAAAAACAATTATTGCCTAATATTGATAAAAATATATAGTAAATAGAGGGAATTGTCTATGGAGAGGGAATTATTGAAAATTAAAAATAA
>JABLTL010047436.1_pt1 | contig 12301 bp, 9 predicted proteins | sample 7160151 | NCBI WGS metagenome assembly JABLTL01 (sample SAMN14651223, study PRJNA627086) | human gut metagenome | isolation source: feces | host: Homo sapiens
CCTCTACTGGTACTTCGGCACCGAGCAGGGCAGCGCCATCCGCGCCACGGGCGCCAACCCCGCCATGAGCCGCGCGCAGGGCATCAACATCAATGCCATGAAGGTGCTCGGCCTGTCGCTCTCGAACGGCATGGTCGCGCTCTCCGGCGGCCTGATGGCGCAGTACCAGGGCTTTGCCGACATCAACATGGGCCGCGGCGCCATCGTCATCGGCCTCGCCGCCGTCATCATCGGCGAGGTGCTGTGCGACGCGTTCTTCCGCAAGGGCTGCAACTTCTCCGTGCGCCTGAGCTTTGTCATCCTCGGCGGCATCGTGTATTACCTCGTCATGGTGCTCATCCTCTGGCTCAAGCTCGACCCGAACGATCTCAAGCTCTTCACCGCCGTGATCGTGGCCGCGTTCCTGGCCGTGCCGTATCTCAAGGGGCAGGCCAAGAGCTCGTTCCACCGCCTGAAGAAGGGAGGCAAGTGATATGCTGACATTAGACCATATCTCCAAAACCTTCAACCCCGGCACCATCAACGAAAAGCGGGCGCTCGACGGATTGTCCCTGCACCTGAAGCCGGGCGATTTCGTGACCGTCATCGGCGGCAACGGCGCCGGCAAATCCACCATGCTCAACGCCGTCGCAGGCGTCTGGCCGGTGGACTCCGGCCGCATCATCCTCGACGGCGTGGACGTGACCGCCATGCCGGAGTACCGCCGCGCGCAGTACATCGGCCGCGTGTTCCAGGACCCCATGATGGGCACGGCCGCAAACATGCAGATCGAGGAGAACCTCGCCCTCGCCGCGCGCCGCGGCAAGAAGCGCACGCTGCGCTGGGGCGTCACGAAGGCGGAGCGCGAGGAATATCATGAGAAGCTCAAGAGCTTTGGTCTCGGCCTTGAGGACCGCATGACGGCGAAGGTTGGCCTGCTCTCCGGCGGCCAGCGCCAAGCGCTGACGCTGCTCATGGCCTCCCTGCAGAAGCCGAAGCTGCTCCTGCTCGACGAGCACACCGCGGCGCTCGACCCCGCGACGGCGGCCAAGGTGCTCGAGCTCTCGGACCGCATCGTGCGCGAAAACCAGCTCACCGCCATGATGATCACCCACAACATGAAGGACGCCATCGTGCATGGCAACCGCCTCATCATGATGAACGAGGGCCACATCATCCTCGATATCGAGGGTGAGGAGAAAAAGAAGCTCACGAAGCAGGACCTGCTCGAAAAGTTCGCCGAGGTGGCGGGCACGCAGGTCGAGTCCGACGAAGTGCTCCTGAGCTGACACGCAGACATCCCGGCCCATCGGATATTGAGAAAAGAAAAATCTCCGGCGCTGAAACGCACAGCGCCGGAGATTTTTCTTTTTCTGCCGCGCACTTCCGCCCGTGCAGCAGCACCCACGAAAACCACCAAATAACGGGCAGAAAGTTTGTGCAGTTTTTTTGTCGGAAAATGCACACAAACGCCGAAATTTATGTTAACCTTTTCATGCGAAATTTTTTTGCTTTTGCGGGTTTGTCGAGGGTTCAGGAGGATAGGGTCCGTGGTTTTCAGCAGCCTGTCGTTTTTGTTTTGCTTCTTTCCGGCGTTTCTGCTGGTGTATTATCTGACACCGTCGCGCCCGGCCGGCGCGCGCAATGCCGTGCTGCTGGTGGGGAGCTGTGTGTTTTATATCATCGGGCTGGACGGTCAGTGGGCGTACTTTGCGCTGCTGGCCGCATCTGTGCTGGTCAACTACGGGCTGGGCCTTGCCATCACACGCGACAAGCCGCGCGCAAAGCTGTGGCTCATCGTCGGCCTGTGCTACAATTTCCTGTGGCTGTTCCTATTTAAATATCTCAACTTCCTGCTTACCGGCGTTAATGGTGTGCTCGGCTGGGTGTCCGGCGGTAAGGCGGCCGTGCCGCTGCTGGGCTGGGTGCTGCCGGTCGGCATCAGCTTTTATACGTTTTCCGCCGGCGGCTATCTCATCGACGTCTACCGCGGCACGGTCGCGCCGGAGCGCTCGCTGCTCACGTTCGGCACGTACCTGACCATGTTCCCGAAGCTCGTCTCCGGCCCGATCGCGAGCTATGCGCAGCTGCAGCCGGAGTTCGGCGCGCGCGATGTGTCGCTGCGGCAGGCGGTCGACGGATTGAAGCTGTTCGTGTTCGGCATGGCGCTCAAGATCCTGCTCGCCAACCAGCTCGGCGGCCTCTGGAGCGATGTGACCACGATCGGCTTTGAGAGCCTCTCGACGCCGCTGGCGTGGATGGCCGCGTTCGCGTATTCGTTCCAGCTCTATTTTGACTTCTGGGGCTACTCGCTCATGGCCATCGGCATCGGCCGGATGCTCGGCTTCCACCTGCCGGAGAACTTCCGCTGTCCGTACCTCGCGCTGAGCATGACGGAGTTCTGGCGCCGGTGGCACATTACGCTGGGCACATGGTTCCGCGAGTATCTGTATTTCCCGCTCGGCGGCAGCCGCTGCAGCCGCGGGCGCATGATTTTTAACCTGCTGGTCGTCTGGGCCGCGACCGGGCTCTGGCACGGCGCACACCTGAACTTCCTGCTCTGGGGTCTCGGCCTGTTTGGAATCCTCACGGTCGAAAAGCTCTGGCTCAAGAAATATCTCGACCGCTGGCCGGTCCTCGGGCATCTGTACATGCTCGTGCTCATCCCGCTGTCGTGGGCGGTGTTCTCCGTGTCGGACCTCGGGCAGCTCGGCGCGTATTTCGGCCGGCTGCTGCCGCTGTTTTCGCACGCGGCGGCCTACCCGCTCGATTTTCTCAAGTACGGCAAGACCTATGGGGTGTTCCTCGTGCTGGGCCTGCTGTGCTCGACGTCGCTGCCGGCATATGTGTACCGCCGACTCAAGGGCACGTGGGCCGGGGCGGTCATTCTGGCCGTGCTGTTCTGGCTGTGCCTGTTCTGCCTGAGCAAGGGCATGAACGACCCCTTTATGTACTTCCGATTCTAAAGGAGCGCTGACGTATGAAACGCATCAAACCGCAATATTTCCTCATCCTGCTGCTGGTGGCCGCCATTGCGGCGGCACCGTTTCTCATCCGCGGCCTGATCGACCGCAGCAGTGTCGGCAAGCAGCCGGCCGCAGCCGTCACGGCGGCGCCGGAGGAGACTGCCGAGCCGACGCCCACGCCGGAGCCGACGCCGCTGCAGTTCACGACCGTGGACGCCTCGTATTTTGACGACGCGCTCTTCATCGGCGACTCGCGCACCGTCGGCATCGCCGAATATGGCAGCCTGAAAAACGCGACGTATTTTGCCGACGTCGGCCTGAATGTCTACGTCGCACAGACGAAGGCCGTCGCCGTGAAAAATGTCGGCACTGTCACGCTGCCGCAGCTGCTGAGCCAGAAGACGTTCGGCAAGGTCTATATCATGCTCGGCATCAACGAGCTCGGCAACGATCTGGACGACATCACGGCAAAGTTCTCCTCGCTCGTCGACACCGTGCGCGCCGCGCAGCCGGACGCTATCATCTTTGTCGAGGCGAACCTGCACGTCGGCCCCTCGCGCTCGAGCACGGACGCGACGTTCAATAACCCCCGCATTGACAAGCTCAACGAAAAGCTCGCCGCGCTCGCCGACGGCAAGACGATCTTCTACATCGACATCAACGAACTCTTCGACGACGAAAACGGCAACCTGCGCGCCGACGCCAGCGGCGACAGCACCCATGTCTACGCCAAGTATGACCTCGACTGGTGCGACTGGCTGTGCACGAAGGCGATCGTGCGCTGAGCAAAAAATACACGACAAAGGCCAGCCGGAAACCGCTTCCGGCTGGCCTTTGTCGTGATAGATCTGGATATATCACTTATGTTTTCCGTTTTTTCTCCCTCGACGCGGTGGCGCGCATCAGCGCTTGAGGATGTACCACACAAACGCGCCGCAGGTAATGATCATACCGCCGCCAACTGCTGCAAAGATCATGTGACTGCCTCCTTTCCCCCAATGTCCCGCCCGTGCTCCGGACGGGATCTGTGAAGATACTTCATTATAAGGAATCTATGTGCTAAGTTTCCGGAAAACAGCGGCCCAAACGCTGCGCGGCCGTTAAGAAGGCGGAAAAGAATGTGCCTGAGGCTGCAAAGACCGTCGCGTTTGGACAGACAATGTGCTATGCTGACAGTGGAGCCGAGACGGCTGTTCGGAAAGAGGGGTGCTTATGCAGAAAGCATGGAGGCGCATGCCGCAGTGGTTGCGCGATACGATCATGTTCATTTTCATCATGGGCTGCGCCGTCGGCGTGTGCGAGCTGCTGTCTGCCTGCTATGACGACAACAACCCGTTTGCCACCTCCGTGTTCATTCTGGCGGTGGTGCTCGTCTCGCGCTTTACCACCGGGTACTGGCCCGGCATTCTGGCGTCGGCCGTCGGTGTGGTGAGCGTGAACTATCTGTTTACCTATCCGTTTCACGAATTCAACCTGACGATCGACGGCTATCCGCTGACGTTTGCGGTCATGCTGGTCGTGAGCATTCTCGTGAGCACGCTCACGACGCAGATCAAGCGGCAGGAGCAGCTGCGCTACGAGGCGGAACGGGACCGCATGCGCGCCAACCTCCTGCGCAGCGTGTCGCACGATATCCGCACGCCGCTGACGGCCATCATGGGCCTGAGCGCGACCGTGGAGGAAAACGAGGCGCTCACGGACGAGGGGCGCGGCATGGTCGAGGAGATCCACCAGAACGCGCAGTGGCTGCTGCACCTGTCGGAGAACATCCTGTCCGTTACGCGCTTTTGCGATGAAGGCGTCGTGATCGAGAAATCGGACGAGGTCGTCGAGGAGATCGTCGGCAGTGCGATCCGGCGCTTTCGCAAAAATTGCAAGACCGATATCCCCATCACGGTCTCGAAGCCGGAGGAGATCCTGCTCGTGCCGATGGATGCCACGCTCATCGAGCAGGTGCTGCTCAACCTGCTGGAGAACGTCGCCAAGCACAGCCCGTCGGCAACGGAGATCTTCATTGAGATCCGCAAAGATGCCCGCCGCGTCTGGCTGACCGTGGCCGACAACGGCGACGGCATCCCGCCGCAGCTGCTCGGCGTGCTCTTTGACGGGTATCTGCCGCTCGGCGCGGTGGAGGCATCCGACCGCAGCCGCCACATGGGCATCGGCCTGAGCGTCTGCCGCGCGATCGTGCGCGCGCACGGCGGCGAGATTTATGCAAGAAACAAGATCGACGGCGGCGCGGAGTTCCGCTTCTGGCTGCCGGCGGAGGAGGAGTCGAACACATGATCCGTGATAAAATCATCATTGTCGAGGATGATCCCGGCATCAGCAAGTACCTGCAGGCGGCGCTGCGCTCGCACGGGTATGATATCCTGCTGGCGCCTGACGGTAAGACCGCGCTGGAGATGATCGCCTCGCACTGCCCGGATGTGCTGCTGCTGGATCTCGGCCTGCCGGATATGGACGGCAGCGAGATCATCCGCTCCGTCCGCACCTGGAGCCGGATGCCGATCATCATCATCTCGGCCCGCAGCGCGGAGATCGACAAGGCGGCCGCGCTCGACATGGGCGCGGACGATTACCTGACCAAGCCCTTCGGCACGGTGGAGCTGCTCGCGCGCATCCGCACGGCCCTGCGCCACACGCGCACCGACGGCACGAGCGACGGCCTGGCCATGACGGGCGAGTACCGCGTCGGCGACCTGTGCATCGACTACAACAAGCACCGCGTCTTTCTCGCCGGTGAGGACACGCACCTGACGCCGAACGAGTACAAGATCGTGGCGCTGCTCGGCCGGCACGCCGGGCAGGTGCTCACCTACAAGTCCATGATGAAGGAGCTCTGGGGCCCCGGCGTCGGCGGCGACAACAAGCTCCTGCGGGTGCACATGGCGAACATCCGCCGCAAGATCGAGCCGAACCCGGTCGAGCCGCAGTACATTTTCACCGAGGTCGGCGTCGGCTACCGCATGGCCGACAGCCACTGAGTCCCTATCCAGAACAAAAAGCTCCCGGAGCACTGCTCCGGGAGCTTTTTTGCGGTTTGCTGCGGCTCAGTCCGCCGTGATCGTCACGGTGCGGGAGATGGGCTTTGCCATGTCGTTGCCGCCGAAGATATAGGCGGTCTGGCGGTAGGTGCCGGCCTCGGTGGGCGCCTTGCTGCTGACATAGAGCTTGTGCGCGGCCGTGAAGCCGATGTAGCGGTAGTGCACGCCGTCCTGATTGTCGGCGGCGCTGTCACCGCGCATGAGCGTAGCATTGAGGGTATCGGCCTTGAGCGCGCTGGCGGCATAGGTCGTCTCGCTGTTGTTCCAGCTCAGGCTCGCGCCGGAGGTGTGCATCTTCACGACGAGCACGCCGGTGCCGACGCCGGGGTTGTAATTCGGGTTCGAGGCGATGGCCGTCACGAGGTACATGCCCGCGCGGTTCGGCGAGCCGAAGGCCACGCGCGTGCTGTCAAACACGCTGGGCAGGCTGTTGAGAGTGTCGACCAGCTTCGTGAACGCAGTGATATCCACGCCGATGAGCTTCAGAAAATCGGCCGCGCCATCCAGCAGTTTTTGATTGTCCTTCAGGAATGCACGCAGTTCGCCGACGGTTGTGCCGTCCTGCAGCGCTTCGGTGAGTGTTTTGCCAAGAATGGGCTTGACGATCGGGTTGAGCACTTCCAGTGCTTTCTTGGACACCAAGCTCTCCGGGAGCTGCACGTAGACGATGCCGGACAGGCCGCTCGTCACACCGCTGTAGACCTTGAAGATGGCAAAGGTGTCCTCGGGGTTCGTGGTCACATACTGCTGCGTGGTCAGGGCCTCACCGGCGGAGATGGCGGCCGCCTGCACCTTGACGCGCACATTGGCCTTGTCGACCGTGAGCGTGCCCTCCTGAGAGCCTTTGCGGTAATCTGCCGTATTCGGGAAACTCATGCGGATCTTCTGGTTTTCACCGGCGCCGATGCTCGACGCGGTGTAGGTGAGGCGCCCGACGTTTGCACTGCCGCCCTCGATCGGGAACCAGAGTTCCGGGGAGAGCTTGTTCGTGCTTGTGTTCGGCAGGTAGCCTTTGGTCTTATATTCGATGACCATGCTCTCGGCCGCGGCTTCCTTGCTCACGGTGGTCTGCGACCAGTCGACGAGCTTGTCAAGGATCTGCGTGCGCATGGCGGCAGCGTCCTTCGTGTAGGTGACGGACACGCCCTCCTTGAGCACGATCTTTGCGTCCGCGCGCGCGTCGGTCAGCGTCACGGTGACGATCATGTCGGTGCCGTTGGCGGCGAGCTTCAATGTGTAAGTGCCTGCACCGACGGCCGGGACCGATATAACATTGGCAACTTTGCCACCCTCCAGATCGATCCAGTGCGCTTTAGATATAGATGTAGCTTTGTATTGCTGCGTCACGGTCACGGATGCGGCGTCTGCATCGGGCAGCACGGCGGCGACGATGGCGGTGCGCAGCGCGGCAAAGTCAATGGCGCCGTCCGCCGTGTAGGGGATGTTGACCTGATAGGTCTCGCCCGCGGTCTCCGGCACATCGGGCGTTTCGTCCGGCGTCTGCGCCGGCGTGTCGTCCGGCGTCTCGGTGTCCGCAGCGGGCTGCGCCAGCTTCGTGAACGTGTAGACCTCCGTCGTGCCCTTCAGGCGCACGGCGTAGTCCTGCGCGGGAGACTGGCTGTCCAGCGCGGGATAGCTCACGCCGAGCACATCCAGCGCGGGGAAGCCTGCCTTGCCCGCCGTGAGCGCGGGGATGATGCCGGCGGTGGTGCCGGTCACGGGCACCCATTTGGTCGCGTCGCCGGACAGCGTGCTGGTCGCTTTGTACTCCCATTCCTGCGTGCCGACGTCGCTGTAGTTGCTCAGCAGCGTCTGGCTGAGCAGATCGTTGACATCTGCGTCGTCGGGGATGTAGGCCGCGCCGTCGTGCACGTCCGGCACGACGTCCGCGGCAAAGGCCGGGATCTGGAACGCGGCGAGCTGGCCGAACAGCAGTACGGCCAACAGGACCGCAAGGATCCGTGTTATGTTTTTGTGGGTTGTCATTGCAAAAAACCTCCTGTCTGTGGTCTTTGAGGACAGCTTGTATTATAGGACGTATTTCGACAAATTTCAACATTTCTGATAAAAATGTGACATATTATCTTACCTGTATAAAAAATCCTCGCCTGCAAGTGCGCGGACGAGGAAAATGCTTGACATTTCAGGATCATTTGCCCAGCTCGGCGAGCATTTTGCTGCGGATGCCTTCGGTGAGGTCGTTCGTCTTGGTGGCCTTGACGGTCTCGGCCGGGATGACCTCGCGGATGCGCAGGTACACGTGCGTGCGCCGCCAGGGGACGTTGTGCGCGATGCGCTCCGTGCCCTCGATCGTCGCAACGACGATGGGCACATTGGCCTTCTGCGCGATCTTGAGCGAGCCGGCGTGCCAGGGCAGCAGCTCGCCACTTTTGCTGCGCGTGCCCTCGGGATAGATGGCAAACGAGCATGTATGCGCGCGGATGAGGTCGGCCGCGGCGTTGATCGTGGTCAGGGCGTTGCGCGCGTTCTCGCGGTCGATCGGCAGAAAGCAGCACCGGCGCACGAACGGGCCGATGACGAACTTGCGCATGTTCGACGGCTTGGACACGAACGCCAGCCGCCAGCGCCGCAGCACCCACCACTGCACCATGGGGTCAAAGTTGGAGCGGTGATTGCTCACGAACAGATATTCCGTGTCCGTCGGCACCTTTTCGAGGCCCGTGACGTGGATCTTCACGCGGCAAAGCGCGAGGATCCAGCCGTCGAGCGCCATGGTCAGCGCGTGGTAAAACGGGCTGATGTGCGTATACATTTTGTTCGGCCCGGCGAACCACGAACAGACGAACATCAGCAGCACGTACACGAGATTTGCCGCCGCGAAGCAGCCGATCAGGATCGGCAGCAGCCACCAGTAGCTCAGCGCGGGGGATAAAAAATAAATCCACGCTGTGCTGAGCACGGCGGGAATGAGCAGCAGATAATAAAGCATGAACGGACACCTTCAAGCATATTAAGTATTAAAATATTGCCAATAATCATTGACGATAAACTTCCAAATCTATTATAATTGCATCGGAATACCGTGTCAATGAACGAGATGTAAACTTGCGCGGATTCCGAACACATTCTGATTGGAGATAGGATGGGATAAGATGATTGTATTAAAATGGGCGTTCCCGGTGTTCCTGGCGGTGCTCGCCATCGTGCACCTCATCAGCTGCTGGCGCGGCGATGACGACCTGCGCAAGCCGACTAAGGTCGCGCTGATGCCGGTCGTTGCGCTGGCCTACCTCGCCTTTGCCCGCATGCCGTCGCTTTGGGTGGTCGCCGGCCTGCTGTTTGGCTGCCTGGGCGATCTGTTTCTGCTCTGGCCGCTCAAGAAGAAGTTCTTTGCGCTCGGCACGTCGTCGTTCTTCCTGGGCCACGTGTGCTACCTGATCTTTATCTACACGCACTATGTCATCCGCATCAGCTGGATCTGGATCGTCGTGGTCTGCGTGATCTACGCCGCCGGTGCCGCGTTTGTGTACGCCAACAGCCGCAGGAATATCCCGCGCGCGCTGCGTCCGCTGGCGCTGGCGTATATGCTCATGCTCTGTGTGCTGAGCGTGAGCCTCATCCTGCCGCTGCTGACGGCGTTCTGGTGGGGCAAGCTCGTGGCGTTTTTCGGCGCGACGTTCTTCCTCGCTTCCGACGGCGTGCTGTGCGATATGCTCTTCGTCAAGAAGGCCGAGCCCACGAAGCAGAACTTCGTCGTCATGCTCACGTACATCCTCGCGCAGGTGCTGCTGGCCGTCGGCTTTGCAGCCTGCCCGTGATTGTTAAAAATCTAGGTATTTCAAAGAAACGGGACGCTCCGATGCCGGAGAGTCCCGTTTGTTGTACAGTGATGGGAAAATCTTAAAAATTTTGTTATTTTCTCTTTACACCGGGCGAAAAATGCAATACAATGCGTGCATCTACAGGAGGTTTCAGGGGGGAAAAAAGAGAACATGACGAAAGAGAAGGAAACGGAAAACCGGTCGGAACGCGAGCGGTTTCTTGACCGGATGCTCAAGGAGATCCTCAGCGGACAGCGCAAGCCGGGTGACCGGCTGCCGACGGAGAGCGAGCTGGCCGAGCAGTACGGCCTGCGCAAGACGAACGTGCATCTCGGCCTGCAGGAGCTGGAGCGGCTGGGCTTTTTGCGGGTCGTGCCCCGGCATGCGACCTATGTCGCGCCCTACTGGGAGCAGGCAAATCTGGAGACGCTGGCCGCCATCATGACGCACGGCGGCAAGCCGCAGCCGGAACTGGTGGATGCGTTTCTGGAGCTACGCGAAATGGTCGCGCTCGGCTGGTTCCGCTGGATGGGCCGCAACCCCAAAACGGAGCAGATGCGGCACCTGTACGGGCTGCTCGAGCGGATGGAGGCCATCGCCTACGCACCGGACGGCGAGAAGGACAAGCCGGAATTTCTGAATCTGGTCAATCAGTTTCTGGTGTGCATGTTTGCCGAGTCGGACAACATGATCTTTCGCGTCCTGCTGCGCTCGTCGCGCGAGCTTGCGCACGTGGCGTACTACATGGTGGCCTACACGCTCGATATGCAGGAGCTGTGCAGGGTCTACCGCGCGGTGCTTGACGGACTGACGGACGGATGTGTGCCCGAGGCGATCGCCTGCTGGAGCGCGTGGAGCGACCGGGTCACGCTGCGCTACCGCGAGGCCCTGCTGCAGCTCGAAAGTGAATAAGCAATGCCATACCCCGGCGGGACGAAGAACCCCGCCGGGGTATGGCGTTATTTGTGAACTTTTCACACCGCGGTTGCGCTCGGCACGCGCTTGTGTTAAAATCAGGGAAAGAAAACCGGAAGGGAGCGAGCCCATGAAGCTGACATTTATCCGCGCCGACCACGAGGTGACCGGCAGCTGCACCCTGCTCGAGATTGGCGGGCACTACGGCCTGATCGACTGCGGCATGGAGCAGGGACGCGACCTGTTTGAGAACATCGCCATCCCCGTCCCGGCGGCGCAGATCGAGTTCGTGCTCGTCACGCACGCGCACATGGACCACACCGGCCACCTGCCGCTGCTGTATAAGCAGGGCTTTCGCGGCACGGTCTACGCCACGGAGGCGACATGCGACCTGTGCGGCATCATGCTGCGCGATGCGGCGCACATCCAGATGTCCGAGGCCGAGTGGAAGGGGCGCAAGGCCGCCCGCGCCGGCCAGCCGGCACCCGAGCCGCTGTATACGCTCGAGGACGTGGAGGGCGTGCTGCGCCTGCTGCGCCCATGCGGCTACGGCAAGCGCATCCAGGTCGGCGAGAACATCATCATCCGTTTCACGGATGTCGGCCACCTGCTCGGCAGCGCGTGCATCGAGGCATGGCTCACCGAGGGCGGCGCGGAAAAGAAGATCGTCTTTTCCGGCGACATCGGCAACACCGCCCAGCCCATCATCCGCGACCCGCAGACCGTCTCGGGCGCGGACTACGTGCTCATCGAGTCGACCTACGGCGACCGCAGCCACGGCCCGCGCGTGGACTATCTGGCCGCGCTCGCGGACTGCATCCAGCGCACGCTCGACCGCGGCGGCAACGTCGTCATCCCGTCGTTCGCCGTCGGCCGCACGCAGGAGCTGCTGTATTTCATCCGCCAGATCAAGGACGCCGGCATGGTGCACGGCCACCCGCACTTCCCCGTGTATGTCGACAGCCCGCTCGCCAATGAGGCCACACGCGTTTTCCTGCAGACGGACACGAGCTTTCTTGACGACGAGGCCTGCGCGCTCATCCGCAGCGGCGTCAACCCGCTGTATTTTGACGACCTGCACACCGCCGTCACGAAAGAGGACTCCATGGCGCTCAACAACGACAAAACGCCGAAGGTCATCCTCTCCTCGAGCGGCATGTGCGACGCCGGCCGCATCCGGCACCATCTGAAGTATAACCTCTGGCGGCCGGAGTGCACGGTGCTGTTCGTGGGCTATCAGGCGGTCGGCACGCTCGGCCGCAAGCTGCACGACGGCGCCGAGAGCGTGAAGATCTTCGGCGACGAGATCGCCGTACACGCGGAGATCACCGTCCTGCCCGGTGTGAGCGGCCACGCGGATAAGCAGGGGCTGCTGGGCTGGATCAATGCCATGGAGCAAAAGCCCGCGCACGTGTTCGTCAACCACGGCGACGACGATGCGTGCACGGCGTTCGCCGCCTGCCTGCGCGATGAGTATGGCTATGACGCGGACGCGCCCTACAGCGGCAGCGAGTTTGACCTTGCCGCGGGGGCGTATACGTATGTGGCCCCGCCGCGGCCCATTCGGCGCGACGAGGCGCGCCAGGCTGCCGCCGCCGGAAAGCGCCGCGAG
>JABLTL010020452.1_pt1 | contig 12299 bp, 10 predicted proteins | sample 7160151 | NCBI WGS metagenome assembly JABLTL01 (sample SAMN14651223, study PRJNA627086) | human gut metagenome | isolation source: feces | host: Homo sapiens
CCAAACAATGCTGATGGCAAGACATCAGAAAATCGCTAAACTCTTTGACGAAGATTTTTGGGTGACGCAATGACGAAGTCAGGAAAAAGATTCGTTGGCATTTGCAGCTGATCCTATAATGATGAAGATGAGCAAGGCTGAAATCGAGACGAGCATTGCCGACACTACGGAATTGATGAAGAAGGCTGCAAAGAATCTTGACTTCATTCAGGCTGCGCAATACAGAGATGAGATATTGCGCATGGAGAAATTATTGGATGAGAAGCGATAAACCATCATATTGGCGCTTAATCAGACAATTTGTCGATTTCCTCAATATCGATGTATCCTTGCATTACTGCATAAACCGTTAGTGCGCCCACACTTTTGCGCTTCAGCTTTTCCGTAATGTTCTTTCTGTGGGTTATTACAGTAGACAGGCTGATGCACAGCTTGTCAGCGATTTCCTTGTTGATATACCCACGCACAATATGAGTCAGGACCTCTATTTCCCTTGGAGACAAACCCTTTGACATTTCTTTTGCGGTGTGTTCAGGAAACTTGTTGCCATGTGCATGTGCACTCTGTTCAAGATGAAGCAGAGATTTTACGAGTTCACTTTCTGATACATTCACGTTAACGCTGTGGAATTTTTCCACTACCAGACTTGGTTCATTGGTGGATGTCAACACAATAGTCTTTTTCTTGTTATCTCTGAAGAACTGCAGGTTTGTGAACAATATGTGTTCGGTCACGAAGAAGTGATAGTACAATTGCATGTCATTTGTTTCCAATTCAGAAAACGAGCGGAAACAATCAACAGTAATTTCTGGCATTATGTCCTTCAATAATGATCTCAATCAAATTGCCGCAAAAGTGTTTGAATCAATGATTGCGACCTGTGGCTGCTGTGGTAGTGTGGGATGTGCTGTATTCATCAATTAAACGTGTTGAACTAATAATTGTACATTGATTAAATTATGCATGATGCTATAAAATTGCATGACAACATATGGATAATTGCATGACGATAATGGATTGTAGCATGACGATAATGGATTGTAGCATGACACATAAGGATTGTAACATATGAAAACAACAAGCAGGAGATAGTCGTTATCTCCTGCTATTATTTATTTGCCATAACAGATTCTGCTGTCAGGTCAGCTTTATGAGAAGAATCCCAACAATGCTCCTGCTGCTACAGCAGAACCGATCACTCCTGCCACATTCGGTCCCATGGCATGCATGAGAAGGAAATTATGGCGGTCGTATTCAAGTCCCATGTTGTTTGAGATACGGGCACTCATCGGAACGGCACTCACTCCGGCATTACCAATCAGCGGATTTATCTTCTTGTGCTTTGGCAGGAAGATGTTCATGAACTTCACGAAAAGAATACCCGTAGATGAAGCAATGATGAATGCGAAAGCACCAAGAAGGAATATGAATACCGTATTCATCGTCAAGAACTCACTCGCCTGTGTAGAGCATCCTACAGTCAGACCAAGGAGAACAACTACGACATCATTGAGCGCACTTCCGGCAGTCTTTGCCAATCGTGTGGTCTTGCCAGACTCTTTAAGAAGATTTCCGAAGAAGAGCATTCCGAGAAGTGGAAGACCTGACGGCACGATGAAAGTAGTGAGCAGCAATCCAATGATAGGGAACATGATTCTTTCCAACTGGCTTACCCTTCTTGCAGGCTGCATACGGATGAGTCTTTCCTTCTTTGTGGTGAGAAGACGCATCAATGGAGGCTGGATAACAGGAACCAGCGCCATATATGAATACGCACATACAGCGATTGCACCCATCAGGTTAGGACTGAGCTTGGAAGACAGGAAGATAGCCGTAGGACCATCTGCTCCTCCGATAATGGCTATGCCGGCAGCCTGGTTGGGTTCAAAGCCCAGAGCCAAGGCTATCATATAAGCTCCAAAGATTCCGAACTGGGCAGCAGCACCTATAAGGATAAGCTTAGGGTTGCTGATAAGTGCAGAGAAATCTGTCATCGCTCCGATACCCAAGAACACGAGTGGTGGATACCATCCCTGACGCACGCCCTGATAGAATATGTTGAGTACGGAGTTGTCTTCATACAATCCTATCTCAAGTCCGGCATCTGCACGGAAAGGTATGTTACCCAAAACGATACCTAAGCCTATAGGCACCAACAGCAACGGTTCGAAATCCTTCTTGATTGCCAACCAGATGAAGAAGATTCCAACAACGATCATGATGAGGTTTCCCACTGTGGCATTGGCAAAACCAGTAAAGGAAAGGAATTCATTAAAGTTGGAAACTATGAAATCTATAATGTTCATAATGTTCTATTCTATATTTTATAATAACTCGAACTATCTTGAACCTTTATCAGGCGATTGTTATCAAAGCGTCACCTTCCATAACGGTATCGCCCTCTTTCACGAGAACAGAGCTAACGGTACCAGACACCTCAGCCTCTATGTTGTTCTGCATCTTCATTGCCTCAAGAATGATGACAGCATCACCGGCTTTAACGATGTCACCCACTTTCACCTTCACTTCCGTGATAGTTCCTGGCAATGGTGCTCCGACCTTCGTTCCGGCTCCTGCCGCCGGCTTGGCTGCAACAGGTGCCGGAGCCGGAGAAGCGGCTGCTGCAGGTGCTGCACTTGCAACCGGTTTCTTCACAGCTATTGGATGCTTAGGCATTGTCGAGGCATGGATAGGCTCTTTCAGCTCCACCTCAAACTCGATGCCATTGACCTTGACTTTTGCGATATTGCCTTCCACTTCAACGATTTCTACATCGTAATCTACACCTTGTACTTTATATTGATATTTGTTCATGATTTTTTATGCTGTTATTAAATTGTACAATCATTAAAAATGTTTCTCTTCGATATGGGCATTCCACATAGTGCTATGCGGTTTGATGGTAATGATATTGCTTTCATTGTCATGCACATCATCCAGATATTGCTTGAGAGCCATTGATATCACGGCAATATAGACCTCTTTATCAATACCCGACGACTGCAGACCGTCCTTCAATATCACTTTTGTCTTGTGTCCAGTCTCTGCGATCACCCCTCCGGCAGCTACGGCAGCCTTTACCGGCTGTATGTTCTTTGCCTTCTTGATGGCCTGCTTGTGAGACATGAATATACCCAAAACACGGAAGAAAACATAAAGCAAGGCAAGGCAAGAGAATACGATTCCCATTGACAGGATGGCAATGCCAAATCCGTATGGATCTTCTCGTTTCAGTTTAGCCACTTTTGATTCACCTTCTTTCAACAAGTTGTTCGTACCAGGAGTCACTTCTGCCGGGCTTTTGATTTCCCATTTCACAGAGCCGTCCTTTTCTCTGGCAAATGAGCAATCATCCTTCAGAGCAGGTACGCTGACTGAATCAATCAGGTCAACGGCATTACCGTCATAGATGGCAATCCACATCGGCTCGTTTGGCATAGCCTTCTCGCCGATATAGAAAGAACCTTCGGCTCTATGTGAATCAAGATAGAACACGACATGAGTCCTGGCGGTAAGCAAAGTGCGGTCATCTCCACTTGGAATAATGCTCATCATCGAAATCCTCTGTGGAACAGTCAACGACTTGTCCAACACTTTCCTGTCCGTAGTGATATACATGCCACGGATGTTGTAGGAAGAGTATGCGATGTTTGAAAGCTCTACCCAAGGTTTGTGCCTTCCATACTCATCTGTGATACTTGCTTTATTACTCGTCATCACCTCGTTGATCTTGATGTTTCTGGCACCTTGACCATATGCGGATAATAATGTAGTAAGTGCAGCAAAGAGAATTAAACTGAACTTTTTCATACGAATTATATAAGTTATTTATATGCAATCATCGTTACAGACCGCAGAAGAACAACACAATGATCTGTGCGGTAAATATTCTAAGGAACATACTCAGCGGATATACTGTTGAATATCCTACAGCCGGTGCTTCCTTTGAGCATAATGAGTTGGCATATGCCAATGCTGGTGGATCGGTACATGTACCAGCCAGCATACCCATGATAGTGAAATAGTTGAACTTGTATTTCATTCTTGCTATCGTTCCGATTACCAATATTGGTATGATGGTGATGAGGAAACCGGTGAATACATATTTCAGACCGTCTCCCTGTGCTACAGTGTCCCAGAAACTGTTACCTGCTTTTACACCTACACTCGCCAGGAACAAAACCAGTCCTATTTCTCTCAACATCATGTTGGCACTTGTCGTGGTATACGTTACAAGATGGAACTTGTATCCATATCTACCGATGAGGATGGCTATGATAAGCGGTCCACCTGCGATACCAAGTTTGATAGGCACAGGAATGCCATGAATGGCAAAAGGCAGACTTCCGAAAATGATACCAAGGATAATTCCTACGAATATAGTCGCGATGTTAGGAGCCTCAAGACGCTTGATAGAGTTACCCATCACAGATGCCACCCTGTTGACTGCGTTCTCTGGTCCGACTGCCATGATTCTGTCGCCCACCTGAAGAGCAAGGCTTGGACTTGCGAAGATATCCATTCCCTGACGTGTCACTCTGGTCACGTTTACGCCATAGACACTTGGGAGATGCATCTGTCCCAAAGTCTTTCCGTTGATAGAAGAACGGGTAACGAGTATTCTCTTGCTTACCATAGGTTCATCCTGTTCATTCCAGTCAACTTCAATCTCCGGTCCGATGAAAGCGTTGATCGGCTCGGCATCATCCTCTGCACAAACGATGAAGAGCAAATCTCCCATGTGGAGTCTGCTTTCGCCTGTAGGAATCGTCACGTGGCCTTCATGAAGTATGCGTGTACATACAAAATCCCTGTTGAGGAATTCATGAACCTGTTCTACCGTGCGGTCTTCAAGATACGAGTTGGTGACCTTGAGGTGCATCATGTACGGTTTCACCGCTGTATTCTCAGCTTCCTCCTCTTCCAACTTCTTTTCTTCATTTTCAAGCTTCACCCTGCAGATATATCTGACGGCGATAGTAGCGCCAATAATACCGAGCACGCCAAGCGGGTATGCGCAGGCATATCCGTTTGCGATCTGAGGTACCTGTCCGGCAGGGAAGATTGTAGACAAAGCCTCATTGGCGGCACCAAGGCCTGGAGTGTTGGTCACGGCTCCATAGAGCGTTCCAACCATCATTGGCAGGTTGTTGTGGTCGCTTGTGTCGAAGAAAATGAAATAGCATGCGAACATAACTGCGATATTAAGCAGGATCAAGCATGCAGACAGGGCGTTAAGCGTAACGCCACCTTTTCTGAAACTTTCAAAGAAACCAGGACCAACCTGAAGTCCAATCATGAACACGAACAAGATAAGTCCGAAATCCTGTATGAAAGACAGGATATTCGTAGGAGCTGTAAATCCGACATGGCCTGCGGCGATGCCTGCAAACAATACGAATGTCACTCCAAGTGAGATACCACCCAGCTTGATCTTGCCAAGATAAACACCAACAGCTATGACAATAGCGTATAGCAATGCTATATGCGCTATCGAGTCAGTTGTTGTGAATAAAGCTATTAGCCATTCCATCTCTTAGTAATTTAATTTTTCTCTTAGGTTTTAGATTAAAAAATGTTTTAAAAAAATATGTGCGCAAAGGTAATGAAAAAAAAGTGTTATTGCTAATTTTTATCAATTTGTTTTCGCTATATGCCAAAAAAGTAGGGATTGCAAACAATTTGCAACCCCCACTCTCTTTATTTTATGGTCAGTTCCCTATTCTTCAATGCCGTTTAGGTGTATGACGAATATAGAACTGACATTATGTCAACCTATTGACAGTTCTGTCTGATTAAGCCTCTGTAGCGTCAGACCAATCCTCCTTAGACTTGCGGATATAGCTTTCGTAGCGGAGCTGGGCCATTCTCTGAGTAGCAGCGAAGAGCTCGTCAGCCTCGTTAGGATAAGCCTTCTTGACAGACATGAAGCGCACCTCATTCATCAGGTAATCCTGGAACAGGCTCCAGTCTGGCTCCTTAGAGTCGAGTGTGAATGGGTTCTTGCCCTCGTTTGCCAACTCTGGGTTGAAACGCCACAGATGCCAGTAACCGCATGCTACGGCACGAGCCTCCTCAGCCTGGCTGCGTCCCATACCACCCTTGATCTTCAGACCGTGGTTGATACATGGAGCATAAGCGATTACGAGTGATGGTCCAGGATAAGCCTCTGCCTCACGGATAGCCTTCAGACACTGAGCGTTGTCAGCACCCATGGCAACCTGAGCTACGTATACATAACCGTAAGTAGTAGCGATCATACCGAGGTCCTTCTTGCGGATTCTCTTTCCACGGGCAGCGAACTGTGCGATGGCGCCAAGTGGAGTAGCCTTAGAAGACTGACCACCGGTGTTAGAGTAAACCTCTGTATCGAGAACAAGCAGGTTCACATCCTCACCAGAAGCGATAACGTGGTCGAGACCACCGTAACCGATATCATAAGAAGCACCGTCACCACCGATGATCCACTGTGAACGCTTAACGAGATAGTGGTCGAGAGTCTTCAGCTCCTTGCAAACATCACAGCCAGCAGCAGCACACTCCTCGATGAATGGCTTCAGCTTGGCGGCAGCAGCCTTAGAAGCTTCAGCATCATCCTTGCCGGCAATCCACTCCTTGGCTGCAGCCTTGAAGTCGTCGGCAACCTTCTCGTTTGCGATAATCTCATTGAGAAGACCTTCAACGCGCTCCTTCATCTTCTTGTTAGCCATCACCATACCGAGACCGAACTCGCAGAAGTCCTCGAACAGAGAGTTAGCGAATGCAGGACCCTGTCCCTTCTCGTTTGTTGTATATGGAGTAGATGGTACAGAAGCTGAATAGATTGAAGAGCAACCAGTAGCGTTTGCAATCATCTCGCGGTCACCGAAGAGCTGGGAAACCAACTTCACGTATGGAGTCTCACCACATCCTGAGCAAGCGCCAGAGAATTAAACATTTTCCATGAACTGGCAAAGAAAAACGCTACAATATCACAAAATAGCAGAAACGGGAAAACATTACAAAAGCCTTCATCACGCGTCCTCATTATATAACTAAAACGAGGAAACTACTCTAATGATGATCATCATATCGAAAAAGAGATTGGCAGCGGCGATTGCGATGCTTTGTGCTCTGATTCCCACCGCACAGGGCAATGCTGCAAACAAGACAAAGACAGACTACAAGCCCCAGGACTATGTGTGGACCTCACAGAGCGAGAACTCCGCAGGGTCGATGCCTTGCGGCGGACACGATGTGGGGATGAACGTGTGGGTGGAGAACGGCGATGTGTTGTTCTATCTGTCGAAGAGCGGGATGCTCGACGAGAACAATACCCTGCTCAAAGCAGGACGCTTCCGCTTGAAAATCGACGGACAGCCGTTCTGCGGCAACAGTTTCGAACAAAGGCTATCACTCGACGACGGCGCCATATATATCAAAGGCGACGGGACAAAGATAAGAATCTGGGCGGATGTGTATCAGCCGAAAGTGTTCGTGGAAATCATTTCCGCACAAAAGCGAAACGCCACACTTAGCTATGAGTCGTGGAGATACAAAGACAGACTGGTCACCAAGGCGGAATGCCAGCAGGGATCATACAAATGGAACATACCGAAAGACTGCACCACCCTTGCCGACTCCATAAAAGCAGGAAAGAGTACGCTGGACTTCTGGCACACAAACCGCAACAACACCGTATTCGACTATACCGTGGAGAGGGAAGGACTGTCGGAAATAAAGGATGAACTATATAATCCTATCGGCGGACTGAAATTCGGCGGAAACATCACGATGCCCGGCTTCAAGTTCACCGGCACGTCTACCGGCACCTATGCCGCCACAGATTTCAAGGCATGGAACTATACCGCCACAGATATCAGGCAAGCCACCGTCAGCATCGACCTTTATACCGGAGATACGACAGTCAAGCCCCTGTCGGCAACGAAATCAAAGACACAGAGCGCAAAGTGGTGGCACCAGTTCTGGCAGCGCAGCCATATCATTGCCGAAGGCGAAGCTGCACGCATGGCTCGCAACTACGAACTCTTCCGCTACATGCTGGGCTGCAATGCCTACAGCGAATATCCCACGAAATTCAACGGTTCGCTATTCACCTTCGACCCCGTCTTCGCCGATTCTAAATGCCCCTTCACTCCCGACTTCCGCAAATGGGGCGGCGGCACCATGACGGCACAGAACCAACGTCTCGTATACTGGCCCATGCTCAAGAGCGGCGACACGGATATGATGGCGGCACAGTTTGACACATATCTGCGGATGCTGCCAAACGCCACACGGCGCACCCGTTTCTATTGGGGACACGACGGAGCATCGTTCGCAGAGCAGATAGAGAACTGCGGACTGCCCAACCCCACAGAATACGGCAAGCACAAACCCGGCGACGACCCGGGAATGGAACGCAACGCATGGCTGGAATACCAATGGGACACAGCATTGGAGTTCTGCTCGATGATGATGCTGGCGCATGAATACAGCGGCATGGACATCACGAAATATGAACCAATAATACGACAGACACTCACTTTCTTCGACGAGCACTACCAGTATATAGCCAAGAAGCTCGGGGTGAAACCTCTCACTGGCGACGGCAAACTGATGTTATACCCATCTTCGGGCTGCGAGACCTACAAGATGGCATACAACCCGTCGAGCGTCGTGGCCGCCCTGCAGACAGTCGCCCGACAATGGACTGAATACAAGGGCGACAGCCTCAACGGCATAATGAAACGCATTCCCGAAATACCGCTACACACCATCAGCGGCGACACCTGCATCGCCCCGGCTATAGTATGGGCAAGGATACAGAACATTGAGACACCTCAGCTATATCCCGTATTTCCATGGAGGATATACTGCATGGGCAGAGACAATCTGAATATCGGCCGTAACACATATATGAAAGATCCTCACGCTGTGGAGATGAGAGCCGCCAAGGGATGGAAACAGGACAATATCTGGGCTGCCTGTCTGGGACTGACTGACGAGGCATTACGCCTGAACAGCGAGAAGCTCGCCGACGGACCTTACCGCTTTCCTGCCTTCTGGGATCCCGGCTACGACTGGGCTCCTGACTGCAACAAGGGCGGAGCGTCGATGATTGGTCTGCAGGAAATGCTGCTACAGGAGAAGCCGGACGGCGAACTGCTGTTCTTCCCGGCATGGCCACGAGACATAAACGCCAGATTCAGACTGAAAGCCACTGGTGGGCGCACCGTAGAGGCTGAAATCAGAAACGGGAAGATTGAGAACAAAAAAGTATGGAAAGATTGAATAATCCAAGATAAATGAGAAAGACCACTATAGCAACACTTCTGGCATTGGCAGCCCTTTCGGCAGAAGCCAAGATAACGATAACCGGAACATCATGCAACTATCAAAGGGAACTGGCAGTCAGCCAGGGCGATGTAAGATTCGGTTGGAAGATGACGTCAGATGCCGTCAACGACCGTCAGAAAGCCTATCAGATAATCATCACCGAGAGCGTTACGGGCAAGACCGTATATGACTCCGGCAAAAGGAAATCTGCTGAAAGCCAGAACATCACCACACCTGATTTGCCGGCAAACAGACACGGATACGAATGGCAGGTGAGGGTATGGGACAAAGACGGGAAGCCTTCGGAATGGAGCGCAAAACAGAAAATACGCATCGCTCCAGCTTCTGCCGACCTGTCTGCCGGCGGTATCTCTCCAAGATGGATTGGCGCCATAACCAAAGCCGACGCCCGTCTGCCGGAGGGCAGATTCTCTAACGCGGAATTCAAGAAAGACTATTTCAAGGAGAAATGGAACGCCGTAGACTCTCTTTCGGCAAGGAGCATAATCATGAGGAAGGGATTCTCCAACGACGGCAGGACGGTGACAGATGCCGTGGCATACGTCAGCGGCATGGGCCACTACGAGATGCGCATCAACGGCAAGAAGGTGGGCGACAGCGAATTTGCACCGCTATGGAGCGAATACTCCAAGACCGTATACTACAATACCTACGACGTAACTTCACTGCTCACCGGAGGTCACAATGCCATAAGCCTTCTGCTCGGGAACGGATTCTTCAACGTGCAGCGTGGCAACAGATACAGCAAGCTGATGACCAGCTTCGGTGCGCCGCAGATGATACTGCGACTGGAGATAAACTACAGCGACGGCACAAGTCAGACGATTGTCAGCGACGGGTCGTGGAAATATGCCCTCAGCCCCATTACCTTCAACAGTATCTACGGCGGAGAATCGTTCGACGCCAGACTGACACAGAGTGGGTTCGACCTCGCCCACTTCGACGACACGGAATGGAAAGACGCCGTGCTGACGGAGGGAACGGACGGAAAACTCATTCCCCAGACGGCACCGCCTGTGAAGATTATGGAGCGCTTCGCCATCAAGGAGTGGCATTATCTGCCTGCCGACTCCGTAGCACCGGCATCGGCAAAGACCAAGCGCAGCGTCTCTCCTCACACCTTCATTGCTGACATGGGACAGAATCTGGCGGGATTTCCTGAAATCAGAGTGAAGGGAAGACCTGGACAGAAAGTGACTATGCTCGTGTCGGAGAATCTGAACAGGCAGGGAGTGTGCGACCAGCGACAGACGGGCCGCCAGCATTACTACGAATACACTATCGGCAGCGACACCACAGAGGCATGGCATCCGCACTTCTCTTATTATGGTTTCAGATACATACAGGTGGAGGATGCCGTGCTCGAGGGCGAACCTAATCCCGACAACCTGCCGGTGATTGCCGACCTCAAGAGCTGCTTCATATACAACTCTGCCGAAGAGGGTTCAGAGTTCGAATGTTCCAACCCGCTGTTCACACAGACCCACCGTCTGATAGAGCGTGCCGAAAGGAGCAATATGCAGGGTGTGCTGACGGACTGTCCGCACCGCGAAAAACTGGGATGGCTGGAGCAGGACCACCTCGTGGGACCGAGTCTCTTCTACAACTACGACATGACGACGCTGACCCCGAAGATAATACGCGACATCACGGATACGCAGAAGACTGATGGAATGGTGCCTACCACGGCTCCGCAATATGTGTCGTTCGGAAACCTCTTCGACGACTCACCTGAATGGGGAAGCACTCTGCTGATAATGCCGTTCATGTATTATGAGCAGTATGGCGACAACTCCATCATCACCCGCAACTACGAGGCCATGCGCCGCTATGTGGACTATCTCACGGGGCGCGCAAAAGACGGTATCGTGAGCCACGGACTGGGCGACTGGTACGACGTGGTGGAGGGCAAAGCCGGATTCTGCCACAACACACCGATTCCGCTCGTTGCCTCGGCTCACTATATCCTCGACCTGCAGCTGCTGACAAAGGCTGCCGGGATGACCGGAAACAAGGCTGACGCGAAGAAATACTCCAGGATACGCGACTATGCCGTGGCGGCATTCAACCGGGAATTCTATAAGGCTGACTCCTGCTATTATGGTTCCGGCAGCCAGACATCAAACGCCCTGCCGCTCTTCCTCGGCATAACGGGAAAGAACAAGGCGGCGGTGCTGCAGTCGCTGATTTCTGACATCGAGAAGCACGGCAACAGATTGACGACCGGCGATGTGGGCAACAGATACTTGTTTATGACACTGGCTGCCAACGGCAAGGACGAACTGCTATACAAGATGCTCAACCACTACGACACTCCGGGCTATGGTTTCCAGATAAAACAGGGAGCCACGACGCTCACAGAACAATGGGACCCTCGCCAGGGATCATCATGGAACCACTTCATGATGGGACAGATTGACGAATGGCTGTTCAAGAAGATTGCCGGCATACGTAACATGCCTGGCACCAATGGCATGCGCCACCTGCTTATCTCCCCCACTCTGCCCGGCGACCTGACATACGTGAAGGCTCACACCACGACGCTCTACGGCAAGGTTTCCGTATACTGCTCCGCCGACACCATCACCGTAGAAATCCCCGTAGGCTGCGACGCCACCATACAGCTCGCCAACGGATTCAAGAAGAAGGTGGGCAGCGGCAAGCATTCGTTCGGATTATAATATAGATAGACCATTGAAAATGGGACAGTAGTGACAGACGGATTGGAGATTTTCCAGTCAGTAATTAGAAAATGTCTAACTCATCAACTGCATCAAAAAACTGACGGAACCGGATGTCTCCAGGGAAAGGAGAAACATCTAGTTCCGTCATTATTTTTGCCTGTCTGACGAAAGGGGCCCAACAGGGAGCGTAAACTCCACCGTCAGTAAAACGTAACAATAAAAAATAATTAAAAAATTAAATATCGTCAGAAGCATATAATTTGGATAGCAGACCCG
>JABLTL010156439.1_pt1 | contig 12294 bp, 14 predicted proteins | sample 7160151 | NCBI WGS metagenome assembly JABLTL01 (sample SAMN14651223, study PRJNA627086) | human gut metagenome | isolation source: feces | host: Homo sapiens
GATTTTGAGAGCGATAAAATCGGAGTGGTTATGCCTCTGGAAAAGAAGTATGAAAACAATGCCGATATAGCGGCGCAACAAAGTATAGAAATCGGAAATGTTTTCAACATGGTTTGAGTAATGAGCCGGGGCATATCTACTTCTGACAAAGTGCTCGCCCCTGCATTTGTCACTAATATATTCGTGACAAGAACATTTTGGGCAGGCGCAATTAGGAAAATCAACAAGTGCGCTATAAAGGAAATTAAAAGCATCATTGCAAATGTAAATAAGAATATCTTTGGAAATAATTTTATCTTCTTCATATTGCTTGCCCCATCTCAAACTTATAGCCTATTCCTTTAACCGTTGTTATGCAATCCAAACGGAGCTTTTTGCGGATATTGCGAATATAGGCATCTATTGTACGGTCAATTACATCACAATCATACCCCCACACCTCGTCCAAGATTTGATTGCGAGACAAAACTAACCCCTTATTGTCGATTAAGACTTTCAAGATTTCCAGTTCCTTTGGAGTAATGTCTATCTTGCCATTTTCATCACTTGCTGTATATCCAGAAAAATCAACGGTAATATCTCCAAGTTTAACCGTATTAACAGCAGGCTTGTTCTGGCTTCTGCGAAGTAACGCAGTAATCCGTTTCCCTAAAATGAGCATGGAAAAGGGCTTTGTTATATAATCGTCTGCCATTTCATCAAAACTGTTGGATTGTGTATATTCATCGTCAAGTGCAGTAAGCATTATTACAGGAATATTGCTGATTTTCCTGATTTCATGCAGAACAACGATACCCGACATTTCGGGAAGCATAATATCCAGAACAATTATATCCAGTTCTTTTTCACGGAATATTTTTAGTGCCTCACTACCAGTAAAAGCGGAAAAGAGCGTATGCCCTGCCTCTTTCATATATTCGCATATCGCCTTGTTTGTCCCTTGATTATCTTCAACAATCAAAATTTTCGCCATTAAGAACACCTCCCATATTTGAATAGAATACCAGCACTATGTTGTGCCAATATGAAGTTCCCAAGAAAAATTATATATTCTCCTTCGCACCCCCGCAAGTATGTGAATGGACAATAAAATACTACCAAAACATAAAATCGTGTTTCGTTCTCATAACCAAACCCGAAATGTAGAATAATATATGGGTGATATGAGAATGTACCAAGATGAAAGACGGCTCGACTTCCACGCATTAGGCCGGGAGATCAAGCGCAAAAGAGAGGCGAAAGGTTGGACGCAGGAATATCTTGCACAGCTTGTAGACCGTACCCCACGCTCTATCATGTATTTTGAAAACCGGGGTCAGCATCCAAGTTTGAATACCTTTTACCAAATCGTCACCTTGCTGGACATTTCCGTAGACCAGTTCTTTTATCCTGACAGGCAGAACAGCGAAAGCGACTGCCGCCAGCACATTGACAGATTGCTTAACTCAATGGACGAGAAAGAATTGACGGTCATGGAGGCCACAGCAGAGGGACTACAAAAAGCCAGAGAAACGGAGGTCAAGTAAAAAGGACCTTCGTTTTTCTTGTTTTTAGGGGGCTTTTCGGAGGTTCCGCTAAATGGCAAGCAATGCTTCTGTGGCCACAGAAGCTATTTTCACAAGCCCGGCCTTGCGGCCCGTCTGTGAAAATCTGCTTGTTGGGGAGCCTCCCCAAACCCGGCGCTTCGGGCCAAGTTGGCCCGAAGTGTCAGCGTCGCTTTGCTCCTTATGCGTCACAGTCCCTAACGCTCCTGTTCCTTCTTTCTGCCCGGCTCCGAGTAGCCCAGCAGATAGTCAATGTTGGCCTTGATGGTCGTGACCTCCTGCATATCCGCCTTGGTTTTGCGGTACTCGGCGTAGAGCTTCTTTTTCTGTTCCGAGAGCTTGCGGCCTTCCTCTTTGAGCGTGTCCATCTTGGGGAGCTTGGCCCCGCCGAGGATGGCTTTGAAGTCGGCACAGGCTGCCCGGTAAAGTTCAATATCTGCCTCATGCTCCGCAAGAAATTTTTTACTATATTTGCTGGCCTTATACTTCTCAAAGACAGGCCGGGTCTTGGCATACTGCACCGTTGCCGCCTTCAATTCCATGTTGGTATGGAGGGCCGCTTCGGTGCTTTTGATTTGGTCAGATAGCTTGTGAAAATGCTCTGTGGCCGCCGTGGCCTTCTGCTCCAACTGCTCATAATCCGTCAGGCCGTTGTCTTGCAAATAAGCAAGGGCGGCGGCCATCTGTTTCAGATTGAACACCTTAGCCCATCGCTCATAACCGGGGCCTTTTCCTTGGAGCCGAGATTGAATGTCAATAGCCAGACTGATTTTTTGGCGAGGCTGACCGGGCCGTTGGCGGGAGCCTGACAAGGCGGCCCGTATATCCGTTTCGCTATAACCTTCCCCGAGAGTATCAGAACGCAAGCGGGTAAACCGCTCCTGACCGGGAGCCCGAAAACTGATGACCCCCCGTTGCTGTTTGACCTCATAGCCCGCCTGTTCCATCAGGGAGAGGAACGCCGGGAAGTCGGCGGGCCTCTTGGCAAGGGCGGTATCAATGGCGGCCCGCAGTCTGTCCTGATAGGTCAACGGCTTTTTCTGTCCGGCCTGCCACTCCCCGTAATTGCGAAATTTGCCCTTGCTCCGGGGCTTGGAATTTTCCACGATGGAGAGCCCGTTTTCCAGACACAGACGGTCAGAGAGCCGCCGCAAGGCGAAGGACGAGCCCCAGAAGTTACGAAACTTCCGGGTACAGTCAAGGGTAGTAGAATTGTAGTAAATGTGTGAGTGGATATGCTGCTTGTCCGTGTGGGTCGTAACAATGAAAGCGTGTCGGCCCTTCGTCCAGCGCATAGCCAGCTCATAGCTTATCCGATTTGCTTCTTCTGGCGTAATCTCTCCGGGATAGAAGGATTGACGGATCTGATAGCATAGCACATCAGAACCCTTCTTTTGTTCTCGGCCTGTCATGGCCTTGTAGCTGGCCTTTGCCAAAAGAAACTCAGCGGCTACCGTGGCCGGGTCGCACTCATAGGAAGATATGTATTTCCCGTCCTCCGTCTTTTCAGGATTTTTCCCATAGTCCAGACAATCACGAATAGCCTCGGCTATACTTTCTCCTTCGTTGGCGTGGCGTTGCAGCAAGGCAGTTGTTGCCAGAGAAAATCCCTCCCTTCATAGAAAACGGCGGCCATGCAAGGCTGCCGTCCATATTACTTCGGGCCAACTTGGCCCGAAGCGATCAGCTTGTGATGAATTGCCGCAGAGACAGGTTTAAGCTGTTCAGTCCCGTAATAACAGCGCCCGCCACCGCCTGCAAGCCGAAGGGCGAAAGCAGGAACGCAATTCCCAGATAAATGACGCCACCCACCGGGTAACTGATGAAGAATAGCCCCACGCCCAACAGGGCCATGATAACCGAGGCCGCAGTCAGGAGGAAGGAGGACACAGAGAACAGGAACAACAGAACGGCAACAAGGACGGTCAGCAAAACGATAAACGGCGCAGCAATCAGTTTTAATATCAGTCTCATATCTTTAGCCCCTTTCTATCTTTCTACCTATATTTTACCATGCGGGCGCAGGGGCAACAATGTTGCAGACGGTTAGTAAATCTTGTCCCGGCGCACCTCGGGCCAACTTGGCCCGAAGCCGACGGAAACGAAAAAAAGGCGGGGCGCAGACCATAAAGGCCCGCACCCCGCAAGGTTATTTTTCCACCAGCGCAGACAGTTCCGTGAGCACATCGGACACCCGGCCCCAGAGCTTTTCATAGTCCCGCTGAAGCCCGGCAATCTCCTCCGGGTACACGCCGAAGGTGTTGGCATGGACGGCCACCTGATTGAGATTATTGGCACACCGCCGCTGTAAAGATACCAACTCCTTGACCGGGGCAAGGTCTACATGGAGGATATAGCCGTTTAAGGCCATCTTTCGCATATAGGCCCCGGCGTTGGTAATACCCGCCTCGGCCATGCGCCGCTGTATCTGGGTCAACTCGTCCGCCGTGACCATCACATGAAGGTGCCTGTCACGCTTGCGCCGGGCCGTCAGCGTTCCTCCCGTTCCCGGCTCCGCTTGTGGGCGGGCGGCTCCTTCACTCTGTCCAGCTCCTTTTTCTCCGGCCCCTTGGGGAGCGGCGAGGGCGGCAGGTTGTTCAAAATGCCGTCCAGCATATTACCGTTCTGTTCCTCGGAGAGCTCGACTGTCAACAGGTGGTTGTCTTTTTCGTTCATAGCGTCCTCCTATCTGTCCTCATGGGACTTGTTGTGTTTGGCCTTGTCGGGCTCCTTCGGGAGCTCCGCTCTGCGGGCCGCCTCCTTGAGCTGGGCTGTGATAGAGGGCCGGACCGCCCGATCAGTGTTTCCGGGAGCCGGGCGCAGCTCGTAGTCCTCCATCTGCTTTTCCGTCAGGGGCTTCAAATAAGCCAGTTCGCCCCATGCCCGCATGGTGCTGCCCTCCACCATACGCCGCTCGTCAAAGTTGATGATCTCCACGGGAGCGTTGCCGGGAGGCTTCGGGAAGGTGCCGAGGTCAACGGGCCGCTGGGTAGAGTAATAGCGGTAATACTCCGCCTGTTCATGGCCCTCAGTGCGCTCTTGCACGCCAAACAATTCCTTGTAATCGGCCACACGCTTGGCAAAGTCCTTCTCCGCTGTCTGGCCGCTACTGTGGTAGTGGCCCCAATAGTAGTCCTTCTGGCCGTTCTTCGTTTCGGTAAACTGCCATGTGACAAAGGGACTGGGGGCCGCTTCGCCAAAACCCAGAGCGAAGCCACGGCTATTGTCAAAGGTAACGGATTTCAAAATCTCATAGCCTTGATTGCTTTCTATGTGTTTTCCTCCTTTCTGACCTCGGGCCAAGTTGGCCCGAGGTGATGAAGTGTTACGAAATACCCGTCCAAACCGGGGCAAAAGGTATTAGGATATTCAGGCCCGGAAAAGTGTTTCAAAAAAGCCTGATATTCCGGGCTTTTTCAAGAGGTAAATCGTAACGGGGCTACATGGTTTTATCACGCTTTTTTCTCATGCGCTCCCGGCTCCTTCTGCGGTTCCCCTCGGCCTTGCAGGTTTCGGAGCAGTAGGCTTGCCGCCCCTCCGGGAGAAAGGGCCGCCCGCAGATAGCGCACAGGCGGGTGTCCGGGGCCGGGCTATCCTCGTAGATAGAGGCCGACAGCACCGGGTCAAGGGGCAGAACGGCCTCCCGGAAGTAGCGGCAATAGGCCCCTGTCCAACACTTGCCAAGCATATAACACTCACAATCCAGCGGCAGGCAGCCATACTCCCGGTCATAATTGGCGCACATCTCCGTGACCAGTTTTCGGATACCCTTTCGCTCGTCACGGGTCAGTTCCCGGCACATCAGGACTTCGGGCCAACTTGGCCCGAGGGGCGAAACTTCTTGCGGCAACGGTCTTTTCTGTTGCCGCACTCTTTCAAGTGGCGGCATCCGGCACAGCGGTCAGCGCCGCCACGACCCGGGCGGGGGATCTCTTTCATCATCTTTTCGTAAGGGCTGTTGGTAAAGTTCATTCCTCGTCCTCCGTTTCTTCCTCAGTCTCCATATCTCCATAGGGGTCGGCTTCATCGTAGTCGTAATCGTCCTCATCCAGCCCAGCGGCTTCATGCTTCGGGCGGTAGACTTTGAAATAGTAGGCCGCACCACCGCCCACCAGTGCTACGGCGGCAACCATCAGAAGATTGCCGACAGGAAAGGCTGTGTCTTTTTCCGGTTCGGGTTCGGGTTCAGGCTCGGGAACAGGTTCCGTGTCAGGTTCGGGCTGGACAACCGGCTCTGTTACTTCGGGCTCCGGGTCTGCTTCTGCGAGAGCCAGAAGGTCTTTTTCCGTGACAGCGTTCAGGAAATACACATTGTTCTCGGTGCGCTGACGGTCAATGACCAGATAAAAAACATTTTCGCTGGGGGTGGTAATCGTAAAAAACTCCTTGCCGTCCCCGTCGGTGGCATTATCCACCACCGTACCCGTTCCATCTGGGGTGAAGGGCTTAGTAGTGGTTTCCTCGGCGGCAGGCGGCTCGGTTTCTGCAACGGGCTCATTACTCTGGGCGTAGGCTGTGGCGCTCATGCAGGTAAAAGAAAACAGGGCGGCAGTCAAAACCGCAGCCCTGCGAAAAAACTTATTCTTCATGTTTGGTATCCTCCTTTGCTTCGTCAGACTTCGGGCCAAGTTGGCCCGAAGCGGTAATGCCGGGATTGCTGAAAAACTCAGCCAGTTCGGCGGGTGTCAGTTTCAGAGAACGAACAGCCTGAACAATCATGCTGTTTTCTTCTTCCTGACGCTGTTTCTCCAAATCCCGGATTTTGGCCTGCCACTCGGCAGCCTTCTCACGGGTCTTCGATAGCTCTTTGTCGATTTTTTCAAGTTTGGTCATGGATAGCTCCTTTCTGAAAATCAGTTCAAACGCCCAAAGGCGTAAAAGTGTTCCTGCCAGTAACTTGTATTGATACTGGCGTATTTGATGGGGTCGCCCGCATGGATCATCATTCCGCCGCCCACATAGATACCCACATGGGAAACGGGGCCATCGCAAGCATAGGTTTTCGTGAAGAAAATCAAATCCCCGGGCTTTGCGTCGGCGGGTGATACATAGGAGCACTGGTTGAAAATCCCCGTGGCCGTGGTGCGTGGCAGGTTATGAACGCCGCTTGCCGTATAAACCCAGCAGACAAAGCCGGAACAGTCGAAGCTGGTACTTGGAGAGGAGCCGCCCCACACATAGGGCCAGCCCAGATACTTTTCCGCCTCCGAGATCAGCGCCGCAAAGGCCGGGTCGGAAATGGCCTCGCCCGGAATGGTATAGTCACTTCCGGGGTCATAGCTGCCTCCGCCGCTTGTGTAAATGTCATCCCACAGATAAGGCTTGTTGCCTTTAAGCTCCAAGGTTATGTCGTAGATTTCCTTCTGCTCGGCGTCCAAGAGGAAGCACACCACCATGGGGAGGGTCTTGTTCTGGAGACGCACATGGAGAATGTAATACTCATACGGCACTTCATAGGTGTCGGTGTGGGTCGTTCCGTCCTCGTCCGTCCATGTATCCGTTTCGGTGCGGTAGCGTATCTCCACTTCCTCGGTCAGCGTCAGCTTGTATTGCGCCTCAAACAAAGCTCGGAGCTCTCCCTGCACATTCTCCCGGGTGTAGGTGCGGAGCTTGGCAATCAGGTAAGAGGTCAGCTCATAGGGATTGTGGCCCAGCTCGTCTACATGGTAGCGGTACTCGTCATATCCGGGATGGGTGCGCTCTATGTTGGCGATTTTCTCCCGGAGCTCATTTTCAAGGGCGGTATAGTCCTCGTTGGCCCCTAAAATATCTTCGTCCTCGGCGGTGTAGGAAGTCCCCACCACGGCGTTCATCATGCCCGTACCCAACGATGGAAGGGCAGAGAAAACAGAATTGAGTATCAGGAACAGGCAGAACAACAGCAGAATAATGACAGCGCCGCCCTTATGCCGCCGCACGAATTGAGCGGCATAGGCCGCCGCTTTCTCAGCGGTGGTTGCCGCTGCTCCCGCCGCCTTGGCGCTCTGCCTTGCGGCCTCACGGGCCTGCTTGGCGTATTCCCGCTTGATTTTCCACTTCTGGGCCATGCGGGAAAGAAAAGTGCTGTTTAGCTCCGAGTTCTCCTGCACCATTTTCTGATAGTGGAGGTCTGCATTGGCTTTTATTGTTCGCCGTTCCCACTTCCTGACCTGACGGGCCGGATGCTCCCTGATACGCCGTTTGGCATAACGACTGACCTTATGCACCCCGGCCTCTGCTAAAAGCTCGGTCTTGTGGGCTCCTTCCACACCGACATTTTCGTGCTCGACCTCATGTATTTTGCGGTGTCCATAGGCCCACACACCAGCCCCCGCCACCATAACCGCCTGTTTGGGAAGGCTGGGCGGCTTCGGCGGCTCCTGACGGGATAGCTTTTCCTTTGCCATTTCCAGCCGGACAGCGGAATGTTCCGCCTTGGCCTCGGCCCGTTCTTTCTTTTTTTCCCGCTTGTCTTTCTGCTCTTTGCGGGCGGCCTGCTCCTCACAAACGGTATCTTCCCGGGCCTCGCCATCCTGCCGCAAGCGGGAGGACGGCTTTTCCCGTTCGCCGTCCTGCCTGAATTTCCCGGTGCTCTGGGACTTCGGGCCAACTTGGCCCGAAGCCTGCTCCCCGGCCCGACGGGCCACTTCTTCCTCGGTGAAGTGGAGCCGCCCACGCTTTACCCGTTTCCCGCTGTTCGTTTTCTTCGGGTCAACCTGTCCCGAAGCGTCCTTACTCATTCTGGGCCTCCTTTTCCTCCGGGCGGGTGGTCAAAATGGAATAGAGCTTGGTATTCTTCGGGAAACGGTCAACAAACGGAATGGTCACATTTCCGAAGAACAAAAGGCCCTCGCCGGGATTGGAGTGGGTCACATAGGAAAGCTGGTGGGGGCTGATACCCAACTGCTTCGCCAAAATCTGCCTGTCTCCCTGTGCCTGTGACAAAAGCACCATGAAATCAGAGTTCTCAAAGATATTCTCGATCTGACGGCTGGCAAGGAGGTCTTTCACATTTTGGGTCAGGGCGCTGGGAACACACCCCTTTTTACGGAGCATTTTCCAGATAGTCACAAAATAACTGGAAGTCAGCTCGTCCTGCAAAAGCACATGGAACTCGTCGTAATAGCACCATGTAGCAATACCGCAGGAGAAGTTGTAGGAAACCTGATTGTTGGACAGGTCGTTGAGGATGTGCATGGCAATTTTGCGGAGCCCGGAGCCCAGCTTCTTCAAATCGAAGCACAGCACTCGGGCATTTTTATAGTCCACATTGGTTTTGTGGTTGAACAGGTTGAGGGAGCCCGACACATAGATTTCAAGGGCCGTTGCCAGCCGCTTTGCCTCGGGTTCGCTCTGCTGGCACAGAAGGTCATACAGGTCTTGAAGCGTTGGCATGGGTGCATGTTCCGGGTCGTTGAGCAAATCCCGGTACACCATGCGGGCGCAGCGGTCAATGATAGTACGCTCGACGGGCTGTAAGCCGTCCTTGCCGCCCACAATCAACTCCATGAGCGAAAGAATGAAGTCACATTTCAGACTGATAGGAGAAACCTCGTCATCCATACTCAAATCCAAATCCATAGGATTGATGAAATGCGGGCTGTTGGGGGCAATCTCTACCACAAGCCCATCCTTTCCAAACTGGCGCACCAGCGGGGAATATTCGCCCATGGGGTCAAGGATGATAATACGGTCATTGGTGGCAAGAAACACATTCACAAGTTCCCGCTTTCCGCTGAAGCTCTTGCCGCTCCCCGGAACGCCGAGGTACAGCCCGTTAGGGTTTTTCAGCTTCTTGCGGTTTGCCATGATGACATTATGGGAAAGGGCGTTCAGGCCGTAATAGATGGCCTCGCCGTCCATGCGGAGCTCCTGCGTCATAAACGGAACGAAAATCGCCGTGGAGCTGGTTGTCATGCCACGCTGTATCTCAATCCCGTTGTAGCCGAGGGGCAGACTGGACACAAGGCCCTGTTCCTGCTGGAAGTCCAGCCGTTTCAAAAGGCAGTTATACTTCTGCATGATACCCGATACGGTGAACAGGTCGTTGTCCAGCTCTCGGCGGGTGGCGGCGGTATTTACCACAAGGAAGGTCAAAAGAAACATTCGCTCGTTGCGGCTCTGTAAATCATTCAACAGGTTCTTGGCGTCCTGACTGAAAGTAACGAGGTCTGGGGGAAGAATGTCCATGTCGTAACCGCTTCGGACGGCTTTTTTCTGTTCCTCCACCTTCATCTTGTCAATGTCGCTGACTTTGCCCTTGATGGTTTTGATGGCCTTGGCCTGATCGACGGTCTGAATGTGCATGGTAATGGTCATTTCAGCGTCCACCTCCAACAGCTCGGCAAGGAGCTTGTCGGAGAGTTCGGAGGCCATGATCTGCATATAGGAGGCCGCTCCCCAAGTGGAGCCCATGCGAAACAGCCGGGTCTGGCGGAAGTCAAAGCTGGTGGGGACAATAAAATCCTTCGTCCCCATTCCGGTCTTGGGTATCATATCCCATGTGAAGCGGAAGGGCTCTGTGCCGCCGGGGTGAAGCTGACCGTGAAGTATCTCTAAACGCTCCAGCCCGTTCAGGGGTCGTGACTGTACGCCCAGCTTTTTGAAGTTGCTGGAAATGTCAGCCTCTACACGCTCCAGCCGGGGCCTTGCGGCGGCGAGGCTGTCCGCCGACACGCCGAAGGTCAGCAGCTTTGTCCGCACAATGCCGTTGTTGCTCTTTGCAATCTGGCCCTCCAGCATTTCCACATACTCACTTCGCATATCGCTGTACCCGTCCTCCTTCATGGGGATATTGAGCTTATATTTGCTCTCGGGGCGGCTTCGGTGGTTGATAAAGGAAAGCTGGAACGGAAGGGAGCTGTCGAAGGAATTAAGAAAAGCGCAGTAGCCGTCAAAGATGGCTGACTGGTCATCAGCTTGCGCCAACTGATAGTTAATGTCCTCGTATTCCATGCTCTTGGTATAGAGCCTGTCATTGACCCGGCAGATACCGTCCTTGAAAATCTCCCGATACGGGATGGTCTGCTGTGCGGTCTGCGGCCCGGCCTTTCTTGCCGGGGCCTGCTTCTTGGGGATACGGTCAGGACGCTTTCTTTCTGCGCCCGGCCTTGCGGTCTTTGCGTTGGTCTGCAATCGGGTGTTCCTCCTTTCTGCTCAGAAAAGCGTAAAAATTATCGGTCTTATAGGGCCTGACCTTCGGCAATAAAAACCGTGTTCGGATGATGTTGCGGAGCACCTTTTCAAAAGGAAGCCCGTCTTTTTCAAACATGGCGAACAGAAAACACGGCATCATCAGCCCGATCATCAGGAACAGGGCCGTACTGTTCCCAATGTGAGAACGGGTAAACAGGTAAAACGGAATACCGATACCGCCCGCTATGGAGAAACAAATAAGCTGGCGCTTCGTCAAGTTGAAGGCCAGCTTGGTCTTAATACGGCTCAAATCATTAGGTACTGGCACATAGGCCAAAGAAATCACCTCCTTGGTACTTCGGGCCAACTTGGCCCGAGGTCATCGTTCTGTCTGGCGGGCTTGTGCCTCCTTTCGGGTGGACTGCGCCGCTTCAAGGCCCGACTGTCTGGCCCGCCAATACTCGGGGTTGTACCGCTTGATAGAGCGGTTAATGTTTTCCTCAAAGGCAGACTTGTCCTTGATACGCTCGGGGATCTTCCAGAGCTTTTTGTCTAAAAGCTCCCGCAGCACCACTTCCTCCTGCGTATCTTCCTCAAAGCAGAGGTAGCCGCCACGCCGAAAGCCGCATCGCTTGGCTGCCGGGGATAGAAAGGCCGCCACATCGTTTGAAACCATCGTCCCGCCATGGCTGGCTGTGCTCACAAGGAACACGCCGGGGCAGAGCGTGTCACAGGTCTGTACCGCTCCCCACGGAGATTTGTTCGGCTCCTGATACATTTTTGCCTCCTTCCAGCTTCGGGCCAAGTTGGCCCGAGGTATGATTTAATGGGCTCCGAATATGGACTTTGACAGGCTCCCGGTCTTAAAGAGCACGAAAACAAGGAGCACCGTGTAGCCTACACATTCCCAGATAGCGGCCATCATATCGCCGCTTGTAGCGATACTCTGCACCAACACGGCGTAAATTGCCATGCACACCATAATGAGCATCCCCTGAAAGCCGATAGCGAACAGGGATTTGAAATAGTTGTGGCCCATGTGGCCCGCCTCCCGGTTTGCGCTGGTGGCAAAGGGAATGGGGGCAAGGCTCGTCATCAGTAGGGTAAGAACCCGGCGCCTTGCCATATTGCTATGGTAGGTTTCCGAGAACTCCCCTCCGAACCGGACTTACACCTCTCAGCGTATCCGGCTCTCCAGATGTCAGTCTAATTTCCCAGCGTGTAACTTATCGTGACAGTAGACGCAGAGTGCCATTGTCTTGCGCTTACGCCCAATCATGGCGATTTCCCATTGTTTTCTGCCACTTAAATCTTTGAGTTTTCGTACATGGTGTATTTCAAGCGGCACATTTTCTGCGCCGCACCACTCGCATTGGTTCGCTTGCAGCCTTTTAATCAGGCTGTTGCGTCCATAATTCTCAACGGCTCGTGCTACTATATCGGGATTTCCGCTTTCTACTTTGGTATTCCGGCGGAAACCGTCATTGTAGAACAGCACTTTTCCTATCTTGCCGTTTTTCTTCGGATACTCCACAACAAAATCTTTCCCTTGACGGTACTTGCGGATAATTCTGCTGATTCGTGTCCGATATTTTCCAGCAAAGGTTTTGAGCATACTGTATCTCATTACATAGTA
>JABLTL010162167.1_pt1 | contig 12289 bp, 10 predicted proteins | sample 7160151 | NCBI WGS metagenome assembly JABLTL01 (sample SAMN14651223, study PRJNA627086) | human gut metagenome | isolation source: feces | host: Homo sapiens
AACAACATAGTTGTTACCTAAAAGCAAATGCGAAACTCGGCAAAAAAAGAGCTGTTAAGATTTTTCATTTCTTAACAGCCCCTTCTTTTCAAAATCTCGAATTCGGCTAAAATAATGGCATGAAAGTAGCAATCCTTGGTTCTGGTGCGGCAGGCTTATATACCGCCATTCTCTTAAAAAGAGCCAACCCATCCTATGAAATTCATGTTTTTGACAAGGAAGAAAAACTTGCTAAAAAGCTTTTTGCTACAGGTAATGGGCATTGCAATCTTTTAAACAAAAAACTCCTTCCAAATAAATTCAATAATCCCAATTTCATGAAACCCATCCTTAAGGAATTCCCTTATCCTGTTTTGAAGAAAGAGTGGAACGATATGGGAGTTGCTCTTCTAGAAGAAGAGGATTATGTTTATCCTCTTTCTTTTCATGCAGGCGGTTTTGTTCGCTATCTTCTTACGCTTGCTACCTCGATTGGCGTTCTTTTTCATAATCAATCTGAGATTCATGATTATCAAAAAAGTGGCAGTGGCTATGAAATAGATTCCTATGGTGTTTTTGATAGACTCGTGATTGCTTGCGGTGGAAAATCTTCGCCTAATTTAGGTTCCAATGGTTCTTTCTTTAAAACATTGGAAAAACATGGCTATGATATTCGTCCTTTGAAAGCAGGCCTTTGCCCTCTTAAAGTAAAAGAAAATGTCAAAGTCTTACAAGGAATTAGGCATCACGTTCTATTGAAAGCAAGTAATGACAACAAACAAGTTCTTCTTGAAGAAGGAGAGGTTCTTTTCAAAAAAGATGGACTTTCTGGAATTGTTGTTTTCAATGCTGAAAGCGCCATTTACCGCACCCCCTATGTGAAAAACCCTAAGATTTCATTAGATTTGTTTCCAGAATACAGCCTTTATGAATTATGTGACATTTTTAGTAGAGCAAAACGAAATAATCCAGAAGATCCTCTTTCTTCTATTTTGCCTGCTCCATTAGAAACGTATCTTCTTTCTCTTTCGAAAAGCAAAGACGTTTCTTCGTTGGCAACAAACCTAAAACACATGGTTTTTAGCGTCTCTTCCTCCTATGATTTTCCAGATTCTCAGGTGAGTATTGGTGGGGTAAATGTCAATGAAGTAGGCCCCTTTATGGAATCGAAAAAAGAAAAAGGAGTGTATTTTGCTGGCGAAGTTCTTGATATCGATGGCAATTGCGGTGGCTACAACCTTTCTTGGGCATTTATAAGTGCTTTGCTTATTAGTAAACACCTTTAATCGACGTAAAACCCTTAAATCTTCGTTGACTATCTATCCTAGATAGACTTAAATTTATATGTTGTATTCGAGCATTCATTTGAAGCTTGTTTACTAGTGTGAGGTGCATTATGAAATATACGTCTACATCGAGAACGTTATCCCTCCTAGCCCATGCTGTCATTTTCTTGGCGTTTGGCTTTATGGGAATTTGGTTTGGATTCTTTGTCGTTCCACAATATTTGGGTGCAAATCCTGATTATTTCTATCATGATTCTGGCCTTAATTTCGATACCAACGGCGCTTTCTTCCTTTGGTTTGAACTTGCTGTTATCGGCCTTGTTTTCATGGTGATTTCTCTTTTAGGCTTTATCCAAGCTTTGAAATCTTTGAAAGATATCCGTAACGATGAACCGGCCGTCCGTTCCTTCTCTGCTTTAATTTGCGAAGACTGGATTGCTGCTATTTTCTTCCTTCTTCAAGGTGCTCTTTTGTGGGATTTAACCGCCAATGGAAATCTCGTTTTCCTTATTGTTATGGCATTGTTGGTTGCAATCGTTCTTTTAATTGCCACCAATATTCCAATGGTTAAAATCTTCGATCAACGCGATCAAACCCCATTACTTCGTGATTTCATCGGATCTGCTTCTTTAGTTGCTCTTGCTATGGGTGTTGAAGCGACTCTTGGTTTAATTGGCGCTCTTACTTGGGCGAATCAAAAAACGCAAATTTTCGATTTGCTTTATATCATTATCATTGCTAGCTTTGTTACCGCCATTCTTGCTTTCCTTGGCTGGTTTATCCTTGGCAAAAATAAAACCGCTAAGGGCTTGAAAGTTTCTTCCCTCTTATCTAGTGGAGCTATTGCCGTTACAGGTATTGGGCTTCTTGCATATGGTATTCTCGATATTGTTTATCAATATGCCCCAGGATCTTCTTCCGTTCCTTTAGCAGTTCACTTATATAGCAAGGATTTAAAGGCATTTGATTTAGGCTTCGGAATTATGGCTATTGTCATTGGCTCTCTTCTCTTAATCGGTGCCATTGTTGTTGCCTATTTTGCCAATAACAATTCCATCAAAACAAAAAAGATCGATTATTAATCGATTCTCATTGACTATTCGGCTTGCTTTATAGCAGGCCTTTTCATTTGCTCAATTTCTTTGCTTCAGGCGAGATGAAATCTCTTACATAAATAACTTCATCATAAAGATCTTCTATTTCTTTTGAAGGACGCTCGTATTCATTTTTTAAACGATTCATTGCATCTAAAGGAACTTTTCTTTGACGCATGGAGTTTTGATATAAAGAGATTTCGAAAGGAATATCGAAGACAACTAAGATGTGTTTATCAAATCCTGGGGTCAGTTCATAATACATCTTTCTAAGACGGTTACTTAAATGAGTCGCATCCGCAATAACGGTTAAATCACTCATATCTTCCACATGCTCATTTAATCGGTTACAAAAGGTATCCCAAACCAATTTTTCATTTTTAAAGCATTCTTCAGAACCGAAGAGTTCTTTACGAATTTCGTCACTTGCAACAATATAAGTATTTTGATGCTCTTTTTGGTATTTCCTCGCCCAAGTGGACTTGCCACTTCCAGGAATCGCTGATAAGAGAATCAAGGTTCGCATACCTTGATAGTCTAGTCCATTTGTATACAAATGAAAATGATATAAACATCTCTTTATCGCTAAAAGAACGCGGAATAGTTTAAAATAAGAATATGAAATCTTTATCCAAACTATTTCGCTATGGGCCTGGCCCTTCTAGCTCACATACTATCGCTCCTTCTAATGCGGCATCTGCTTTTAAAGAACTTCTTATTGATTTACCAGTAGATCAAATTGTTGTTACTTTATTTGGCTCCTTATCTTTTACGGCTTTTGGACACCATACGGATATAGCCATAAAAAACGCTTTAAAACCATATCAAACCATCATTCAATTAGATTCTAAAACCCCTGTGGTTCATCCTTTGACGATGGGATTTATTGCTTATGATAAGAACGGAAAAGAATTACTTTCAAAACGCTATGCGTCTTTAGGAGGAGGGGAAATCACCTCGGAAGATGATCTTAGAGTGGTTGAAAAGGATATTTATCCCTTCCGGAATTTCGAAGAAGTCAAAGCCTTCATGAAAGAACATGAACTCTCTTCTTTAAAAGATTTTGCCATGCTTTATGAAACAAAAGATATCCTCCCTTATTTAGAAAAGACCTTAGACCATATGTTTCTTTCTATCGAAAATGGTCTAAAAGCCAATACGTATATACCTGCGAATAAAAACCCTCGTCTATCTTGGAAACGTTCGGCTGGAAAAATCTATGAGAAAGCCATCCAAATTCCAGAAAATGAAGCCAAAAGAGAGATGTTACTTACTGCCTATGCCTATGCCGTTGGAGAGTCTAGCGCTTCAGGAGAAGAAGTGGTAACGGCTCCTACTTGTGGTTCAAGCGGAGTTTTGCCGGCGATTTTATACTTTGAATATAAAGACGAAGGAGTTTCTAAGAAGACTTTAGTGGACGCTCTTTTTGTCGCAGGGATTTTTGGAAATATCGTGAAACAAAACGCCTCCATTGCAGGTGCTATTGGAGGTTGCCAAGCCGAAATTGGAACCGCTTCATCAATGGCCGCCGCTGCTCTTTGCTATATCAAAGGACTTTCTCTTTTCGCTCAAGAATACGCAGCCGAATGTGCTATGGAACACTTCCTTGGCCTCTCTTGCGACCCAGTAGATGGCTATGTGATTATTCCTTGCATTGAAAGAAATGGCATGGGGGTTCTTCGTTCCTATGACGCTTATTTATATGCAAAATATGTTGCCCCGATAAGAAAAAACGAGGTTTCTTTCGATAACGTTGTCTCGGCTATGAAACTAACGGGAGATGCTTTGGAAGAAGCTTATAAAGAAACGGCTAAAGGTGGCCTGGCAAAGATTTTAAAATAAGGTAGAGACTGACTTTCTTTTGTACTATACTCTCTCTTGCGTGTTCTATCCTCTGAACCACGCCTAAAAAACAAGGAGGTCTCGATCATGGCCAAGAATGATCAAAATGAATCTTTTTCGAATGAAGTGAATTCGAAACCAAACAAAAAACACCTGGATACTCATCTGTTAATTGTTTATATCACACAGAATGCGATTGTTGCGGCAATCTATTTTGTTTTAACAAGCTTTACCCAGCCTATTTCTTTTGGAATGTTCCAAATGAGATTAGCGGAAGCGTTGGGACTATTATGTTTCTGGCGCCCTGATTTTGCGATTGGAATGACTTTAGGATGTTTCCTTTCCAACGTCTATTCCTTTTCGCCATGGGATATGTTATTTGGTAGCTTAGCTACATTAGTCTCTTGCCTTTTGATGAGCTACGCTTCGAAATGGCTATGGATGTCAATCATCTATCCAGTGATTATCAATGGCCTTGTTGTTGGAGCTGAATTAACCTGGATTTTCATGAATCCGACGGGGACGTATATCGATTTTGCCATTCAAGGAGGATGGGTGGCATTAGGCGAACTCTGCGTAATGTTTATCGGTTATGTTCTTTGGATGATTGTCCGAAGACTAAAAATATTTGATAAAGTGTTTAAACCAATCCTTCACCAAAACGTGCGTTTCTAGCTTTTTGCTTAATATGTCTTTTAGAGATAAAATCTCTTTATTATGAATCCTGAACTTTTCCACTTAGAAATCAAACACATCGACAAACAAACGGGTGCACGTTATGGCATCCTTCATACTCCCCATGGGGATGTTGAAGTACCTATGTTTATGCCAGTTGGTACAAACGCTACCGTTAAATGCCTTTCTCCAGAAGAAATCAAATCTCTTGGAGCGGGCGTCATTTTAGCAAATACCTATCACCTTCATTTAAGACCAGGTGAAGAAATTGTTAAAAAGGCCGGGGGCGTGCATCAGTTTATGAATTATGATGGACCAATGCTTACGGATTCTGGTGGTTTTCAAGTCTTCTCTCTTCAAAAGACAAGAAAAATAACGGAAGAAGGGGTCGAGTTCCGTAATATTTATAATGGTGATAAAGATATGTTCACTCCAGAAAAGGTCATCCAGATCGAAGAGGATATTGGGGCGGATATTATTATGTCTTTTGACGAATGTATCCCTTATCCAGTCACCCACGAATACGCAAAACGCTCTACCGAAAGAACAATTCGTTGGGCAAAGCGTGGACTTATAGCTCATAAAAGAGAAGACCAAGCCCTTTTTGGCATTGTTCAAGGTGGAGAATTCCAAGACCTTCGTGAAATGTGTGCCAAAGAGCTAGCTGCATTAGATTTCCCAGGCTATTCCATTGGAGGAACCTCTATTGGTGAACCAAAGGACGTCTGTTTCCGTATGATTGAAGACGCTATTCGTTATCTTCCTACAAATAAGCCTAGATACCTTATGGGCGTAGGTTCTCTTGACTATATCTTAGGCGGAATTGAAAGAGGCGTTGATATGATGGATTGCGTGCTTCCAACACGTATTGCTCGTCATGGAGCCTTAATGACTTCTCAAGGAAGAATTAATATTCGTAAAGCCCAATACAAAGAGGATTTCACTCCGCTTGATCCGGAATGTGATTGTTACACTTGTAAGCATTACACCAAAGCCTATTTGCATCATTTATTCATGTGTAACGAGGAGTTTGGCAAACGCTTAAATTCCATTCACAACATACGTTTTTTAATTAAAGTGGTGGAAGGCGCTAGAAAAGCAATCCAAGAGGATCGTTTCAAAGAATACGAAGAAGAAATCCTTCGTAAATATGGTGATATTAGAGGTTTTTGATATGGATATTAATTTATTTGATTATGATTTGCCTGAAGAGCTTATCGCTCAATCGCCAAAAGAAAAAAGAGACACTTGCAAACTCATGGTCATCAACCGTGCCAATAAGAGCTTTGAGCATAAGATTTTCCATGACATCATTGATTATTTAAAACCTGGAGATGTTCTTGTTAGAAATAACACAAAAGTCATCCCAGCAAGACTTCTTGGCTCTAAAAAAGAAACAGGAGGGGCAGTAGAAGTCCTCCTTTTAAAACAACTAGAGAATGACGTTTGGGAATGCCTTGTCGGAAATGCGCGTTCGGTAAGAGAGGGAACCCATTGTGTTTTTGGAAATGGCCAGCTTACTTGCGAATGCGTTGCCGTTAAAGACGAAGGCATCCGTGATATGAAGTTTTCCTATAAAGGAATTTTCATGGAAGTCCTTGATGAACTAGGACAAATGCCTCTTCCGCCATATATTAAAAAACAATGCGCGAACAACGACGATTATCAGACTGTATACGCCAAGGTTCCTGGATCGGCTGCCGCTCCAACCGCAGGCTTCCATTTCACGAACGAATTATTCGACGAAATCAAAGCCAAAGGCGTTACGGTAGAAGATATCACTCTTAATATTGGTTTAGGCACTTTCCGTCCAGTAAAAGTGGAAGATACCAAAGACCATGTGATGCATTCCGAAGTTATCGAAATGAGTGAAGATGTTGCAACTCGTTTGAATCAAGCTAAAAAAGAGGGAAGACGTATCATTGCTATTGGTACAACTTCCATCCGTACCTTAGAAACAATCTATGGCAAATATGGTGAATTTAAAGCCACAAGAGAAGCTACTAGACTCTATATCGAGCCAGGGTATCAATATAAAGCAGTAGATGCCATTATTACCAATTTCCATCTCCCTAAATCTACTTTAGTTGAACTTGTCTCTGCTTTTGCAGGAAGAAACTTCATTCTTTCTTGTTACAAAGAAGCAGTCAAAGAAAAATATCGTTTCTTCTCTTTCGGAGACGCCATGTTCATCTATGGTGAACCATTTGACTACTCTAAGAGCATGGAATAGTTTCTCGTTTGAAAGACATAAAAATAACATTACATAAATGATAAAAAGCGGAATGGTTTTGCGACATCCGCTTTTTTAAACCTTTGTTGAAATGACTGCAACGTTTGTTAGAATATAGGTGTGAAGTCTTCATAAGAGCTTTGTCGTTCTTTGAAAGGAAAAACCATGAATCTTTTATCTTTATTTTTTGTTGTCTCTTCGTCGGTATCTGTCACCCCTTATAGATTTGGCAAAATTGATGGAAGCAATTTTAAAAATTCGTTCACGAGCGGAGGAGCCTTTTATCTTAGAAATGTTGGGCTTGATAAACTTATTGAAGTGCCATATGGCCAATACGAAGAGGGAAAACAGATGAATTGTTACAGCCCAAATTATAAAATGGCACAAAGATTTGTTTTAGAAAAACAATTTAGCAACACTTATACCATCAGGCCTTTGGGAAATCAAAACTTTTTTCTAAGGACCCTAGACCCTGGAGATAGTGGGCATTCTAAATTGGATTTACATCGTGAAGAGTATTCCAACAAATACAGTTTAATTCAAAATAAATTCGCTTTTATTTCAGCAGGAGGCGACGCCTATTTTATAAAAACACAAGGCGGTAGCGGAGATTTGTACTTGGGCGCAGAAAATGGCGGTTCCCATGATTTGTTTAGTTCTCCCCTTCCTAATAATCCGAATGCTAGTTATTTTGCATGGAAGGTTGAAGAAACTGATAATATAACGCCTAATGTAACTTACAACGTTGTTCTTGATAAAAACGAAACTAAAAGGCTCCTCCCCGTTTCAACCTATACCGCTGGTTACACGATTTATTTTTCTGGCAAAATAGGAGAAATAGAACTGCGTGAAAATAACGCAACTGAGACGTTAGAAAAAAAGACGAATTCCGATCATTTGGATTTCGATTTCGAAAAAGGAAAATTTTACGATTTATATATTACCAATACGGCTAATACCAAAAAGAGTATTACGATTGAGATGATTCCAAACATACTTCTCACTCAATATTCGGGTCGTGATTTTGACAAGGATGATATCGATAGATCTCAAGACACAATCAAGCTTATTGATGATTTAGAAAAGAAAAGATTTCACACAAGAAACTATTTTAATTTGAATAAGGACGAATTTTTAAAGAAAAAGCCCTTTGACTCGAACTTTGTGATAATGCGATCGCATGGTGGTCCTGGATATTTTGCCACCTTTGAAGGCTTTGAGAATGATAATACAAATTATTTGTGCTGGTACGATCTGCCTAAAGAAATATTTAATATTTGCACCTCTTGGTATTCTTGTGATAGCGCAGCAATGGCTAATGGAAATGATGGATATAGAACCAATCTACCAAGAGAATGCGTTATTAGAGGTAGCAGTTATTCTTTTGGATTTAGAGAAGAAATTTATAGCGTTATGGCTGCTTCTCACAACAAATTCTTTCTCAAAGCCCTTCTAGATAATAAAAATTCTCTCGATGCAGCACGATGGGCGACAAACGAAGCCAAGAAAGAAAACTTGATTCTTTCTTTGAGCGATAAAGGATTGCCTTCAGGAGTCATGTATTTTAAAGAAAACGGAAGTGTAAAATATACGAGCATATATTCAAATTCGGAAGTTTTTTCTGATGATGGAGGGTACCGATTAAACAATTTAGAAGACGAGATTAACTTAGACGGGAGCGAATTTGAAGTCAAAACTGATGATGTCAATGTATACCACGACCTTTTCTTGACCAACATTCAAGTTGATGAAAAAAATCTTTCCTCTTTTGAAAGTGCGGGCAAGGCCCTTTTCGCTAAATATGATTGTTTAGTTCCTGGCGATTTCATCGATTTTGAAAAAGTCATAGTTTCTAAGAACGGAACTATCAAACCTTATCTTCTTTGCAAAGAATCAAATACAGAAGTTGTTTTTTATGATTTAATAAATAAACAATTTATCGATGCTGTTTCTTTTTCTAAAATGTCTTCAAATTTGGAAAGCTGGAGGGTATGAAAATGATTATTAAAAGTTCTAAGATTCTAATAATTTTGCTTTCTTCACTCTTGTTTTCATGCAATAAGACGAAATGCTGTTCTTCTCACGATCCATGTCCTCCTCTTTGCCATACTGAGGGGTATTTTTCTTGGCACGATTCTCAGGCTTGGATTTTAACTGAAGATTTAAAAGAACAAGGCGTTTCTGAATTTTCCATCGACAGTGATCCTGTCCTAAGAGAAGGCTTCCTATACGTCCGTTTCGAAGTTGAATGCTCCGACCTTTCCGTTTTCTCTTTTCCCACTATTAGTTTTGACCAAACATATCATTCTAATTATGATTCAAAGAAAGTAGAAAACTTTGCAAAAGAAAAGAGCATTGATTTTCATCAAAGCATTTCTTCGGATAAAACGAAGCTCATGGGTGGGGGTGGGGATTATAGCATCGTTCCAACAGAGGATGGCAGCTTGCCCTCCAAAAAATATAAAGGGGATCTTACCTATGCCTTCCGAGTAGAGAGCACTTTATTTGACTACGCTCAGGATAAAACCCTAGAGGACGCTTGCTTTTTCTTGTCACCGTTTATCAAAGGTGACGACCGTTATTGCGTATTTGCTTTCCAAGATATTACTCTTCGCTAGTATAATCTCTTAGATGAAATCCCATTTAGTTCAGCATAATTACTATCTTGAAAGCTTAGAAGAAATCAAAAAGATAAGCGGAGATAAGAAACCAACCATCCTTCTCCATGATTGCTGCGGCCCTTGCGCTTGTTTTCCTTTGCTTTTCTTATGCAAACATTTTGATGTAACCATCTATTACACCAATTCCAATATCTATCCTGAAGAGGAGTTTGATAAACGTTTAGGTGAAGTAAAGAAACTAATCCAATATCTAAAAGATACTTGGGGGTACGATGTAAAGCTCATCGTTAGTCCTTATAACCACAAAGAATATATGAAAGATCTCCGTTCTCTTTCATCTCTTCCTGAAGGAGGGTATCGTTGTCATCTTTGTTACCGTAAAAGAATGGAAGAATCCTTTCGTTATGCAGATGCCCATCATTTTGATTACATTACTACGGTAATGACTATCTCTCGTCAGAAGTCATCCGAAATCATGAATCGTATCGGGGAAGAGTTCTCTACTCATTACCATACCAAATATCTATTTTCTGATTTTAAAAAGAATGGTGGAATTGACCAAGGCATCGCTTTAAGAGACCAAATTGGTCTTTATTGTCAAAATTATTGCGGATGTGAGTATTCTTTCCGTAAATAAAAACATCCTAAAAGAAAAAGGCAAGCCTTTCGACTTGCCTAATTTTGTTTTTAAAGAGGAATTATCATTCCCACCACTCACCGCCTTCATCGCTAGAAGAAGACGAAGCGCCATTTGCTAATTCAAAATGCTTGACTAATTCGCCATTCTTATAAGCGGAGAAGTTAGAAGAAGCGTTAACAGAAGTGTAGCCTTCATCATAGGTGATTGTAACGTTGATATAAATTTCGTTTAAGACATATAAGACGTTGCCGAGCTCTGCCCCTGTCGTTTTATCTTTTGCCACGATATAGATTGCGGAATCTTTGCTAAGCTTACCACCAGTGGATTTTTCCCAAGTGATATCGGAATTGCTCTTTCCTCTGATGGCAATAAACATATCAGAGAAATCATCAAGACGGGTATCATAGTAGTTGGCCATAATAACGTCTCCATCATAGAAAGCGTAAGTGCTAGGTTCAGTTGCACCAGCAACGTTACTTACAGCAATCTTTCCTTTCGTTTCATCGACGGAAATGACGTTATAGTTCTTCTTCGAATAGCCGCCTCCGACAACAATCTTTCCAAATGCTGTTGCGGAAATGGTGTAACCGCTTGTGCCTCCGCTTGAACCATAGAATTCGGATTCTCCGTATTCTCCAACCCAACTTGCTCCGATATATTTGGCTTCGAGAACACTGACGGCTAATTTAATGACACCATAATAACTAGTGTAGCTAGTAATTGGATAGGAATATGTTCCATCAGATTCTTTTGTGACAGTTCCTGTGACTGTTTTAGGCTTGATTTCATATCCGCTTGCGGTTTGATATTCATAAGAGACGCCATCAATCGCATAGTTACCATCTTGATGCTCTCCATCTAAGGCAACGTCAAGATAAACAGGGCCCATTCCTCCGTGGATGCCTGTGGTTAATTCGTGTTTTACACCTTCAGAATCCTTAGTGTAGAGCAAAGTGGTGACGTAATCAGGAGCTTCTACTTCGAATTGGAAGGATTTTTCTGTAGCTGTAACGCCTAAAACGACAGCGTGGTTAGGCATTGTGAAAGCAAAGGTTTTATAAATATGCTCTTCCGTTTTTGCTTCTTCACCTTCGCCAGTGGTGACAAGATAGGTGAGATCTTCTGCTTCAAGAGCGACTCCATCAGCAGTGAAAGAGACATTATCAGTATTGGCAATATAGTTATTAAGGATGTTTACTTTTGCGCCAGCTCTTGCATATAAAGAGGTGCCAGTATAAATCTTCCCATCAACAACAAATCCACCGATAAAGTCAGAAACCTTTCTTTCGGTAGCATATTCATATTCTGGTTTAACGACGACGGCTTTAGGATCGGATGGTGCCAATTCGAAATAAGCACCGCGTGTTTCCACTTTGACTGCAACATCGGCTGCAGGCATAGTGAAGGTGAATCCTTCTCTTAAGGAACCGGTTAATTCAAGAGTCGCATCTCCTGCAGTAGCTAAGACGCTAGAGGCTTCATAGCCAGATTCAACAGTTACTTTAAAGGTAACGGTCTCGCCTTTCTTTGCTTTTTCAGGAAGACCAATAACATAGCCATATTCTCCGCCATCAAAGCTTACTGCATATTCTTTGTCGGTATAGTTGTCCTTAAAGGTGTAGCCACAAGCGCAGGTATGTAAGGTATAGCCTTGTTCATCATCGGTTGGAGCAACGACAGTCTCTTCAAAGGAATGAGCTGCAACATCCATCTTTTCTCCGCAACCAGTGCAAGCATGCCAGTGGCTATTTTCATCATGATGCCATTCCGTGTCTGCGGTATGAACATGAACTTCGCTACTTGCTTCTACGTTTTCTGAACTGCTCGGTGTAGTAGGATCAGTTTTACAACCGGCAAGGACTAATAGAGCAGAAACGCTCATTACTCCTAACATAGTCATCTTAGATTTTTTCATAATT
>JABLTL010088473.1_pt1 | contig 12260 bp, 14 predicted proteins | sample 7160151 | NCBI WGS metagenome assembly JABLTL01 (sample SAMN14651223, study PRJNA627086) | human gut metagenome | isolation source: feces | host: Homo sapiens
ACGCGGGTCCGATTCCCGTCGCCTGCTCCATTTTTTATTTCTAGGCCTCTCCGTTCGAGAGGTTTTTTCTTTTATTAGCAAAATTGACCAAGAAAAAAGTGGCGGTTTTTTCTTCCACCACCGTTTTTGTTTTTAGAGAGTTTTATTGACGATTTTCATCATCAGAAGAATCGTCTTGCTTCTTCTCTTCTTTTTCTTTGTTATCAAGATCTTCTTGTTGCTTCTTTAAACTGGAGAGATTTTTTTCGATTTCTTCTCGTTCTTCTTTAGAGAGTTGTTCTGTTTGTTTTAGCTGATTGATTGTTTCTTGAGCAAACTCCAATGCAGCCTGTCCAAAAGACAATTCATATTTTTGGTATAAAAGAATCATCGAGTCAAAATAATAAGGCAAGATGAAAGTGACAAAGAGCAACATCGTGAGAACTGCCGTTAAAGAAATAAGTTGGTTACTTTGGAAATAGGAATTGTTTTGGAAGAAGAGAGAAACGGATTCAATTGTAGTCAATAAATAGCCAAAATAAATTCCAAGTCCTAAAGAAAGAACACTCAAAAGTAACATTGGCCAAATCACGGAGAAATAGTCTTTGTTATAGCCTTTCGTACGTGTGGAACGTAATGCTGCTTTATAGAAAGCGTTCACCGTTCTTGCGTCCACTCCTTGAATAGAGAAATGAAAATAAGCAAGAACGCCATAGCGATAGATATGGAAGAGAAAAGAAAGCGCAAAAGAAACACTTTCAACAACTCCCGTCCAAGTCATTAAGGAAAGCATTGGCTCGGAATTTAAAATTGCATTCATGCCTTCGATATCGCCAGCTTGATAGGCTTCGAGGAAAGTATTCAAAATAGCATTCATATCCACCCCATTCAAAAGAGAGATTTCAACATAAGCAAAGCCAAAGAGGAAGGCGACGCCAAAAGAAATCAAAAGACTAAATAAGGCAGAACGAACAATACGGAAACAGCCAAAGTTAACTGGTAAAAAATAGGATTTGAGGTAAGCGGCAAAACGTTTGTTGTCTAAATCATCTTTTAAATGAATATAAGAGTCTGATACCTGAAGAGCAAAAAAGAAAGGAATAACCGCCAGAGGTATGGTAAAGAAAAGACTAAACGGGGTTAAAAAAGAGAGTGCTGAGACGGCAATAACAACGAAAATAAAATTAATAAGCCATGGTAAAAGTTTCTTTAAGGTCTTTGGATATTCCTTAAAAGAAGTCACAAGAATGCTCTCATTTGCTGAATGTTTATTGTTTTTTTCTGGATTGGACATTTTCTTTAATGGTATGTAAATCTTGGATGGCTTGCCAAAGTTGTCTTGAGACAAATGGCTTCACCGACCTTTTTTCATATTCTCCGATGAATTTAGATAATTCACGAAGCCTAACAATATTAACAGGAGATGAACCATTTTCAATGGAAACCACATTGCAATCATCGTTAATTAAAACGATGCCGACTAAAAATTCGCTAGAGATACCAGAAAGAGAAGATAACTTGGTCATGGAATGAGCCACTACTTGCAAAGGGTTTGCGATTTCAAACTTCTTATCATCTTTCTTATAGACATAGGAAATTGGTTGAAGAGGATCAATTTTGATACCTCCATCCAAATAGTAATCAATAATGACGTAGATGTATTTATCTCCGCCAATTAAATGATCAATGCTTAATGTTTGGGTGTCTCCTACATCAAAGGCAAGATTGTTTATCAAATAAAAATCGTTATATTTCACGACATGATTCACATAGTCGTAATAAAAACGTTTGTAGCGAGACGAAAATAGTTTCCTGCGAATGAGGGGGAAAAGGACCCAAAAAAGAATTCCTCCAAAAACAAAAATGGCAAGTAAGATAAAAATCGTAAATTTTACTTCGTATGGCATGCGTTATATTTCATCGCAACGTCTAAAGCGACTTTGACCATATTGTCTAAGCTTTCTTGACGTTCTTGTGGAGTAAGAATCTTCTTAAAGAGGAAAGAGTCGGAAACGGTGCAAATAGCCAACGCTTTTTTCTTTAATTCAGCAGCAGTCGCATATAATGCATAAGCTTCCATTTCAACACCCATAACACCTAAATTAGCCCATTTCTTCCATGCTTCTGGACGATAGCCATAGAATGTGTCGGAGGATAAGATGTTACCGACGTGGTTCTTAAAATTGTTGCTTCTTGCAGATTCAACAGCCCAAGAAAGCAAATCATAATCAGCAATGGCAGAGAAAGTTCCGCCATAAAGGGAATGTTCACCCATCCAGTTGCTATTCGTACAAGCGCCTTGGCCAATTAAGATATCCTTTAATTCGATTCCTTCTTGATAGGCACCGATAGTTCCAATACGAATAATGGCTTCAACGCCATAGCTCGTATAAAGCTCATGAGAATAAATGCCAATAGAAGGCATACCCATTCCTGAAGCCATGACGGAAACTAAAGAACCGTCTGGTGCTTTTCCGGTGAATCCAAGAATTCCACGGACAGAAGTAACAAGTTTAGCTTCTTTTAAGAATGTAGTAGCGATCCATTCTGCACGTTTTGGGTCTCCAGGCATTAAAACAACTTTTGCAAAATCTCCTGCTTTTGCTTCGATATGTGGTGTGGACATATTTTTCCTCCTAATTGATTAAACTTCATTTTAGCCTTAAACAAAGAAAAAGAAAATGAAGATAGAAGAAAAAAAGAACCCTTAGGTTCTATTTCCCATCTTCAGAATTGGAAACGGTTGGCTCATACGCCATATATTCTGTGAAGATTCTCATAAAATTATCTGGGTTAACTGGAATAAGCTCGCCTTGGAAGGCAATGCCAATACGGCCCGTTTCTTCTGAGACAATGATTGTAACGGAATCAGAGTTTTCAGAAATGCCTAGTGCAGCTTGATGACGAGAGCCGTATTTGCCCGTTAAAGCTTGTCTTGTGGATTGAAAGAAGACGGCTGCTCTAGCAATCTTGTCTCCTTTAATGACGACCGCTCCGTCATGAAGACGTGTGCCAACATAGAATATCGTTTCAAGAAGTTCGGCTTTTACAGGAGCATCCAAATCAACGCCACGTTGTTTAACCACCGTTCCGACCTTAGAAGGATCGAGAATGTCATCTTTTTTCATGACGGTAATCAATGCACCACGTTTTTCTTGAGACATGTCCACCACAGCACGATAAATTTCACGATAGACTTTCTCACGATCGAAAATATATTCAGGTTCGACTTTTTTGCCTTTGCGGAACAAATCTTTGACGTCTTTTTTCCAATTTGCATTTTCAAAGAAAGAACGCACTTCGTTTTGGCTGACAATAAAAAGCAACATTGCAAAAATCAAAAGAATTAAGCAGGCGATCAAGGTCAAGAACCACATACCAAATCCCGCAGATATAACAATTAAGATTTCTAAAACACCAGCGACAATCCAAACCCAAATCTTCTTCACGAGTCGGAAAATGGCAAAGTCAAAAAGGGCAAGAAAAAGAAGACCAAAAACAAATGAGCAAATGCCGGCAGCATTGTCAAACCCATAGCCCGCGAAAGGATATTGGCCATTCATCATTTTTCTTTTCTCCCACAAAAAAGCAAGGACTAGGTCCCACGCATGAATAAAATATATCAATAAGTTTTATTATTTTAAAGGAGAAACGTTCTTTTTGAGTAGAAAAACTCGTAACTTTTTTAAACCTGTTTTTCTATCAGCAAAAGTTCATTCTCTAAATATCCAATTATCCCCTGTAAAAGTCCCTTATTTATTTTTATAAAGAAAAAGCCTCAGTTAAGTTGAAGCATATTCTCAATATCCTTAACGCACAGGTGTAATGGTTCGAAAGACCATATTTGTACAGATGTAATGGTAGTTTTAAGCTAGTAATCGTTTCTTTAAAGTTTCAATAAAAGTGATATTTTCTATTTGTGTAATAGCAAATGCTTTTTTACCAGCGTAATTAAGGGAAGCACCCAATGAATAGCAAATGCGTTTATCGATAATCAAGAATCTATCGCGATAAACTGAACAAGATTTTTCATCAAATGCAACGTTTTTAGCAATATTTTCAATCAGAGTAATACTAAATTTATTTTGCATAATAATTCCGTTTTTGCTAGGTTTGTTAGATAGCTGTAGTTTAAAAAAGAAACCTTCAAAGCAAATTGTAGCAAACGCCTTAATTTCAGTGCCTTTCTTTACCTGAAACAATACCTCTAAATACTGATTATAATTCCTCATTAGTGCCTAAAATGCATTTAATTTTTTCTTTAACTAAGTCAATATCACTATTTGAAAGAAGAGGAATTAATTTTTGAATTTGGTTTGTGTTTTTGTCCCACCATTTTAATTCTTCTAATAATTCAATCATTTCATCATCAAATCTTTTCCTAATCACTCTAGCTGGATTCCCTGCCACTACTGAATATGGAAGAATATCAGAAGCAACAACTGTGTTAGCGCCAATAATACATCCGTCCCCTACATGAACACCCGGTAAGAAGGTTACGTTTTGACCAATCCAAACATCATTTCCAATAACTGTATCACCTTTGTAAGGCAAATCTTCTTGTTTAGGTAATTCTTGTTTCCATCCATTAAAAATATAGAAAGGGAAGGAAGAGACACAATTCATTTGGTGATTAGCGCCGTTCATGATAAATTCAACGCCTCTACCTATTTGACAGAATTTACCAATAATTAATTTGTCACCAATAAAATCATAATGATGAGTAACGTGTTTTTGGAAATTTTGACCATCAAAATATGTATATTCTCCAACTTTTATATTAGGACAATTAACTAATGTCGGCTTAACATAAACCACGCTTTCATCTTTTGATTTTAAAGGATGAATTTTTCTATAGTCTGGTTTATCCGCTTTGTCCGCCATTAACATCAGGTCTTTAGTCTCTCTATCAGATAAATCCAAGAATTCATTCGCATTTACTTTAAATTCGAGAATCAGTTTAATGACTTTGTCAAAAGACATATCCGTTAAACCGGTTTCGATTTTATTGATCATCGATTTATGAGTGTAGCCTAAAGCTTCCGCAAATTCTTGCTGAGACATGTTGTTATCTAAACGAATCTTTTTAATTCTATTTCCCAATACTTTATATGCCATAAGTTCTATATTTAATTTGATCGATTTCGATCAATTAACCCGTTGATTTTAAGGGGTTTATTTTTTCGATGCGTTTTATTGGTTTGACATTATTTTTATTAAATAATTCTTTTTGCCTATTCGCTTCTTTATTAAGAAGAATTAGTCTATCTTTTTGAGATAACTTTTTAGAAATGAGAATGGAATTTAAATATTCAAGATTGCTGAGTATCGCTAATTCAATAGTGTTTGCGTAATCTCTGATATTTCCTTCTTTGCCTGGATTCGTTTCTCTCCACCCTTTAGCTGTTTTGCCAAATAAAGCAACATTCAAAAGATCAGTTTTGGTAGCATAAATGTAACTTTTTGTTCGTTTGATAATTCGACAGGAACCAAATATTTTTGAACAGCATCCGTGTGAATTAAATAATTAAGTTTGGTTAATATTCTCTTTCCGTGCCACTCAAGCTGTTCAGATTCTTGAAGCTTTAGTCGTTGGAATTCCTTAATTATGTAAAGCTTTACTTCTGCTGAAATCCAAGAAGCGAATTCTAATGCAATATCACGATGAGCAAAAGTGCCACCACCATGGCGGCCGGATTTTACTTTTATTCCAATGGCGTTTGTAATTTCTATCCATTTCTTTGGTGAAATAGTGAAGGCGTTTTCTCCAGGCTTACTTCTAAACCCCTCGAAATCGGTGGGTTTAAAATTCTCATTATTAAGACGCTCCCAAATTGTCAAATACTGAAGAGAATCAACCCTTCTAATCCAATTAGCTATAACAGCATTAGGATTTTCCTCGTTTTTAAATCGAGCTATGTCGGTTAGACTAATAAAACGTCGTCTTCAATACCAGTAACATTAATTTCAATATTTTTAACAATGATTTTATTCATAAAATGTTTCTCCTTTCCTCATTATTATTCTACCGAACATGTATTTTATATTCTACCTCTAGTAAGAAAAAAGAGATGAAATACATTATCATCTCATAATTTTTCTTAATGGAGCACCTGGCGGGAATCGAACCCGTATCATTAGCTTGGGAAGCTAAGGTTCTGCCACTGAACTACAGATGCATGCCTTAAAAGGCTCTTTAATTATAGCGAGAGCCTTTCATTTGTCGACAATGTTTTCTTATTTCTTCACACCTTTGACGATGGCTTTGCTAATTTTTCCTTTGTTAACGCCTTTGGAATTATGGATTTGAAGAGTAGCACCTTGGTTCTTGGCCATTCTGGTGCAATATTCTTCCGCTTCAACTTTCGTGTCGAAAAGTTTAATGACTTTATCGCTGCCACGAATGGACACTTTCCATTTATTGTCTAAAGATCTTTTGGAGACGTGATAAACCTTAATACCTTCTTTTTTCTCTTGAGGAGCTACTTTTTTAGGACTTTCCGCTACAGGAGTTTTTTCTTCCACTTTTTCAACCTTTTTTGCCATATGTATTTACCTCTTTTATTGACCTTATTTTAATGAATAAATTACCAATTTACCAGTAACTAGATAAGAATTGTCTCAAGTTCTTTTAAAGAGTCTAAAACGAGCGCTCCTTCTGCTTTAAGAAGTCTTTCTTTGCTTTGATGCCCTCTAGCAACAAGAATGGATGCCCCGCCAATTTCTTTGGCAACTTCATTATCGTGAAGAGTGTCACCAACAAAAACGACTTTACTTAAATCCTGTTTTTGCTTAGAGAAATATTCTTTCGCTTCAGCAATTTTTGAACGGCCGAAGATATCTTTAATACCAATTACGTTATCGAAGAAATCATAGATGCCCTTGATTTTTAATTCTTCTTCAAGGTTCTCTTGCTTTGTGGCCGAAAGAACGATGAGTCTCTTTTTTCCTTTAAAAAAAGTTAGAACGTCTTTAACGTCCGGAAACAAAGACAACGATGGGAAAGCGTTTCGGTAGTTTTGATCAAATTCCTTTGCCAAAGCAGGAAAATCATCTTCTGGAAAATGGAAGCCCGATTGAGCGTAATAATCGATCACGGGAAAAGTGAAGATTGAAAGATATTTCTTTTTATCAATGTTACCAGGATGTCCTTTTTCAATAAGCATCTCATTTAAAAACCTTAAGCATATGCCTAGATCATCGATTAAGGTTCCATTGAAGTCGAATACTATAGTGTCGCAAGTTATTTTTTTCATAGGAGAATATTAAGATAAACAAATAAAAAAACTCAAGTTTTCCTTGAGTCAATTTACGATTGGTGGGTAGTAAGAGGCTCGAACTCCTGACCTTCTGTACGTCAAACAGATGCTCTCCCAGCTGAGCTAACTACCCAACCGTATTTCACGACTTTCGCAAGTCGCTTGATTATTATAGTGACGTGCAATTATTGAAGCAAGGGAATTTTCAAAGTTTTCTTTCCTTAAGTTCTTTTCTCTTTAAAAAGAGCCGACCCATGTATGAAAAAACGCGCCCATAAGACGCGTTTAGAATGCATAATGTTTTATTCAGCTGCCAATCTTCTACCCAAGACGACACCCATGACAGAAGACATCATAAGTCCTCTTGTCCAACCGGAAGAATCTCCTAAGCAATAAAGATTCTCAATATTTGTTGTTAAGTGTTCATCCATCTTGATACGGTTCGAATAGAATTTGATTTCTGGAGAGTACAAGAGAGTTTCACTTGAAGCAAAACCAGGAACGATATGATCCACCGCTTTAATGAATTCGATGATATCGGTCATTGTTCGATATGGCATTGCGGCAGTAATGTCCCCTGCAATCGCATCAGGCAAGGTTGGAGTGATATTGGAACGATTCAACTCATATTGCCAAGTTCTTTTGCCGTCTAAGATATCACCGAAACGTTGAACCATAATATGGCCATTTCCAAGCATATTGGTTAATTCACCAATCTTTTGAGCATAAAGGATAGGTTGGTTGAATGGCTCTTTGAAATTGTGGGAGCAAAGAATGGACACGTTGGTATTTGGGGATTTCTTTTCTTTAAAGGAATGACCATTAACGACAGCAAGGTTGCCATCATAATTCTCTTGAGCGACAAATCCACCAGGGTTTTGGCAGAAAGTACGGACACGGTCTTTGAACGGACCACAATAGCCAATAAGTTTGGCTTCATAAAGGTTTTTATTAAGAGGTTCCATAACTTCGTTACGAACTTCGACACGAACGCCAATATCAACTGGCCCTGGAGCGTGAGCGATATCATATTTAGAGCAAATCTTTTCCAACCAGTCTGCGCCTCTTCTACCGGCGGCGATAACAATATCGTGGGCATAGATTTCTTCTTCGATTTCGGAATGATATTTATGGGCTCTAACACCGATGCATTTCTTGCCGTCTAAAATAACATCGTTACATTCATATCCGAAACGAATCTCCACGCCATTTTCAATTAAATGTTTTTCAATGGCCAAATAGATGTCATGGGCTTTTTCTGTGCCTAAATGACGAATTGGGCAATTTACCAAGCGAAGACCTGCTTCAATGCTACGGAGACGAATCTTACGAATTTCATCAGTTTCCGTTTCGCCTTCAATATGTTTATCAGCTCCGAAAGATAAATAAATAGAATCAGCGTATTTAATAAGTTCATCGATAGTTCCATAACCTAAAAGTTCTGGAAGAGCGCCACCAACGGAAGAAGAAAGAGAAAGCTTTCCATCCGAGAAAGCACCAGCACCAGAGAAACCGGTCGTAATCGAGCATGGATCGCAGTGCACACACTTTCCAAGTTTGGCCTTAGGGCAAGAACGGTGTTCCACGCTTTGTCCCTTTTCAATCATTAGAATCTTCTTTTTGCTGCCTTTTTTTAGCATTTCCAACGCAGTGAAAATACCTGCGGGGCCGCAACCGACAATAATTACATCATATTTGTTCATGGTATCAATATCCCTTAGAGAAGATACACGCTTTAAAAGGAAATTTAAAGTAAAATATCAGTCTCTTTACACCAAGAAGAATTTCAAAAAAGACATGGTTGACGAATTATGGATGATAGAGTGTTCCTTTTAAAGGCCTTCGAAGGGCTACACTTCAGTTTTTAAAACTTGTAAGGCAAGGAATCTATTTTGGCATAGAGAAATCATATTTGATGTTCTTTAGGAAAAATTTTCTTTCGAATTCGACCTAGTGTATGCCCTCTTTTAGTAAAAAAGCCTGACACAAACATCAGGCTTAATCTCACATTATTGGTGCCGACAATAGGAATCGAACCTACGACCCACGCGTTACGAGTGCGTTGCTCTACCAACTGAGCTATGTCGGCGCGTTGATAAATATAAAACAATCCAGGGTTTCTTTCAAGAATATCAGTATTCAGACTTAAGGCGCGTGACGGTGAAAAAGGAAGCAAGCGCTTCAAAGATAACAGCAAAAGGACACAAAAGAGCAAGGAACACTTTCAAAGATGGCTCGGCAATAAGCATAAGCATTGGAAAGAAGCCATTGAAAATAATCGCCAAAATCATGAAAGCCAATGCCAAGTTTCTTAAACCGACATAGGAAACATATTTTCCTATAAGGAATTGTCTCAAACGAATGTAAAGCAAAATGCCAAGAACGAAAGCCGCTATACTGCCAAAAAGGAAGCCCACATTATAAAGAATGCTCCAAACCGAATTTCCAAACATTTCTTCGAAAGAACCATTGCCAACCAAAAAAACGAGAATGAAGTCACCAAAATCCCAAAGGATGTAAAAGACAAACATCAGAATCCCAGAATAAGCCAAAGTCGTTCCAGAAACGGTTCCGCAAAGAATGAAAATAAACGAAACAAGAAGGATAAGATAGTTCCAGATAGAGCCGAAAACAGAATACCTGTCTTGTCTATTTGCAATCAAAAGATAAGCAATAGCACCGACAAGCAAAGCTAAGCCTATAGAAGCAAAAGTAATCGAAAGATACTTTTTATAATGATATTTCAATTTTTGAAGAAAAACGCCCTTATTCATAATATGGATTGTACACTTTTTGCACTATAATTGAAACATGATTGATTTCAAATTTTCTCATCAAGAAACAGCAGAAATAAAGCAAGAGGAAAAACAAGTTGCTTATTTAGCTAGAGATAACTTTTCTCCTTCCGAAAATAAGCCTTGGTTTCTAACCATATTTTTGCAAAAGGCACCTATAGGGGTCGGCTCTTTTTTAGAAATTGATCCCGAGACATGGGAAATAGTTTCTATTACCGTGAGAGAAGATTGCCGCCATAAAAAGGTAGGAAGCTACACCTTAAAATTTATGGAAACAAAAATTAAAGAATTGGGTGGAAGATGGACAATTGTTTTTATCCCCTTACAGATGAAAGACTTCTTTTCAAAAAATGGTTATCACGTTTCTAATAATGGGGAATTTATTGAAAAGGATGGAGACATTTATCTAAAAATGGCCAAATTTCTCTATCCTAAAACCTACCGAAGTAGAACCCGTCACTAATATTTATACGTGATGTTCCGTTTCAAAACGATATAGGTCAACGTCTTCGTAAGGAGGAATATCCACCTTGCGTTTACATATCTCAATTTGTTTTTCAGGTGTATCAATTCCAGGCAATTTTGGCAAAAGGACAGCGTGTTTGTCTTCGAATTCGACCATGACACCATATTTTTGAGAGTCTAAATCGGTAATAGACAGAACAGGGATAAGGTTTCTTACAACATCCACGACAACAATGAGGCTGTCCAGTTCTTTTTCACTTAAAGGTTCAAAACGTTCATCCTTATAAGCGGCAGCCACTGCATTAGCAATAATTTCCTCTGCCAGTGTTTTCTTCCTTGGTTTGATACTGCCAATGCATCCTCTAAGTTCTCCCTCGCGATAGATAGTGACGAAAACGCCTGCTTTTTCTTTGTTAAGCTCTGGAGGTAATGTTTGTGAAGGCTTCAGAAAACGTTTCGTGGCGATAAAAGTTTCAATGGCTTGACGAGCCAAACGAACATATACGTCTGCCCTATCCATTCTTTCTTTGGCTAAGAGACGTTCTCTTTCTTGATAGAGATTCAAAAACGCTCGGGATTGGTTTTCTCCTTTCGGGGTAAAACAACAAAAGCCATATCCTGTACCGTATGGCGCTTCATGAGACAAACGGAGACAATCCACATCTTGTCTATCAAGGCAGCCGGCAAGAATCGTGAATGAGGCATGTCCGCATTGAATGGCTTCCCCAAGCAAGAAACGGTTAAATGATAAGAGTTCTCCAAAATTCGCCTTTGTCATGATGCGCATGATTTGCTCATCATATATGGCCCCTTCTGGGCGATAGCCATAGGAAGCGGTCCTCGATTGGCAATGTGAAAGGTCACCTGAAGCGATTACCACCGCTTTTCTTCCTAATTGATTCACCGAAGATTTAATGATTTGTCCAAAACGGTAATGTTCCGCTAAAGATTGTCCAGACACGCCTACACGAACACTTAAAAAATCACGAAATTCACGATTCACAAAATATAACGGCACCATCGTGCCATGGTCCAATTCATCTTCTGTTCCATTTTCCGTTCCGCCCTGCAAACGATTCATTTTGCATTCTCTAGAGATCTCACGAGCAAGGATTTTGTCATAGAGCATACGGAAAGAAAGATCGGGAGCCCCATATTTCTTAAACGAGCCTATACCTACATCTCCATCCGCTATTTGGAAAAAATCCGCATAGCTTTCGGCATGAGGCGAAATCCAAATAATCGTATCAGGTTGAAGTTGAGCAATTTTCTTAGCGATCAAATTAAAGGAAGCGACCGTCGCAGACAACTTGCTTTCTTTTCCCTTACCGATTTCCGGAATGGCAGATATTGGGTGAGGCACCATAAAGGCGGCTAAGATAGGCATAATTAAAATAAATCCTTTTTCAAATAGACGGAATCTTCTTTGGTGATCTTCCGTATTGGTTTGGCGGGCACCCCATAAGCAAGATACCCATCAGGTATATTACCAACAACTACACTCCCTGCGCCAATCACACAATCATTTCCAATATGAGCACCGGCACAAATTGTTACATTTGAAGCGAGCCAGCAATTTGAGCCAATCACAATTTTCTTTCCATATTCCTTATCGGTCATTCCATGTTCACTCATATACTGGTTTCTTTCCTTTGCTAAAAGAGGGTGAAGAGGCGTATTGATAGAAACGTTGGGGCCACAATATACGTCATCCCCTATATCAATTTCGCATACATCAAGACAAACAAAATGAAAATTTCTC
>JABLTL010101676.1_pt1 | contig 12251 bp, 4 predicted proteins | sample 7160151 | NCBI WGS metagenome assembly JABLTL01 (sample SAMN14651223, study PRJNA627086) | human gut metagenome | isolation source: feces | host: Homo sapiens
AATTGTCCAGAACACAGTTATAAAGATGGAACGAGAACTCATAAAAAAAGAACAAGATATGACAAAGCAGTATTGGGATATGGTATCACTTTTAACTACTGTATTGAATCATAATCATTTAGTTGAAGCAGGATACCAAGATGATATCAGTTTCTATACGAAACAGGTATATCTTCAATTGCAGAAAAAATATCCGGAATATGGGATTACGGATGAAGAAATTGCGTCAGTAGCTCATTTGGCACCGATTCATGATATTGGAAAGATAAAAGTACCAATTGAAATTTTAAATAAAAATGGAAAATTGACGGATGAAGAAATGAATGTAGTAAAGCAACATCCATTAGTAGGTGCAGCGATGACCCAGAGATTCCCAGAAGGGATAACAACGGAAAAGCTGAACCAGTATAGCTATGAAATATGCAGACATCACCATGAAAGATATGATGGTTCAGGATATCCGGACGGTTTGAAAGGGAATGCAATTCCAATGTGTGCACAGGTCGTTGGGATTGTGGATGCTTACGATGCATTGATTAATGATCGTCCATACAAAAGGAAATATGAACCTGAAGAGGCAATACAGATGATTTCAAATGGTGAATGTGGAGTGTTTTCCAATCAGCTGATGCAATGCTTTCAGGAGGCAGCAAAGCAGCAAAACTGGTTAAAAAGGCAAAATTAAAGTAACAAGTGAAGGCAAAAGATTAGAGGTCCAGATATGAAGAAAAAAAGAAGGATAGAGAACAGAATTATCGCAGTAATACTATGTATGGCTATCTTATTTTCTCAAGTGAATATTGCGGATGCGGCAGACGTAAATCCATCGGGTACCAACACTAGTCAAGTGACACTTTCTGATGATGCCAATAAGAGTAATGGTGAAGTATCAACCGAGTCCACAGTTTCAGATGAAATAAATGGCACCACGGAATCCGAATCTAAGATATCGGAGGAAACAAGTGAAAACTCGAAAAATGACGAATCGGAATCGTCCGGTGGAAATGTTAAATCGGAATCAACAGATAACATAGATGCTTATTATAAGGATAGTAAAATATGCATTTATAATTATGAACAATTAAAACAGATTGGTTCAGATGCTTATGTTTACACGGGTGATAAGGACGAAAAGATTGGTTCTGGAGATGTAGTAAATAGTGAAGGCACAGAGCTGAAATACGGTGCAGATGCCCAATACATTTTGATGAATGATATCCAGATGAATTCTGAACAGATCTGGACAGTGTCAGATTCCTTTACCGGAACTATTACAGGAACAGAAGTTGAGGAAAATGAAACACCGACTTTATATGACAAAGAAACGGATACCATCTACATTTACAATCCGTATCAGTTGATGGTGCTTGCACAGGAAGAATCTGAAACAGAACCTGTTATGACATTAGATTATGATGCACCACAGTTTGGTATGGGGCAGATGATCTATCCAGATGGTGAAGATAAGGCGTATCTGACTTATAGTAAGTCTCATAATTATGTGTTATCGCAAAAGTTTAATTCGGATAAACCAGAACTGGTTGCAGATCAGTTGAGTAAAGTGAGTACAGAAGGTACAGAAGGTCGAGATTTTAAGGGACAAGTTGTTAAGACTATTGGAGATAAGACCTATATCTTAATTGGAAATGAGCAGCAGCTGAGGAAAATTGGTACGGATGAACGAGTTAATGGTGCGGTTTATCAGGCATATCTAGATGGTTTGGTATGGAAACGTGATACAGATTCAAGTGGCAAACCGATCATGCTTTATAGTGGTGATGCTGATTTGACAAGAGACCAGAATGGAGTAGCAGATTTTACTTTTGGACAAATTAAAGATGCTGATAGCAAATACAGTCAGCATAGCTGGGTACATACCAGAGGCAGGTGTGGAGTCAATCAGATAACAGGTGAAATTGACCCTGATTTAGATATAGACAAAACAACAGGACAGAAATATACAGCAAACGCAAATTATATTATTTTCCGAGATATAGATTTGAGCAGTAAAGAGTGGAAGCCTCTTACTTTTCAAGGAACAATGATTGGAGCTAAATCTGCAGAAAAAGGTGGACTTTGGAAAGATAATGTTTTAAATACAACTGATAAACCAGTGTTATCGAATGTAACTGTAGATCAATCAACTAAGATTAATGTTGGAGAACAAATGGGTGTTGGATTCTTTTCAACAATATCAAGTGAAGTAAGTGAAAAGGATATTGGTCTTAGTAAAGGATTGGTAAAGGTATCTAATATTCAATTTGATAATCTAAAAGTTCATACAACAACAAATGAAACCTATTATCCAGACACATTAGTAAGTGCACTTACACAGACTCTAGGAAAGTTATTGGGTGGATTGTTGAGTGGGTTAACATTTATTTTAACTTTTGGGCAAGTGAAAATTGATTTAGGCAAAACATTAGGCGATGTTTTAGATGCACGTAAAAAAGATCCTACAGCTTTATCAACTGGAGTAATTGCTGGGCGAGTTGAAGGGCAGGTTGAAATTTCAAATATTGAAGTCAATAATGCAAATGTAAAAAATGTGAATGGCTATACAGGTGGTTTTGTTGGATATGCCGTTGGTTCAACTCAATATGATGGATTATCGAATGCTTTAGGGGATTTGGTTAAATTATTAACAAATATTTTAAATGTCATTCCAGGTTTAGGCTTAGGTGATTTAATTAAGATTCTATTAGGGAACGCAATTCCTTTAGGAAAGTTAATTCCAACAGGATATATCAATCCGAAGATAGTAAATTGTAATATAAATAGTTTAACTATTTCTACAGCATCCGATAAAGAATATGCCGGTGGATTTATTGGTATGCAAAAGGGTGCTATTGTAGAGAGTTGTTCTGTAACAGGTGGTACGAATACAATTAGTGGAAAGAATTTTGTAGGTGGCTTTGTTGGTCTAGCTCGTGATGATGTGATTGAAGGAACACTATCAGGGGCATTGGATATAGAGACAAAACTTCCTAAGATGAATACGGAAAGTTTACTTCTAAATTGTTCATTAAATAATGCAGTTGTGTCTGTTTCTGGTGAAAGTTATATTGGTGGTTTTGCCGGAGGATTGGCCAATGCATCAACTGTCAATTGTAATGTTAAATCGGATAATGCACTCACTGTAACAGCTTCTGGAAATTATGCTGGTGGTTTTGCAGGAATTGCATCTCTTGGATGGGCTGCAGACCTAGGTAAAGATGACACAAAAGATAATTTACTTGGCGGTGTAGTTGATCTTGTTGTAAAACTTTTGAGTAGTAATCCTGGAGCAACTTCATCTTTACTTTCTCTTGCTGGTGTAAATCCATCACATATCTTAGGATGTTCTGTAAATGCTCCACTGCAAGTTAGTGGAAAGGACTATGTTGGTGGTGTAATAGGCCGAGGTAATGGTGCATATATAGCACAATCGAATGCGGATAATTTACAGAAAATATCATATTGGAAAAATAATGTTTATGATGTTGGTTCTGTTCAAGTGATTGATAGCTCTTTAACGGGATTATCAAGTGTTACAGGAAATGATTATGTTGGTGGAATTGCTGGATCAATGGGTACGGCCAGTGTTGCCGGTTTATTAAATACAACGCTTGGCGTTGCATCTTATCTTGCGTTTACTGTAGATAATGTTCATGTAAATGGTACTGGGAATGGATTTACTGTTACGGGAAATGAACGTGTTGCCGGTGGATTTGGAGATGCGATTGGTGGTTCTATAACAACTGTTAGTATCAATAATTTAGCTTCTATAGAAGGCAATAACTTAGTAGGCGGATTTATAGGTCTTTCTGGTCCTGGTGATTTGGCTGGAACAGATGGTGGATTAACTGTTAACCTGTTAGGTTTGAATTATTTGTTGAAATTGAATAATTTACTTTCTTTAGGACAAGCAATTGAAGTAAAAATTAAGGATACAAATGTAAATGGAATTAAGGATGGGTTTACGGTACACGCAAAGGGTAGTCGTGATTCTAATTCGGTTCGTGATTATAGTGCTTCTGGTTTTATCGCAAAAAGCGGAAGTACAAAAATAGAAAATTCTCATGTAACAAATCTAAAATCAGTGAAGGCTGCAGATAATGGCGGATATGCTTCAGGATTTATTGGTATTTCAAAAACAGGTGGTCTAGCAGAAGTTGCTGATGATAATTCGATTAAATCATTAATAGAGACAAATGGTTTAGTAAATGCCGTAGGATATTTAATCCCTAAATATATAAATTGCACGGTTTCTTTTGTGAATGGTGGAAGTGTTACAGCAGATGTTGCTGGTGGTTTTGCAGCAGATTTTCAAAGTGGTACAGTTGATAACAGTTCACGAGGAACTAATGATTATTACGCAGTATACAATTTAGATTCTGTAAATGGTCAAACCTATGCAGGTGGCTTTGGTGGAAATGTTTATTCTGGAGCATTGGCCGATGCTAGTAAAGGCATTAGTATTCTAGGAAATATAGATGGGCTGAATATAAACATTGGAGAGTTGTTAAACTTAGTAAATGCATATGTTCCAACAATAGAATATGCAGGAGTTAAATCCGATAATGGATTTACGGTTACGGCTAATAAAATCAAATCGGATGATACGAATTCTGGTAGTGCTGGTGGCTTTATTGGTTATGGCAGTGGAGTTCAAGTTAGTCATTGTGATGTAACAAATTTAAAACATACAAAGGTAACACCTCCTAAAGATTTAGAGGGTGAAGATAGTTCAAATTATTTTGGACAGGATAGTACATATGCAGTAACGGGTGCAAGATATGCCGGTGGATATATTGGTTATATGAATATTGGTTCCGCAGCTTCTGTTGGAAAAGGATTGAGCGTACTTGGTCACTCAATAGGAATCAAAAATGTGCTGGATGCATTGAATGTCGTTGTTTCTACAGTAGAACATTCGAATGTTACAGGAGATGTTGGAGGTTTTGCAGTAAAAGCAACTTGGAAAAATACAGCATCCGATGCATCAGCAAATGACATACTTGGTGATGCAGGTGGTTTTGCCGGAAAGATTTCTGGTGGGCACATTCAGGATTCAAATGCAAATAACTTTTCTTATATCATTGGCCAGATTACAGCCGGTGGTTATGTGGGAGACTTGCAGCCAGGAAATGTGGCAAATGTCCTTGGCGATACTGGTATCTTAGATGGTCTTGTTAATGTGTCAGATACATTGGCATCATTAGCGGAGGACTTTGTACCGACGATCAGAAACAGCTCTACGACTTGTATTCCTTGTGGTGGTGCAGTTCGTGCAGATGCTGATTCCACAACACAGGTACAACGAGGTATGGCCGGAGGTTATGCAGGACATAATGAAGGTGGTCACATCTGGGGAAACAATACAAAGAAATGGAAAGGTAAAGACTATACCGGACCAACAGATACTTGTAAAGCAGTAAGAATCCGCTCGGTATACGGAGAAGAAATTGCTGGTGGCTTCACAGGACTTATGGAGTCAGCTGATACGGCAAGTACCGGAAATCTGTCCTTATTATGGGGACTGGTAAAAGTAGATAACATCCTTGGAGCACTCAGCGTTGTCTATCCAACGGAAGAAAATACGGCAGTTTACGGTCCGCTTGCCTTGATGGATTATAAAACTTGGAATGATTGGGTAGAATTTGTCGGTAAAAAAGGTGGTTACGGAAGTGACCTTGCTGCGAATGGAACAGTAAAAAGTCAAGAAGAACTGGATAAGATTATTGGAAAATATGCTTACGGATACAATGTCGTAGCAGGAAGAGTAAATTATCGGGATGAGATAAAACTGGCAAATGGCGGAGCCGCCGGTGGCTATGTTGGATCGATGCAGACTGGAACTATTACAAATGGACAGGCTTATCAGGCGAAGACAATTAAAGGGCTTCGATGCGCCGGTGGTTTTGCAGGAGAAATGATAAACGGCGGAGCAGCAAAGCTTGGAGGAGTTGATATCCTTGGTCTTAATCTGCAATTAGGACAAATGCTGCAGGTACTTAATGTCTTTGTGCCGGTAATCAAGAAATCTTCGGTAGAGGGTTATCAGAGTGGACTGATTGTCCAGTCAGAAGGTGTAGATAACAAGGATACCTGTGGTTATGCCGGAGGTTATGTAGGAAAACTGATCGGTGGACAGATCTGGGGCGAAAATAATGCTCACTGCCAGGTTACAAAGCTGAGACGAGTTGACGGAAGAAGCTATGTCGGAGGATTTGTCGGAAGCTCTAGACCAGGAAGTGTAGCAACACTGAATCCAACTGCAGGAGAAGGATTGCTCAGCCAGCTTCTGAATAAACTGTTAAATACACCAGCAGATTTGATAAAAGTATTAAATGCTACAGTCGCAACGATCAATTATGCAGATGTGGAAGCCTGGGATGACTGGGGAATCATCGTAAATGGTGCTTATGCAAGTGGAAGAAATAACACTTCTTATGCAAAAGCAGCCGGAGGATTTGCCGGAAATCTGGAAGGAACGGTACTCGGCAAGAAGGATACGGAAGAGGCAGGAGTTTCTGTACAGAATATCCGTTCCGTAGTCGCAGGTGAATATGCCGGAGGATGCTTCGGTGTTGCTGATGTAGCCGGAGTTGCCAATATCAGTGCAGGAAGTGAAACATCTCTTTTGGATAAACTTTTGCAGCTTGGTAGAACCGATGTGTTGGATACGTTTAGAAGTTACGTATATTACGGAACTGTAAACGGAAGTAAAGATGCTGGCTTAAGTGTCAGCGCAAACACAGCAATAAAATCCGGACAGAACAATCAGGTTACATATAGCGGAACGGCCGGAGGATTTGGTGGATCGCTGTTAAATGGTTCTGTAAAAAACAGCAAAGTAACGAGCTTAAGTAATGTAAGAGGTTTAAATAGTGTCGGTGGATTTGTTGGCTATTCTGGAAAGAGTGGAGTGGTTAAGGCAGATAAGATTGACGTTCTTGGAAATAATAAAGGACAGTTGCTCGGTGGAGCACTTGGAGTTATGGACATTTTTGGTTCTCACATTGATGACTGTGCAGTTACAGGGACGGATGATGGTTACACAGTACAAAGTACTGGCGGAGATGAGCAGATTGCCGGTGGATTTATCGGATACGCGAATCTTGCTAGAATGTCAAAGTGTACAGCAGGTGATGCGAACAATCAAAATCTTGGACTGAAACAGGTAGCGTCAGGTGGAACAGCCGGCGGCTTTGCAGGACGAACAAGTTTCGCTTATCTTGCAGATTTGAAGTTGGATTCTGGAGCAGTGAATGTAATATTCACACTTGTTAATAAACTTATAAAGGCATTGTATCTGGATAAAATCCAGGACTCCAATCTTCTGAATATTAATCTTGGAATTATTAAAGTGGATGCACTGTATGATGGCAAACTACTTCACGTAAATCTGCTTGGATTGGATATCTCTGTAGGACTTTCAAAGAAGTCAACGGATAACGACCAACAGACAGACCTTGCAATTATTACGATCGGAGATTCATCCATCAAACTTCCATGTAATGAAAATGGACTTTTGGATGATAATGATGCCAAATCCAATATCAGTGTGAGTCTGATCAAGGCCAATCGAACAAAAATCACAGATAGTAATGTCTACGGTGTCAGTCAAGGATATGATGTCTATGCCGGTGGAGCCGGAAATAACAATGATGGTGATGCTAAAGACGGACGAAGTGGTGGCTTTGTTGGATTCAACGATGAAGGACTTTTGAAGAACAACAACATGTATTACTGTGATGTGGTTCGTGGAACAAAAAATCTTGTCGGACCGTTTAGCGGAAAGAGTGAATTGGATTCGCAATATCAATTCAATACATTAGATAAGGTGGAAGGCGAGAACAATAATTACCGTATTTACAGAAAATTAGATCAATCTTTAGATGAAATTAAAAAGAATAACAGTATCTTGAACAGCAGTCATGAAAAGGATGATGCAAGCGGATGGGATATTTATACAATAGGACATATGAATCCGGTAAAGACTTTTGAGACTCTAAAAAATGCTGTTCTGGCAAGTAAGGGTGACTCAGTGAAAGCAGAGCTTAATGCTTATGAATCACCAGCAAAAGCAGTATTGATGTCAGATACCAAAACAACATTGAACACGGGAGATAGTGATACACCGGAACCATCCGAGTCACAGGATCCATGTGATGAGAACATCAAGCTGACGATCAATAAAGTTTGGAAGGATTTAAACAATTTTGATCATTCAAGACCAAACAGTATTACGGTAACAATATCACGTACCTGGAAAGATAAGACAGGAAATGAAAAGACAGAAACAGTTCCACGTTACGAGAGTTACAAAATAGAAGGTTCCATCGATAAATCTAAATGGCAGGAGGTGATAAAGGAACTCCCGGCATACAAGACAGATGGAGATGAAATTTATTATTACACGTATTCCATCACAGAAGCAAAAGTGGATGGTTATACAACAACGATAGATAAATCGCAAGATGGATTTACCTTCACAATAACTAATAGACATTTCCCAGGTCTTCCGGATACCGGAGGATACGGAAGTTATTTGATTTACCTGATAGCTGTTCTGCTTTTCCTGGTATATTTCGTAATGAGATATAAAAAATGCAAGGAAAATAAAAAAGCAGAAAAACTATAAAAGAAAAATTCTCAAGAAAAGGAGACAATTGTTATGAAGAGAATGAAAAAAATCATGGCATTAATGCTGGCAGCGATTATGATGATGGCTATGTCTGTCACAGCATTTGCCGCAGAAGGTGCAACAGGAACACTCACACTTACAGTTAATGTGAAAACAACAACACCAGCACAGGATCTGAAAGGTCAGACAATCAATCTGTACAAATTATTTGATGTGACAGAGTCAAAAAGTGGAGAAACAACAAACTACGCATATACCGTAAATAATACTTATAAGGCTGCCCTTGCATCCGTATTAAAAATTGGTGAAACTGCTAAAGATGAAGAGTTTGTAAAGGCAGTTGCAGATCAAGAAGCTACTATTCAGCAGTTTGCAAATGATTTTACAGCAAAAGCTTTAACAGATAATTTAGGAGCAACAAAAACTTCTGAAAAAATCACAGAAAGCAAAACATCTTATGAATTTACAGGATTAGACGCAGGTTACTATTTAGTATATGTAACAGGTGGAAAAGAGATTCAGTCTTCTTTAGTTACAGTTGATGAGACAACAACTACAGTAAACTTAAAAACAGAAGCACCAAGCATTACTAAAACAGCAGACAAAGAGACAGTAAGCATCGGACAGGTAGTGAAATATACAGTAACAGGTTCTATCCCGGATACAACAGGATATGCAAAGTATGTATATAAAATCCACGATGAATTATCAACAGGTCTTGATTTTGTAAATGATGCAGCAGGAACAGCTTGTGAAGCAAACAGTGTAAAAGTTACAGTAGCATTTAAAGATACAGATGTAACAGATGCATCTAAAGCACCTACAACAGCAACACTGGATGCAGTTAATCATAGAAAGATGACACTTGACCTGTCCTCATGGGTTAGAGAGAATCAGAGAAATAAAGGCAAAGAATTTAATGTAACATATTATGCAAAAGTAAATGATAAGGCTGTTGTAGCAGAAAAGAACAGCGCTAAATTGGAATATGGTAATGATCCAGACAATACAACAGAGACAACACCAAGTGAAGCAAAAACACCTACATATCCACTGAACATTAAGAAAACAGATCATAAAACATCTGGATTATTAGCAGGTGCAAAATTCAGCCTTTATACAGAAACAGAATATAATAAAGATGCGGATACAAGACAGGCTATTAAAGTTACTGGAACAAACGGAAACTATGTAGTAGATCCAACATCTGAAAACACAGTATTTGAATCTGCGGCTACAAAAATTGGCGAGAATGAATACAATCTTCATGTCAATGGTCTTGCAGAAGGAACATACTATTTAGTAGAGACAAAGGCACCAGACGGATACAATAAGTTGACAGCACCAGTCGTAATTAAAATCACAAAGAGCACAGATACAGATGTAAATAATTGGACTATTTCCAAAGATGGAACAGTTGAAACTGACAAAATCATCGACATTGCAAACAGCACAGGTTCCATCCTTCCATCCACTGGTGGACGTGGAGCAATTGCATTTGCTGTAATCGCAGCTCTTCTTGTATTCGGTGTAGCAGTAAGCTTCATCCGTGATAAAAGAAAAGAAGCATAATAGTTTTACCAGAGATATAAGATAAGATTTAAAGAATGGGCGGTTATCTTCCACGGAAGGTAACCGCAATTCCAAGTATAACAACAGGGAGAATGAAATGAAGAGTAAGAAGAAAAAAAAGAAGATAACAATAAAAGATATTATTCGTCTGATCGTGCTTTTGGTTGCATTCTCCGTATTGTTATATCCAACGTTTAGTAGTTATCTGAACGAAAAGAATGGTTCAAAAGTGGTATCCTATTATGATGAGGAAAGTGTAAAGTTAAGTAAGGCAGAAAAAGAGCAGATGTTGGAAGAGGCGAGGGCATATAATAAGGAAATGCTGGGAAATATTGATTTGATTGATCCATTTTCGCAGGAAGATGTGGAAATAGATGCTCGCTATGAGGAACTGTTGAACGTAGATGGTTCTGGAATGATGGGATACATTCGTATTCCTAAGATTAATATAGAACTTCCAATCTATCACGGAACAAGTGAAGCTGTGCTACAGGCAGGTGTCGGACATTTCTGGGGTACATCTCTTCCTGTAGGTGGAGAAAGTACACATACAGTTCTGACAGGACATAGAGGTCTTCCGACAAAAACACTATTTACCAATATGGATAAACTGGAAGTAGGGGATATTTTTTACATTAAAGTCTTAGATGAAACCCTGGCATATCAGATTGATCAGATATTAACGGTTTTGCCACAAGAGACAGATAGCTTATCCATTGAACCAGGTAAGGATTATGCAACACTTGTTACTTGTACACCATTTGCAATCAACACACATAGACTTTTAGTTCGTGGAGAGAGAATACCTTATGAAGAGGCAACAAAGCAAGAGCCTGATACCAATATAAAACCAGAGTTATCTTTCACTGCTAAAGTGCTGATTGTAACAATTATAGTAATCTTCATAGGGCTGATGATAGCTATAATTTATAGTATACGAGATAGAAAAAGGAGGAAAGTAAGGTGAGAAAGAAGATAAGAAGTATTCACATTATTTTATTCGTTATGCTTTTTCTTGTCGGTAATTTTATAGATATTTCAACAATCCATGCTGAAGCAGGAAGTAGAACAGGAAGCATTCAAATTATTTATAAAGGGAGAAATAGTTCGGATAAAGAAGTGACTCTTTCCGGAGCAAAGTTCTCGATATTTCCAATTCAATATATGAAAAATAATGAGTTAGTATGGGAAGATGGTTTTAAAGATTCAGGGATATCATTACAAGATACCAGTGCAGAAGCAAGAGAGAAACAAGCAAAACAATTGTTTGCATTTGCGAAAGAAAATAATATTTCCGGATTAATGCAAGAAACAGATACTTCGGGACGCACGAGTTTTGGAGAATTGGATGAAGGAATTTACCTGCTTGCACAGATTGGAAATGTAGAAAGTGGTACAGATAAATTTGAATCCGCTCCATTCCTTGTTAATATTTCATCTGAAATTAATGGGAATGTAGAATATAATGTAACGATAGAGCCAAAAGCTGAATGGGTTTCATCAGAAACACCACCGAGCAATCCAGATAAGCCAAAGGATACGACACCTTCAAAACCGGATAAGCCAAATACTATTCAGAAAATAATAAATACGGTAAAAACCGGAGATACAACAAATATAGTTGCATGGTTTTTAATAGCGATTGTTAGTCTTGGTTTGATTGTAGGACTCTATAAAAGAGAAAAATGAAGTAGCTATTATTTAAAGAAAACTGATCCATTGCGGTGGAATCAGTTTTCTTGTATTATACGTCTTAAAACGTTGCAAACACTAATGTTGAAGAGAGGATGCAACGGTACGAGAGATATCGTTGTTTGATATTTGAGGAGCATTAAGCAGTGCTGTGAAATTCTGTCTGATGATATCCAGTGTCTTCTGCTTTTTCTGCAATTCCTGCTTTTCACGGACAGTAGCAGCCTGTTCAGATTTAAGATTTTCTATCCGCTTCTGGATTTTATTAGAGCTTGGGATTTTGGTAACACCGAGATCCTGAAGCTCTTTTTTTAGTGAATCGTGGAGTTGGTATTCTGCTTGATGTTTGGTCCGG
>JABLTL010169183.1_pt1 | contig 12251 bp, 10 predicted proteins | sample 7160151 | NCBI WGS metagenome assembly JABLTL01 (sample SAMN14651223, study PRJNA627086) | human gut metagenome | isolation source: feces | host: Homo sapiens
CCGGCTGGCCTTGACCAGCAGCGCGTCGCCGGGCTGCATCCGGGCCAGCAGCAGTTCTGCCGCCTCCCGGTAGGTATCCACATGGCGGGCCTCCACCCCGGCAGCCGCGGCAGCCTGGGCCGTGCGTTTCGCCTCCGGGCCATAGGCCACGAGGAAGTCCACGCCGTATTCCGCAGCCTGTTTGCCCACCGTCTCATGGGCTTCCGAGCTGATCTCGCCCAGCTCCAGCATATCGCCCAGCAGGGCAAAGCGGCGCTTGCAGGGGTACTCTTTGAACATGGCCAGCGCGGCTTTCATGCTGTCGGGGTTGGCGTTGTAACAGTCCTCGATGACATCCACGCCCTTGCTGTGGACCACTTTCTGGCGCATCCCGGTCTGCTGGAACTGGCTCAGCCCCGCAATGACCCGCTTGGCGTTCAGGCCCAGCCGGGTGGCGGCGGTGTAAGCCGCCAGCGCGTTGGCCACATTGTGGCGGCCCATGGCCGGGATGTGCACCTCGGTGGTGTCTTCCTCCCGGTCTTCCAGCGTAAAGGTCATGCCGTCGTTCTCCTGCCGGATGTTCAGGGCGCAGACGTCCGCGTTCTCATCCCCCAGGCTGAACCAGACCGGGTGGACATGCTCCGGCAGCTTCGCGGCCCGCAGGAACGGGTCATCCCCATTGAGCACCAGCGGGGCACCGTTGGGCAGGCCCTCGCAGATCTCCAGCTTGGCCTTGCAGATATTCTCCTGGCTGCCCAGGTTGCCAATGTGCGACACGCCGATGCAGGTGATAATGCCCACATCCGGGCGGGCGCAGCGGCTCAGCCGCTCGATCTCGCCCCGGTGGCTCATGCCCATCTCCACCACCGCGTACTCCGTCTCTTTGCCGATGCGGAACATGGTGCGGGGCAGGCCCAGCTCGTTGTTCTGGTTACCCTCGGTCTTGATGGTATTGCCAAAGCCCGCAATGGCGGCGTAGGTCATCTGTTTGGTAGTGGTCTTGCCCACGCTGCCCGTCACGCCTACCACCTTGGGGGAAAACTGGCGGCGATAGTTGGCACCCATCATCATCATGGCGCGGTAGCTGTCCGGGCAGAGGAAACACTTCCCCGCCGGGACATCCTTCACCGGGTGGTTGAGGACGACATATTCGGCCCCTTCTTCCAGTGCTTTGGCCGCGAAATCGTGGCCGTCAAATTTTTCACCGGGAAACGCCACAAAGATGCACCCGGGGCGCACCTCGCGGCTGTCGGTGGTCACAAGGTCGATGGCTGCCTCATCGGCAAAGCCCTCCGGGGCCAGGCCTTTTAAAAGAACGCTTGCACTGATTTTATCCATAGCTGTACTCCTCATTTATCCACAAGTAATTGTAACGATGGTACCACGCTGGACGCTGGTGCCGGGGGCCTCGCTCTGGCTCTGGACCAGACCGTTGGCATCGCCTTCCACCGTGCAGTTCAGGCCCGCTGCCGCCAGCATCTGGCGGGCAAACTCAGCACTCTTTCCGCTGACATCCGGCACCTCGGTGTGGCTGCCCTCGTAAGTGTCCGTGTACAGGTAGATGGTGGTGCCGTAGGGCACCTCGGCCCCGGCGCGGGGATACTGATAAGTGACCACGGCGGCGGTCTGGTCGGAGCTGCTCTCCATGAGCTGATGCTTGAGGCCCTTGATGTTCAGGGAGACCTGTGCGTTGCTCCACTCCTGCCCGATGAGGTTGGGCACCTTGTAGCTGGTCTGGCCGCGGTCCACGCCGTCGGTCGCAAGGCCCAAGTAGGGGGCCACTTCACTGATGATGTTGCCCACCACAGGCGCCGCCAGAATGGAGGAGTAGTCCGTCCTGGCGTTGTTGGGGTCGTCCAGCATGACGTAGACCAGAATCTCCGGATCATTCGCAGGGAGAACCGCCGCAAAGGAGGCCACTTTCTTGTAGTCGCCGTCGGCGCGGCGGTCCATGTTCAGCTGCTCGGACGTACCGGACTTGCCGCCAATGCGGTAGCCCGCCACGTAGGCGCGGCCGCCGCCGCCCTGCGTACCGTCCGCCACTTCGTATTCCATGATCTGGCGGATGGCGTCGCTGGCGCTCTCGCTGATGACCTGACGGCGGATGTTGGAACCGATCTCCTGAATGACGTTGCCGTTCTGGTCGGTGATCTTATCCACCACATGGGGGGTGACGAGGTAGCCGCCGTTGACGGCTGCCGAAATGGCGGTGCAGACCTGCAGCGGCGTGACCGCCATGGCCTGACCGAACGCCGAGGAAGCGAGCTGGACTTCGCCCAGCTGGCTGGCGTTGTAGTACTGCATAAAGTTCGTCTCGTTGGGCAGGTCCACGCCCGTCCGCTCGGTGAAACCGAACGCGTCAAAGTAATCGTAGAAGAGGCTGGAACCCACCCGCTGGCCCAGCTGGATGAAGTAGATGTTGCAGCTGTTCCGCAGGGCCATGGCCAGATTCTGCACGCCATGGGCCTTTTTGCCGGCGCAGTGGTAGGTCTGCTTGGCAATGGTGTAGGCACCGGAGCAGTTCAGGGTGGTGTTGAGGGTGGCATGGCCGGAGTCCAGCCCCATGGCCGCCGTGATGACCTTGAAGACGCTTCCGGGGTAGTACAGCTCGGTGATGGTCTTGTTCTTCCACTGGATATCACGGTAATAGCCCGAGTAATCGCCTTCCGGGTCCAGAATCTTATTGCCCCGCTCATCGGTGATGTAGTTGCCATTCTCATCTTTTTGATAGATACCGTAGAGCTCCGGCTCCGCGTGGACCAGTTCATCCAGATAAGTCAGGTTCTGGCTGTAATCCAGCGGGTTATTGGGGTCAAAATCCGGCTTGGAGGCCATGGCCAGAATGGCACCCGTCTTGACGTTCATCACGATGGCGGCGCCACGGTTCTCGACATTGTTGGCTTTGATGGCCTCGTTCAGATACCGCTCCACCACTTCCTGGATATTGACATCCAGCGAGAGAACGAGGTTGGAGCCGTCCTTGGCTTCATAAGTGGTGGCGTTCTCGTCGGCAATGGCGTTGCCATAGGCATTGCGGAGAGTGATGGTGCGGCCATTCACACCGGCCAGCGTGGATTCATAGGATTTTTCGAGGCCATAAGTACCGTAGCCGTCGGCATCGCAGAAGCCCAGCACCGAGGCCGCAAAGTCACCATAGGGGTAATCCCGCTGGAAGCTCTTGGTGGAGGAGACAGAGACGCGGCCCTTGCGGATACCTTTTTCGGCGTTGGCTTTTTTGTGGGCCTTGTTGTACTCCGAGACGTATTTTTCAATGGAGAGCTTGACGGCGTTGTTGACCTTGGTGGCCAGCACCTGATAGGACGAATCGTTTTGGGAGAGGGCGTCGTACACCGTCTGATACTGGGTCTTGTAGGCTTCAGAAGAAGGATCCACGCTGTCCAGCGCCGCGCCATCGCCCGAGAGCAGCCGCAGGGTGATCTGGGTGCTCACCTCATTGAGGGCAGCGGGGTCGATGGTCTTGGTCACCACCTTGGTGTCGTCGTCCGTCTGGCTGGTGAAGAGAGCGCTGCTGTAGCTGGGGTCGGCCCAGATGGTCCATACCACGCTGGTGGATGCCAGCGTGATGCCCGAGGTATCGTAGATCTCGCCGCGGGTCGCCTGAATCGTGCTGTCCAGCAGCTGCTGCTGGGCGGCGTACTGGCGGTACTGGGCACCATCCCGGATCTGGATGTCATATAGGCTGTGGATGACGATGGCCGCCGCCGCCACAACAAAAAAGACCGCCGCGCCGAAGCTGAAATGCCGCAGCGTTGCGCCAAGACGCTCGTGCGGGTCGCTGCGGCGCAGACGGTAGTAGATTTTTTTATGGTTCTTGGGGGATTCTTGCATTGCGTACTCCTGCAGAAACCGAAAAAGCGTGCACTGCCGCACGCTTTCCCGTCATTTCGTTTTATTTTGCCTGGTTGACCGCGCCAATGATGGTCATGGCACCATCGTGCAGAAAATCCGTCCACTGGTGGACTGCCGATTCTTTCCGCACCAGCACGCTGCCCGCATCCAGCCGGATGTAGGTGATCTGGCTCTGGTCGATCTTCATGAGGCCAAGGCGGCTGGCCGCTTCCTCCACACTGGTGATGTTCGTTTTGCTGTTCAGGGCACTGTTGTAGTATGTATACTGGCTCTGCTCGCTCACCAGCTGCGCTTTGGCACCCTGGATCTGGTCGTTGAGCTCCACCAGCTGGGCTTCGCTCCACAGCAGGCTGACCGCAAAACCCACCATCAGCGCCACCGAGATGAGCTGGATGGCGTGCTGCATGGCAGCCTGGAACGGGGTAAGGCGCCGCTTGCCGCCTTTTTCCACCCGCAGAGGGACGTTTTTCCGCGTCTGCGGTGCTCTTCTGCGGCGCACCGCGTTCATATCATATGCTGCCTGGCCCATGGTAGGTCTCCTCCTCACTCAGATGCCGTAACGCATTCAAATTTTTTCCAGTACCCGCAGATGGGCGGAACGGCTGCGCCGGTTTTCTTCCAGCTCCCGCGTGTTCGCCTCAATGGGTTTGCGGGTGATGAGCTTTGCCTTGGCTTTGCCGCCGCAGACGCAGACCGGGAACTCCGGCGGGCAGGTGCAGGCAGTGGACCAGCGGCGGAACTTGTTCTTTACCAGCCGGTCTTCCAGCGAGTGGAATGTGATGACACACAGCCGCCCGCCCGGGGCAAGATGCTCAAAAATGGTGTCCAGCCCCTCCTCCAGAGCGTCCAGCTCATGGTTGACCGCAATGCGCAGCGCCTGGAACGTGCGCCGCGAGGGGTTTTTGTTTTTGCGCCGCTCCGCAGGCGGCATGGCACTGGCCACGATATCGGCCAGCTGAAGCGTTGTTTCAATGGGGGCCGTCTCCCGCGCCTCCACGATCTTGCCCGCGATCTGCCAGGCAAAGGGCTCCTCGCCGTAATCGCGCAGGATGCGGGCCAGCTCTTCCCGGCTCTCGGTGTTCACGAGGTCGGCGGCGGTCTCGCCCTCCTGGCTCATCCGCATGTCCAGCGGGGCGTCCGCCCGGTACGAAAAGCCCCGGGCCGCGTCGTCCAGCTGGTGGCTGGAAACGCCCAGGTCCAGCAGCGCGCCATTGATCTTCTCAATGCCCAGCTGCTCCAGAGCTTGTCCGGCATAGCGGAAGTTGATCTGTACCACCGTGGCAGGCAGGCCCGCCAGCCGCGCCCGGGCGGTCTGTACCGCGTCCGGGTCCTGGTCCAGCGAGATGAGCCGCCCGCCCTTTGCGCCGTCCAGCCGGAGGGCGATCTGCCGGGAATGTCCCGCGCCGCCCGCCGTGCCGTCCAAGTAAGTGCCTGCCGGGTCGATGGCAAGCCCGTCCAGGCACTCGTTCAGCAGCACAGGGATATGCTCAAACGAGGCCGGGTCAAAGGCTTGCGGGTTGGTTTGTGGTTCCACAGGGCCCAGCCTCCTTTCAAATGTCTCAAAATTGGGATGCTGTCAGGCTGGAAGCGTTGGAATTTTGCACCATTCTTCCGCTCCCACTGACACAAGTTTATTTTAACAAATCAAGCCCCCGATTGCAAGGATTTTCCGCTTGCCAAATGTGACAAAAAATGCCCCTGTGAGCCGTCATTTTTGCTCACAGGGGCCGCGGAAGCGAGACACTCCGTTTTCGGGGTCGATTTTGCCCGCCGAATTTCTCTGGTTACAGGGTGGTTTTGCGGGGTGACTGGCGCAGGTTTGCCCGCACGCTCTTGACCTGGGCGGCATTTTCCGCCATGGTCTCCTCGGTGGTCTTGAGCATGTTGTCACAGTAGTCCGTCACGGTCTGGCGGACGGTGCGGGCCTCGGTCTGGGCGGCAGAGACGATCTCGGAAGCGCGCTGCTGCGCCGCTTTTACGATCTCCGCCTCACTGACCAGGATGCGGGCACGCTCCTCCGCCTTTTTCACGATGGCCTGTGCCTGCGCGTTGGCCGATTCAATCAGCTGGGCGCGGTCGCTGACGATGGACTGGGCCTGCCGCAGCTCCACCGGGAGGTTCGAGCGGACCTCGTCCAGATAGTCCCGAATTTGTTCCACGTCCACAATGCGTTTGCCGCCCGAAAGGGGCATTCCGGCGCTCTCTTCCAGCGCGTCCTCAATGGTATCCAGAAGCTCGTTTACGTTCATTCTTCCACTCCTCCGGTTTCTTCCTCGGCAGCCATGGGTTTGGTGTACTTCCACAGCAGCACCTTGCCGTATTTATACTGCTTTTTGAGGGTCAGGCTGCCCACCTCGGCAGGCAGCACCAGGCCCGTCTCACTTTCGCACAGGACGATGCCGCCGGGTGCCACGCATTTCTCCACGCCGGGCAGGATCTTTTCCAGCGTACCACCCCGGAACGGCGGGTCCAGCAGAACCAGGTCGAACTGCTCATGGCAGGCCGAGAGGTAGCGGGCCGCCTCGCCAATGTTGACCCGGCTGCGGTCAAACACGCCGCAGTTTTTGCAGTTTTTCATCACGATGTTCACGGCGTCGCGGTTCTCATCCAGAAAAACGCAGCGGGCCGCCCCGCGGGAAAGGGCCTCGATGCCCAGCTGGCCGCTGCCAGCGTACAGGTCCAGCACCCGGGCGCCGGGCAGATCAAATTGGACGATGCTGAACATGGCCTCCTTGACCTGGTCGAGGGTGGGGCGGGCCACGTCGGTGCCGGGCAGTGCTTCCAGCCGTCTGCCCCGGGCTTCTCCTGCAATTACGCGCATGTTTGGCCTCCTTTAAAGCTCTTGTTTTCGTAACTTTATATTAAAGTCAAATCCCCGTGCTTTGTCAAGTAGCTGCGTTGCGCTCCGGGCTGTTTTGTGCTAAAATCAGGCCAGAACGCGCCGGAACTTCCGCGCGGCGCACAAAGGAGAGTATTTGTTATGCATGTTCTGCTCATCAACGGCAGTCCCCACGAAAAGGGCTGCACTTACACCGCCCTCAGCCTGGTGGCCGGGGAGCTCAACGCCGCCGGCATCACCACCGAGATTTTGAATGTCGGCACCAAGCCCGTGGGCGGCTGCATCGGCTGCGGCGGCTGTGCCAAGGGCAATGGCTGCGTGTTTGGCGGCGTGGTCAACGAGGCCATCGAGAAAGCCCGGACCGCCGACGCCTTTGTCTTCGGTACCCCGGTGCACTATGCTTCCGCCTCCGGCAACATGACCAGCTTCCTGGACCGCCTGGCCTACGCGGGCGGCAAGTATCTGGCCTATAAGCCCGCCGCCATCTGCGCTTCCGCCCGCCGGGCCGGCACCACCTCCGCGCTGGATCAGCTGGTCAAGTACCCGGAGTTCTTCCACATGCCGCTGGTGAGCGGCTCCTACTGGCCCATGGTGCACGGCTCCAACCCCGAACAGGTTTTGCAGGATGAAGAGGGCTGCGCCGTGATGAAAGAGCTGGGCCGGAACATGGCCTGGCTGCTCCAGTGCATCGAGGCAGGCAAGGCCGCCGGGATCTCCCACCCGGAGAATCCCCGCCGCCCCATGACCAATTTTATTCGATAATTTTCCCATGAAAGCACCGAAATTGCACTTCGGTGCTTTTTTCGTTCATAACTTTGTGGTAGCATAGGAAGAGAATGTTGATTCACCGAGGGAGAGAACGGCGATGGAACACTACGATTGGAATGACGGCTGGCTGTTTGCCCCCGTCTTTACCCCCGCACTCGTACAGCCGGACCGCGCGGAAGAGCTGACCCCCGTGCGCGTCCCGCACACGGTCAAGCCCCTGCCCTACAACTACTGCAACGAGAACGATTACCAGCGGCTTTCCGGCTACCGGAAAGAGTTTTTCGCGCCCAAGGAGTGGGAGGGCCGCACGGTCCTGCTCACGTTCGGGGCAGTGGCCCACGACGCCACCGTTTTCTGCAACGGGCGGCGGATGTTCCACCACGGCTGCGGCTACACTGCTTTTACGGTCGATCTGACCGCCGCTCTCCGGCTGGGCCAGAAAAACGTGGTGGCCGTCCGGTGCGACAGCCGCGAGGATCTGAACATCCCGCCCTTTGGCGGCCAGCTGGACGGCCTGACCTACGGCGGCATCTACCGCGCCGTCTCGCTGGACATCAAGGAGCCCGCCTACCTGCGGGATATCTTCATCGAGGCAAAGGCCGAGGGCGATTTCCGCATCTATTCCTCCACCGTGGGCGAGACGGTGGGCTGCACGTTACAGGCCGAGATCCGCAGCCCCTCGGGCAGCCGGGCCCTCTACCAGGGGGAGCTCTCCCTCCCTATCGTGGGCACCTTGAACGGCGTCCACCCCTGGAGCCTCGAACACCCCTCCCTCTATACCCTTACCGTCCGGCTCATCCGTCCGGGCACCAACGGCCTGCCGGACCGTGTCCTGGATGAGCGGAGCACCCGGTTTGGCTTCCGCACCCTCCAGTTTGTGGCCGGGGGACTGTACCTCAACGGCCAGCGGGTGGAGCTGCGGGGCCTCAACCGCCACCAGAGCTACGCCTACCAGGGCTATGCCATGCCGGACAGCATCCAGCGGCTGGATGCCCAGCTGCTGAAAAAAGAGCTGGGCTGCAACGCCGTCCGCACCAGCCACTGTCCCCCCAGCCCGGCGTTCCTCGATGCCTGCGACGAGCTGGGCATCCTCGTGTTCACGGAAATGCCCGGCTGGCAGCACCTGGGCGACGACACCTGGAAAGCCCAGGCTTTGCAGAACTGCCGGGAGATGGTCTGCCAGTACCGCAACCACCCCAGTATCTTTTTGTGGGGCGTGCGGGTCAGCGGCAGTGCCGACGACGAAGCCTTTTATAAGCGCACCAACGAGACGGTGCGCCGCCTGGACCCCACCCGCCCCACGGCGGGAGCCCGCAGCAGCCGGAAAAGCCAGCTGCTGGAGGACGTGTACGCCTACAACGATTATTCCTACCGGGGCCGCGGCCCAGGCTGCGAGGCCCGCGGCAACGTGACGCCCGACACCCGCAAGGGCTACCTCATCAGCGAGTTCGGGGGGCAGCAGTTCCCCGCCAAAGCCTTTGACGACGAGCCCCACCGGCTGGCGCAGGCTCTGCGCTACGCGGCTGTCCTCAACGACAGCATCGCCCAGCAGGGCGTGGCCGGCAGCTTTGGCTGGTGCATGACCGATTACAACACCCACCGGGAGTTTGGCAGCGGCGACCGCGTCAGCTACCACGGCGTGATGGACCTGTTCCGCAACCCGAAGCTCTCCGCCGCCGTCTATGCCAGCCAGAAAACGCCCCGCGCTCCCTCGGACATCGTGCTGGAAGTCTCTTCCGGCATGGCACTGGGCGATCTGCCCGGCGGCATTCCGGTGGCCTGCTGGGTCTTTACCAACGCCGAGAGTGTCCGCCTGTACCGCGACAACGATTTTGTGGCCGAGTTCGCACCCGACCGCCGGGGCCGGTTTGCCGCCCTCCCGCACCCGCCCATTGAGATCCAGGATTTCGTGGGTTCCCTGCTGGAAAAATACGAGGGGCTGGACCGGGCCGCGGCCCCGCAGGTGGCCGCCATCCTCAACGAGATGCGCCGGGACGCCATGGAGCTCTCGCCCCTGTCCCGGGCTCGGATGCTTTCGCTCCGGCTCAGCGCGCAGGAGCTGCTGCGGATGTATTACAAGTACATCGGCGTGCTGGGCAGCCCCACCAGTGTCTACCGCTTTGAGGCCGTCTGGCATGGCCGGGCCGTCAAGACCGTCATCCGGGAGCCCGTGCAGAGCGTCCGGCTGGAATGCACTGTCCACAACCCCATCCTGACCGACGGCCCCACCTGGGACTGCGCCGCCGTCAGCCTGCGGGCCATCGACCAGAACGGCAACCTCCTGCCCTACTGCAGCGAGGCTGTTCAGCTCCGCGTGGAAGGCCCCGTGGAGATCCTGGGCCCCAGCGTCGTGCCGCTGCGGGGCGGCATGGCGGGCACCTATCTGGCTACCACCGGCGAGGCCGGCCGGGCCGTGCTCCATTGCAAAATGGAGGGTGCTTTGGACACCGAGGCCGTGCTGACCATCCGCTGCCGGGAGGAATCCAGAGCTTAAACCCCGTCCTTTCATGATAGATTTGCACTCTGTTCAAAGTTTTATCATGGTTGCATGGTATCCTAATGGCAAAGAAACAGTTAAGGGCAGCACCGGCTGCCCTCCTTTTTAAGCGTATTTGCAAAGGAATGGATGACGTTTATGAGAGAAAAACTCCGCCAGTTTATGATCGGCCGCTATGGCACGGATGGCCTGAACCAGTTTTTGAGCATTGCCTCGATCGTGATGCTGCTGATCTCCCTGATCTCCCGGGTCAGTCTGTTCACTTATGTGGGCATGGTGCTGCTGATCCTGTGCTACTACCGCTCTCTGAGCCGCAACATCTCCAAGCGCACCGAAGAGAACTATAAGTTCTACACCATTAAGGACCGCATTACCGGCAAGGCCAACGGCCTGAAAGACCAGTGGGCGAACCGCAAGCTTTACCACTACTACCGCTGCCCCCAGTGCCGCCAGAAGCTGCGGGTGCCCCGGGGCCGGGGCCGCATCCAGATCTCCTGCCCCCGCTGCGGCACCCAGTTCATCAAAAAGAGCTGAGTTATGTTTGGTTATGTGATCCCCAATCAGGCCGCCCTCTCCCCGGAGGCGCAGGCCCGCTACCGCACCGCTTACTGCGGGCTCTGCCGCCGCATTGGCGCGCTGCACGGCCTGCGCGGGCGGTTGACCCTGAGCTATGACCTGACGTTTCTGAATCTGCTCCTCTCCAGCCTGTACGAGGGCGAGACGGAGTGCGTGCAGGGCTGCGGGCACTGCCCCATCCACCCGGTGCGGAAGATCCACTGGCGTTCCAGCGGCCCCACCGATTACTGCGCCGATCTGAGCGTGGCGCTCCACTACTACAACGCGCAGGATAAATGGAACGATGACCACAGCCTGCTGGGCCTTGGGTTTGAGAAACTGCTGGCTGCCCCCACACAGGACGCCGCCACCCGCTGGCCCCGCCAGTGTGAGGCCATCCGCAGCTGCCTGGATCAGCTGGCCGAGTATGAGGCCGCCGGCAGCGAAGATTTAGACGCCGTCTCCGGCTGCTTTGGCCAGCTGATGGCGGAGCTGTTTGATTACAAGCAGGATCACTGGTCGCCGGAGCTGCGGAGCATCGGCTTCCACCTGGGCAAGTATATTTATCTGCTGGACGCCTACGATGATTTAGAGCGGGATCAGCGCAAGGGCGCCTACAATCCGCTCAAGACCCTGAGCCAGCAGCCCGGGTACGAAGAAGAGATGCGGGAAATTTTTGAGCTGCTGCTGGCCCGCTGCGCCAAGAGCTTTGAGCGCCTGCCCTGCGTGGAGGATGCAGACTTGCTGCGCAACATCCTGTATTCCGGCGTGTGGCTCAAATACAACTGCAAAAACGCCAAAAAAGAGAAATAACCCTCTCGGGCGCTCACGCGCCAGGTCTCGCCTCTCCCTTTGGGAGAGGTGTCATTTTGCAAAGAAAAATGACGGAGAGGGCGCGGAAACACTTGATTTATTCTCTGTGTTCCTGTAGACTGAGAAAGTATTGTGACCAATGCTAGAGACGTGAGGAAGTAGACCGATGAGAGACCCCTATGAGGTGCTGGGCATCCAGCGCGGTGCAAGCGATGAAGAGATCAAAAAGGCATACCGGGCCAAGTGCAAGCGCTGGCACCCGGACCTGAACCCCAACGACCCGACGGCTGAAGAGCACTTCAAGGAGGTGCAGGCCGCTTACGATGCCATCACCAAGGGTGAGACCCAGCAGCAGGCCGGCGGCTATGGTTACGGGCAGCAGGGCTACAGCAACCCCTACGGCAATTATCAGCAGCAGGGCAGCTACCAGCAGAACGGCTATTACAGCAGCCAGAACAACGGCTATACCGATTTTGGCGGCTTTGATTTCGACCCGTTCGGTTTCGGGTTCAACTTTGGCGGCTACCAGCAGCAGAGCGGTGCCAGCTACAACAGTACCGACAGCGCCGAGATGCAGGCCGCCCGCAACTTCATCATGAACCGCCGCTACGCCGAGGCCCGCCGGGTGCTGGACAGCATGAACGCCCGGAACGCCCGCTGGTATTACCTCTCCTCCCTGGCCAACCAGGGCCTGGGCAACAGCATCGACGCCCTGCAGGACGCCCGCCGCGCCGCCCAGCTGGACCCGAATAATACCGAGTACCAGATGCACCTGCGCAACTTGCAGAACCCCGGCCAGACTTACCGCACCCAGACCACTTACGCCCAGCCCGGCGGACTGATGCGCTGGTGCTGGAGCATGATCCTGCTCAACCTGCTGTGCAACTGCTGCTGTGGCGGCGGCTGGGGCTGGCGGTTCCGGATGTAAGC
>JABLTL010185260.1_pt1 | contig 12236 bp, 10 predicted proteins | sample 7160151 | NCBI WGS metagenome assembly JABLTL01 (sample SAMN14651223, study PRJNA627086) | human gut metagenome | isolation source: feces | host: Homo sapiens
AAGATTATAAAAAATAATGAATGGAGAAAACAAATGTTAAAGAAAATAGTAGAAAAAAATTATAAATGGATTATCATCTTCCTTTGCTTGATAATAGTAATTATGATGTTAGAAGATATATTTGAAAATGAACAACTAAAAATTGATGTATTTATATACAAATTAGTGGTTTTAAATCTTAGAAATCAACAACTAACAGCTCTGATGAAAATTGTAACCAATTTGGCTTCAGCATATGTGTTGATAGCAATAGCAGTAGCATCGATACTTTTTATAAAAAATAAAATTATAGGTATAAGTATAACATCTAATTTAGTTATTGTAACATTATTAAATCAACTATTAAAGCGTATAATCCAAAGACCAAGACCAGAAGGATATAGACTAATTACAGAAAACGGATACAGTTTCCCATCTGGACATTCTATGGTAAGTATGGCATTTTATGGTTTTATAATATATCTAATATGGAAATTAGTAAAAAATAAAAAAATTAAATATTTAGAGACAGGAATATTAGGAATATTTATATTTTTGATAGGATTTAGCCGAATATATTTAGGAGTTCATTATGCAAGTGACGTGGTTGGTGGATTTGCAATATCAATAGCCTATTTAATAATGTTTACAAATATAATAAAACCAAAATTACAAAATAAGAAGGAAATAAAAATGATAAATAAAAATAAATTTGAAAATATTAAAAAAAAAATAAAAAACTAATTAATAGTTTTAGATACGCATTATGTGGCATAAAGACAGCATGGAAAACAGAAGACAATTTAAAAATACATTTTTTTATTATGCTAATGGTAATCGTAGCAGGAGTTACATTAAAAATAAATACAACAGAATGGAGTGTAGTTTTAATATTATGTGGACTAGTAATATCTTTAGAATTAATCAATACAGCTATAGAAAATGCAGTTGATTTAGTAACAAAAGAATATAATGAAAAGGCAAAAAATGCTAAAGATATTGCGGCAGGAGCAGTACTGTTTTCAGCAATAATTGCAGCAATTATTGGTTTTATTATATTTTTACCCAAAATTATTAATATTATATAATCTGAGATTTGACAGTTATAAAAGAGTAAAAGACTGATAACCTTTGAAAATAAAGGATTTCAGTCTTTTTGTTTTATATAATAAGAAAGGAAGAGTGAAAATGGTGTCGTTAAAAAAGAATATAAAAGAAGGGTTAGATGAAATATTAAAAAAATTAGAAGAGAAAAAGAATGAAAAAAAATTTGAAACAGTAGCAGAGGCATGGTTAAAATCTAAAAAAAATTCGGTAAAATTATCTACTTATTATAATTACTCTTATAGTGTTGAGAAATACTTATATCCTGAATTTGCAGGTAAGGATATCACAAACATAAGAGACTGCAATGATTTTATTGATGATTTATTGGATACATTAGCACCCAAAACTGTTAGGGATATAATATCAAAATTAAATAGTATTTTTAAATATTACGAAGAGGAAAAAAATGTAAACTTAAAAATAAAAAAAATGAGCTTACCAAAACTGGTAAAAAGAAAAATACAAATACTTTCTAAAAAAGAAAAAGACAAGCTAGAAAAATATTGCCTAGAAGAGAATAATTTAAAAACATTAGGAATTTTAATTTGTTTGAATACAGGTATAAGAATTGGAGAATTATGTGCTTTGAAATGGGAAAATATTAATTTAGAGGAACGAAAAATATATATTAAAAAGACAATAGAAAGAGTTTATATAAAAAAAGAAAAGAAAACTAAAATTATTATTGATACTCCAAAATCAAATTCTTCTATAAGAGAAATTCCTATAAATAATAAGCTATATGAAATATTAAAGAAAATGAAAGGAAAAAGTAAAAAGAATGAATATGTGTTAACAGGATCAGATACACATTACATAGAACCAAGAAACTATCAGTATCATTTTAAAGTTAGTCTAAAAAAGAGTAAAATAAAAGCATTATACAAATTTCATGCATTAAGACATACTTTTGCAACAATTTGTATTGAAATAGGTATGGATATAAAATCATTAAGTGAAATATTGGGTCATGCAGATGTAAGTGTAACACTAAATGTATATGTACATTCTTCTGATAAATTAAAAAGAAAATTCCTTGAAAAGCTATAAAAAAATCGTTAAGCAAACAACTTAACGCCAATTTAATTTTTTATTATTATAGCAATAATGTTAGGTAAAATCAACAAAAAATTGATAAAAAATAAAAATTTTTTTTGCGTAAAAACACTTTTGAATTTATATATGAAAATAGGGATTTACAGGCTTTTCTGCTAATTTTGTATATCATTAAGTTGTTTGCTTAATGATGATAAAAAAGGGAGGAAAATAAGTTGAAAACAAAAGAAATGAGAGGAATTACGTTAATTTCATTAGTGGTCAGTATTATTATATTATTAATATTATCTGGGATAACCATATCTGCACTTTCTGGAGAAAATGGTGTATTAAATAAGACAGCAGAGGCTAAGCAGAAAAGCCAAGAGTCACAGGAAATAGAAAAAATAAAATTAGCAATTAGTGGAATAGCAATTGGAAATATGGAGTATGAACAATTAGATGAGAACAGTTTACAAAATGAAATTGACAAAGAGTTTGGTTCACAAGAGGTAAAAGTATCCAAAAATCCAAACAATTCGATTTTAATTAATTTTAAAGACTCAGGAAATACATATTGTATTGACGATAAAATAAAAAAGGTGGATATGTATATTAGTACCCAACAAGACTTAAAAAAATTTAGAGATGATGTGAATTCGGGTAACACTTATGAAGGAAAGTATATATATTTGTTAAATGATATTGAATTAGATGGAAATGAGCAATGGAAACCAATTGGATTGTATCCAAAAGAAAGTACAGGAATAACAGATAATGAGCATAATAAAGCATTTAAAGGTACATTTGATGGCGGAGGATATACTATAGATGGAATAAATATCGATACAATAGAAAGAGGACAAGGTTTATTTGGTTTAGTAGATAATGCGAAAATAATAAATCTTAAAATTGGGGAAAAAAGTAATATTATTGGAGGGGCAAGTACAGGTGGAGTATGTGGTTACATGTACAATAATTCAGAAATATCTAATTGTTCTAATAATGCTAATGTAACAGGATCAATTTTTGTTGGAGGCATAGTAGGGTATAGTAAATTAAATTGTAATATTTATAGTTGTGAAAATAATGGAAATATAATTACAAATACAAATACAGTTGGAGGAATATGTAGTTCAAATAGTGGAAAAATAGAAAAGTGTTATAATAGTGGAAAAATAAATGCAAAAAATTATGGTGCATCAGGAATATGTTATCTGAACAATGAAAATGAAGATGTGAAGATATTGAAATGCTATAATTTGGGAGAAATAATAACTAGCCAATATGCATCGGGTATATGTGGTGTGAACACAGGTAGTATAGAGGAATGCTTTAATAAAATTGATATAAAAGCTACAGGAAATGCAGTTTCAGGAATTACAAACGAAAATAATAAGTTAGTTAAAAATTGCTATAATATAGGAAATATCGAAGGGATTTATAATACAGGTGCTATAATAGGAAATAATAAAGGTGGCGAGTGTGCAAATTGCTATAACAGTGGTGATGTAATTTCAAAGTATAATATAGAAACTAATGGATTTATTGGGAAAAATGAGAATGGAAAATATACAAATTGCTTTTTTGATAGCAGTAAAAAAATAGAAGGAAAGACATATGATATTGAAGGAATACAATTTATACCTATGAATGATATAATAAAAAGTATTAATAGTTTAGGAAAGGATTTTAAAGAAGATAAAGACAATATAAATAATGGGTATCCTATTTTAAGTTGGCAATAGAATTAAAAAGTAATTGAAATAATCAACACAAGGTCGTTAAGTATAAAACTTAACGACCTTATTTGCAAAAATATTATAGCAATAAAATATTAAAAAATCAATAATTTTATAAAATTTATTTTTGAAAAGTTATTACAAAAAATAATGTATAATAAATGTTTCAAAGTACTTTCATATCAACGTTTATTGCCATTTTTAGATTTCATTAAGTTTTATACTTAATGATGATGAGAAAGGGGAAATAATATGTTTAAAATGCAAAAAATAAAAGGTGTTACATTGATTTCATTAGTAATAACAGTAATTGTGTTGTTAATATTAGCACGGTATTAGTATAAGTGTGATTACTGGAGAAAATAATATTTTGCAAAAAGCTTCAGAAGCGAAGGAGAAAACAACACTTAGTCAGAAGAAAGAAAAAACAGATTTAGCTAATATGGAAGAAATAATAAGTAATGGCATTGAGGGAAAATATTTAAACAAAGTAACTGATAATAACCCAGGGATATTGGAAAAAGAAAGCGAGAATGTTTACATCATAAATAGCATTGAAGATTTAGTTTTTTTCTCATATGATGTAAGAAATGGTAATACATATGAAGGAAACATGATAAAATTAGGAACAGACTTAAATTTTAATTCAGATAATTCCTATGTAGATGCATTTAGAACAGACTATGGAAAGTATGGTTATAATGGAGAATTAAAAACTTTATTAACAAGTGGAGAAGGTTTTTTATCAATTGGAACAATAGAAAATACAAAAGAAAATTGCTTTAAAGGAACATTTGAGGGTAATAACTATGAAATAAAAAATTTATATATAAATAAAAATGCAAATGAAGGAGTAAAAAGAATCGGTTTATTTGGAACTAATATTGGAATCATAAAAAATATTAAACTAGTTGATATAAATATAAATGCCGAATGTGTTTCAGCCAGTATTGGTGGCATTACAGGAATAAATTACGGATGCATAAGCAACTGTGTAAGTAGTGGAATTTTATATTTAAAAGGAACTGGATATTTACTTTGTGCAGGTGTAGCAGGTGCAATGAGAGAAAATGGAAATATCGAAAATTGTGGAAATAGTGCAAATATTATATGTGAAAATAATGCTACAGATGGTCAAGCAGTCGGAGCAGGAGTTGTCGGAAGTTGTAATAATAATGCTTCAAGTACTGATTTGACGCCATATATTAAAGGGTGTTACAATACAGGAAAAGTAAATGCTAGATCAGAAATAGATGTTTTGGCAGGTGGAATTACAACATATATAACTAGATGTGACGTTATAAATTGTTATAATAGTGGAGAAATAAATGCCACAGGTAATAAGGACGTAAGAATAGGTGGAATAATATCAGCAGGGGATAATTCCCAACATACTGTAAAAAATTTATATAATACTGGAAAGATTGTGTATAATGGTACAACAACTGACGAAAAAGCAAGCTTAGGAGGAATTATAGGACTAAATTATAATACAAACATTACAAATGTTGTTAATCTAGGCGAGATTGATATAATAAATGCAAATACGCAAATAAGAATTGGAGGAATTGCAGGGGGAGCGACATTTGGGGATATTGACAATGGATATAATTTAGGTAAAATAATTGTAGACCAAGAAACGAAAAATGAAAAAATAGGTAGTTTGGTTGGAGTAAAATGGAATTCAGTATATAACAAATGCTTTTATTTAAATGAAACATATTCTAAAGGAATTGGAAAATTGGCAACATCAGAAGAAAAAGAAGAAGGCATTACAAAATTAATAAATAAAGAGGATTTTCCCGATCTTTTGGAAATAATAAATGATGATGATAAGTTTAAAAACGATAACAATAACATCAATAATGGATATCCAGTATTATTTTGGCAGCAGATAACTATGAGATTTTAGGACTTTTTATATTATACTTTATAGAAAAAAGGCACAAAAGTTATAATTAAGCTCTTGTGCCTAAAAAAGTTAAAAAGCCTTATTCAGTTCCTTACAATAGTCTATAAATAATGCTGGTTCTAAAATGTTATCATAAACCGTAGGAAGAACATATAATTGAGCAACTAAATATGTTCCAATCGGAAAATTTTTCATTCTTTCCGTTAAGTCATTTATTACCCAAGTACAACTATGAAATGTTTCCATTCCGAAAATAATAAATGCGACTTGTGTTGGTTTTAAATTTTCTTTCTCTAGATTTTTATACTTTTCAGTATATGCATCTTCTAAGGCTTTTAAAAGAATTGGCAAGTTAGCTTTTACATCAATTTCTTTAAAGAAGGGACATCTGGTATTTAAGAATTCTCTGAATTCATCTTCAGTATTGTAAAAATTTTCAATGTCACTATCTGATGTTAATCCTATAAGTTGCGAATCAATGCATAGTGTAGAGTATTCTTCCTCCTCAAAGGCTTTCCGAATCGCTTTTTCTGCTAATTCTTTTAAATTTACTTTTTTATTCATAATGCTTTCCTCCTATTAGTTGTTAATATATATTTTAACATGTATAGAAAATATTTTCAATGTTTATATTAGTGTAAAAATGAAAAGAGCAGAGGTATTACTATTGATAAAACAAAAATAAGTCGTTAAGTGATATACTTAACGAGCTTTAAACTAAAAAAATTATAACAATAAAGGACAGAAAAATCAATAAAAAATCAAGAAAATCTAAAAAAATTTTATGTGCGAAATTATAGTGATTTTAAACATAATAAAAATAGCTGAAATACTTAAACAGTAAAGAGTTTAACCATTTTTCTATATTATCATAAAGTATATCACTTAATGATAATTTTGGAAGAGGTGAATATATTGAAAACAAAAGAAATAAGGGGAATTACATTAATATCATTAGTTGTAATGATAATTGTTTTATTAATATTAGCTGGTGTGAGCTTATCTATGCTAACAGGAGAGAACGGAATTTTAAACAGGGCAAGCCAAGGCAAGCAACAAACTGATGAATCACAAGAAAAAGAAAACTTAGAATTAGCGATAATTTCTAGTAAAATGGAAGATATTTCGAATTTTGAAATCTCAAAAGAAAATTTGAAAAAAGCTATAGAATCACAGTTTGGAGAGAATACGCAATTTACGGTAGCGGATAATGGTGATAATAGTTTTACCGTATCATTCAGTGATCAAAATCGTATATACTATGTAGATAAATCTGGGAATCTTAAGGAAAATGAGGAAATATTAAGAATAACCACAAAAGAAGAACTAAAGGCTTTTAGAGATGACGTAAATAGTGGAAAATCCTATGAAGGAAAGTATGTCTATTTAACTAGTGATATTCAGCTAGATACAAATGAGGAATGGCAGCCAATTGGAATTGCAGAACAATCAACAGATATGTCATCAAATTCCGACTTACATAAACCATTTAAGGGAATATTTGATGGTAAGGGACATGTAATAAAAGGAATTTATATTAATAATAATGCTAAAGGACAAGGATTATTCGGATTTGCTATTGGGGCTCAAATACTTAATATAACTTTGGAAAATAGTAATATTACAGCTGGAACAGCAACTGCTGGAATAGTCGGTTATATACGAGACTCTGGAATAATTCGCAATTGTATTAATAAAGCCGATATATCTGGAAATATGATGACAGGAGGAATAGCGGGATATTGCTCCAATTCTAATATAGAAAATTGTAACAATAATGGAAATATAACTGGGAAAAATCAATATATTTCAGGAATTTCTGGACATGCTGGACCCAATACAAAAATTTTCAGATGCATAAATAATGGTAAAATCATAGGTGTTACGCATTCTGTAGGAGGAATAGCAGGAAGAATATCAAATAGTTGTCAGATATTTGAATCGTGCAATTTAAAAGAAATAGTTGGATTAAATTATATAGGCGGTATAGCAGGAGCAATTGAAAATGGAGTTGAGGTTAATGCTTGCTATAATATTGCAAGTGTTGCTGGGATACAAGGAGAAAATTCATATGATATAGGTGGAATTGTTGGAATATCTACGTCGTCATTTGATTCAGTAAAAAATAGTTATAGCATAGGGAATATTACTGGAAAAAGCAATATAGGTAATATTATAGGTTATAACAAATTTGATATAGCAATATCCAATTGTTATACACAAAATGATGCATTTACCTATATAAATTTAGGAAATGCATATAAATATGATACTAATAATATTAATACGGGCTATCCTATATTTAGTTGGCAATAAAATATCAAAGGTTTGACTATGAATAGGATTAGAAAAAGGCACAAAAGCTTATAATAAGCTCTTGTGCCTAAAAAGTTAAAAAGCCTTATTCAGTTTTTTACAATAGTCTACAAATAATGCAGGTTCTAAAAAGTTATCATAAACCGCAGGAAGAACATATAATTGAGCAACTAAATATGTTCCCATCGGGAAATTTTTCATTCTTTCTGTTAAGTCATTTATTACCCAAGTACAACTATGAAATGTTTCCATTCCAAAAATGATAAATGCGACTTGTGTTGGTTTTAAATTTTCTTTTTCTAGATTTTTATAATTTTCAGTATGTGCATCTTTTAGGGCTTTTAAAAGAATTGCCAAGTTAGCTTTTGTATCAATTAATAAAACAAAAATAAGTCGTTAAGTGCTAAACTTAATGGCTTATTTAATGTGAAAATTATAACAATAAAAGTTAGAAAAATCAATAAAAAGTTGATAAAAAATATAAAAAATTTTTCTAGAATTTTTTTGGATTTTGACTAGAATGAATATTGTATAAAATGTTGAAAAAATAAAGGGTTTGTATCATTTTAGATACTATCATTAAGTTTAGCACTTAATGACAAAGTCGAAAGGGGGATAATATGATTAAAATACAAAGAATGAAAGGGATTACATTGATATCATTAGTGGTAAGTATAATAATTTTAATGATCCTAGCAGGAATAAGTATTAGTATGCTTACTGGAGAAAACGGAATATTGAAGAAAACAAGAGAGGCAAAGTTGAAAAACGAAGAAGCGATTGAAATTGAAAGTGTTAATTTGGCTGTGTCAACAAGCAAAATGGATGATTTGAATACAACAGAAATAACAAAAGAAAATTTAGAAAAAAATTTGAAATCTATATCTAATAGAGATTCAAGTTTTGAAATAGCAGAGAATAATAGTGGAGATTTTACAATTAAATTTAATGATTCAAATAGAGAGTATTATATTGATAAATCTGGTGAGGTTATATACAATGATAATATATTAAAAATTAGTAATTCAGATGAATTAAAAAAATTTAGAGATTCAGTAAATAAAGGAAATTCGTATAACGGTTGGTACATTTATCTTGATAATGACATTATATTAGATCCTAACGAAGAGTGGATTCCAATTGGAATTTACAATGAAAATGGAGAAGAATTTTTATGGGGATATAAAGGATATTCGTTTAAAGGAATTTTTGATGGAAAAAACCACAAAATTGATAAATTATGTATAAATAATTCAAGTAAAGGACAGGGATTATTTGGATTTATAACATATGCAACAATAAAAAATATAGAGCTAGGCGAATATTGTAATATAAATTCTAATAATGAAACTGGTGGAATTGTCGGAAATGCTCTTTATTCTAATATATTAAATTCTATCAATAAAAGTAATATAGTATCTTCTGGTTATAATGTAGGAGGAATTGCTGGAGTTGCTAATTTTAGTAAAATTAGTAATTGCAAAAATATATCGAAGGTAGAAACAACACAATATACGATAGGAGGAATTGTGGGGAATGCATATAGTACCAATATATACCAATGTGGTAATATTGGAGAAATAAAAGGAAAAACATCGAATGTTGGTGGAATTATAGGACAATGCAATTATAATCAAATAGTAGAATGTTATAATCAAGGAAAAGTAACTAATAATTATGGGGCTATTGGAGGAATTGCAGGGAATGTTACTGGATCTGGACAAAAAATCTGTAAGATAAGTAATTCTTATAATGTAGCTGAAATTATAGGGACTAATGAAGGCGGAGGTTTAATTGGTGTCGGAGAAAGTTTATACATAACTAATTCATACAATATTGGTTATGTAAATGTATCAAATAATGCAGGGGAGATTATTGGAACAAAAAAAGAAGATGCTGAACTGAATAAAAATTTTTATTTAGATAGTTGTATAGACAAGCCGAATAAAATTGAAGGAAGCATTATGAAGAAATCTGAAGATATGAAAAAAGTTTACGAAGAGCTAGGTGATTGCTTTACAGATGATATTAATAACATAAATGGGGGATATCCAATTTTATTATGGCAAAAATAAAAAAACTCGTTAAGTCATGAACTTAACGAACTCCAAATTCAATATTATTATAGCAACAAAATATTAAAAAATCAATATAAGTAATTGAAAAAAATGTATTTTTATTGTAAGGAATTTGAATTATATATAATCAACTAGGAAAGTAAGATAAACGTTGAATTTTCAACATTTATTACAATTTCCAACATATCATTAAGTTCATGACTTAATGATATATTAGAAAGGGGTAAAAATATATGAAAACAAAAGAAATAGAAGGAATTACATTAATTTCATTAGTTATTACAATTATAATTTTATTAATATTAGCACGGAATAAGCATTAGTATGTTAACTGGAGAGAACCGGAATATTGAAAAAAACTGCACAAGCAAAAGAAGAGACTATTCTAGCTCAAGAAAAAGAAAAAAATAATCTGAACAACTATGAAGAAGAAATGTCTAAATATATTGGAATTGATTGGAACTTAGCAAAGAAAAATACACAAAGACATCCAGAACAAAAAAATAGCAAAGCTATTGGTATAGGTACGGATGGTAAAACTGTTAATATGGACTTATGGGAATACACAAAATTGGAAGATGGAAATTATGGATTAAATGATGCAGAAAGTTTAACAGAAAATGGAATTAAAACTGCAGGATATATTGGAAAGATTATTGATGGGAAGATTGAAGGAACTATACCTAAATATATAAAAGATGAAAATGATGATGATTTTTTCGAAGTTACTAATATGGCATATTCTTTTTTTAACAACAAAGACCTAATAGAAGCACCAGAAATTCCAGATGGTGTTACAAACATCAGAGCTTTGTTTAATAGTTGTGAAAATTTGACAACAGTAAATAATTTGCCACAAAATACTATAAATATGTTTGGAACTTTTGCTAATTGTAAAAAAATAAAGCAAATACCACAAATACCAGAAAATGTACAAAATATGTTTGGAACTTTTATGGGGTGTACAAGTATAACTGAAGCACCGAATATTCCGAGTAAAGTAACAGATATGTCTCATACATTTCAAGAATGTACAGGAATTCAAGAAACACCGAATATTCCAAGTGAAGTTGTTGAGATGGCATATACATTTAGTGGATGTACAGGTATAAAAGAATCACCTGAAATTCCGAATGGAGTTACAAATATATCATATATGTTTGATAGATGCACGAATTTGTCTAAAGCACCAATTATTCCAGAAACTGTAACTAAAATGTATTATACATTTAATGGATGTATTAATTTAGCAAAAGCTCCAATTATTCCTAAAAGTGTAACAGTATTATGTGCTACATTTAAAGGATGTAGTAGGTTACAAGGAGAATTAGAAATAAATGCAAGTGTAACTGGAAAACAATTTGGAGAAGAATGGTTTAATAATATAGATTATAATAACTGTCTATTAAATGCATGTACAGAAAAAGGATTAACACTAAAAGTGACGGGGACATGTACTGTACTAGACAAGATTGTTGAAAATGCTAATAACGTTAATATAACTATAAAATAATATAAGTGAAACAAAAAAATAAATATTGTATTATGAAAAAAAGGTAGACATAATCACAAAAATATGTTAATATAATATGTGACACTCAATATTTATTAATGCAATTTAATTTTGTATTAAAGATTCAGTAAAAACTAACAGGAGGACAAAAAATGAGCTTACATTATGATGGGCTAGTTGGAGAGCATCCAACTAGAAAAAGTTTATCAAGCGTAGCACAAGGAATTGTAGCAGAAAACAATGGAGGAGTTGACCAGAAGTTTTTTAATACCAGATTTGTTCAGGATAATAATCATAGCATGTCTTTTTTCAGAAAGATATGCAAGCAGATTGGAAATCTACAAAATAGCGAGATTGAAAAAATGCTCAAAATCTTAAAAGAGGATACACCTCATGAATTTGGGGAAGTCTATCATTTTGATGAAGATAAAATGTATCAGATATTAGTTTCTAATCCGATTTGCAAAAAAGTCTGCGAAAAGCAGAGATATGATAATTGGCAGGATATTATCCATAGATTTGGATAATTGTTAATGTCGAGTTTCGACAGAATT
>JABLTL010047715.1_pt1 | contig 12234 bp, 10 predicted proteins | sample 7160151 | NCBI WGS metagenome assembly JABLTL01 (sample SAMN14651223, study PRJNA627086) | human gut metagenome | isolation source: feces | host: Homo sapiens
CCTCTACCATATGAAAGTCTATTTTCCTTGATACTAAATGCATCTCTTTCCATATCGATATTCTACCACATGCAATCCAGAAAATAAACATTTGTTCTGCTCTTTATTAAAAAATTAGCGCGCCTAACTCATCACTGAAGTAACGAGAATGCGGCGCGCAGTTTTCATGGGCGGCTTTTGCCGCAGATAAGTAAAATGGAAGAAAAGACGACAGTGCAAATGCTGCCGTCTCTTTTTTGGAAATGTATTATAAATAAACATTTTTCGTTTTGCAAAAAAAATTATTCGTAAATTTTAATTAGAAAGCGATATTTGTTAAAACTTTAAAGAAATGAAGATGTATTTTCATGTTTTCCTGTGCTAACCTTGCTATACAGATATCGATTCATTGAAAGAATTTTAAAGGAGGATCAGGAAAGTATGAGAAAGAAATATGTCATGATCTTATTGGCCGGTATGCTGGCGGCATCTACGCTGATGACAGCCTGCGGAGGCGGTAATACCGCTACGACCGCAGCGGCAACAGAAGCAGAGACAACAGCAGCTGCAGCTACTACTGAGGCAGCAGCGGAGACAGAAGCAGAGACAACAGCAGCTGCAGCGGAAGAAAAATCCGCGCTAGGAGAGGCAATTGATCTGGATAAGCAGGACCCGCCGAAACACGATTTCAGCAGAGCCAACCGCCTGCCGATGACCGGCTATATGACGAAGAGCTTTGAGGATGGACGCAGTATCAAGGTTTATATCTCGAAAGAGGCACCGATTCGTCCGTATTTTACGATTGTGGCAATTCCGGATGGCGTAGATACTGCTGCGTTTATTTCGGAGAACGGCTGGGCGGATATTGCGGAAGAGAGAGGAGAAGGTCTCTTTATTCTGGAACCTGCGGCCGATGGTTGGAAGGCGGCGTCTGAGGAGACGGCTTACCTGGAAGAGGCGATGGGTTTCTATAATAAGAATGATTTCTTCTCAATCTTTGGCGAGAACTATCTGGTGGGATATGAAGCCGGAGCAGCTCCACTGGAGCTCTGGGCGGCACAGAATCCGCTGCGCGTCATCAGCCAGGTCTATGTGAATTCCGATGGCCTTGATGCGGTAACACTCGCGGAGATCGGGAAGAAGGAATACGATGGAACGAATGGCAACTATGCTGAGATTCAGTTCCCGGAGGGCTTTATGAAGCTGACGAATAATGACATTGTGGTTCCGACCTGGTATATTCAGGAGGATGACAGTAAGATTGCGGACAGCTTAAGCTACTGGAAAGCGGCCAATGACTGCGAGGAGCAGGCGGCGTCGGATGGCACATATGGCGATGTGTATGCGCAGAAAGAGGATTCCGAGCGCTGGATGACGGATTTCGCAGGCCCGATTTCTAAGGTAGCTGTAAAGAAAGGCACAGAGGATACGGCATCCCGCGCAGTGACGGAGGAGATCGAGAGCTTCATGAATTATTATACTCGCTATGAGAATGCTGTCGCCTATTCAAATACACTGATGGTGCGCCTGGATGAGAAAGCAAGCGGAATTGAGTATAAGAACATCGAAGTAAACGGACAGCTCAGAGAATACAGCGTATATGTTCCGAAGAACGCAGAAGAGAAGTTTCCGGAAGGATCGCCAGTTATCTTCGTGTTCCCGGGAAATGCACAGACCGACCGCGTATTTATGGATGCAACGGCCTGGTGGGAAGTTGCGAATGATGAGGGCATCATTATTGTGACGATCTGCGAACAGTACAATGACAAGGCAACCGCTGTCAGTCATGTGGATACGCTGGAGTTCTATCGCCTTCTGCGTGAGCAGATCAATAAGGATTACAAGGTTGATGCAACCAGGTTCTATGCCAGCGGACAGTCGGCAGGAAGCCTGAGTGCGCAGGCGTTCGGATATATTCATCCGGAGTATTTCGCGGCGATTGCATCGACGTCCGGATGCGGTGCTCCGGAATATGCAGGACTCATGCTGAAGGCAGGTAAGGTAAAGCCGGAGCAGCTGACCGGTGAAGCGCCGGAGATCCCGGAGGAGGATAACACAGCATCGAACGCTCGGATTCCTACCTATATGATCACCGGCGGCGGTGATAATGTAGACTTCAATGGTACGCTGTGGGATGAGAATGAGAACTATCTGGATACCTGGGCAGCATACCATATGGAAGTGGAAGGCTTTAGCCTGATGGATGAGTCGGATTACGTGACGAGCGGAAAGCATGATCGCCATCATACCTGGACCTGGAATAAGACGTTTGACGGAGAGGAAGTTCCGCTGCTGAAGGTTGGCCAGAACATCTATCGTTCTCATAATTGTATGGCGGAAGAAATGCCGATGCTCTGGGAGTACATGAGTCACTTTAAGACTGAGAATGATGAGAATGGAAATGCGATTGCGCGTTATTACAGTGCATCTTCCTTTGCAGAGGACGATATGGTAGAACTGAAGTAACACAGTAAAATCGGGAAAAGAATTCTGTCAGATTTCTATTTGAAAGCGGAGAGGCGGCATATTTCTGCCGCCTCTTCTCCTTTTTTTTGCAGCATTCTGCGATCACTGCCACAACGTTCTCCATTCGGAGGAACTTGAAGAGATGCATAGGAACAGGAATGAATGCACACCTCTCAAAGTCAATTCAAATGGAACAGGTCATTGTAGTCATCGTTGGATATGTTTCTAATTGTGTGTTTCCGCGGCAAAGCGACGAGACGGACGGCATACCATCAGAGCAATGAAGATCAGCAGTGCGGTGATGGACAGACTGAGCGGATAGGCCGCCATGATCGTCTCAAAAGTCTGGCTTGTCGGGAATACGAATTGAATCCAGGCAATTCGTACACCGCAGATTCCGAGCGTTGTCAGGATTGCCGGAGCCATGGAGATGCCGAAGCCGCGCAGGTATCCGGACATCACATCATAAAGCATACTGAACGGATATGCGGCAAAGATAATGATAAGCCGTGTATAACCGATCGCGATAACGTCAGGATCACTATTGAAGATGGACAGTAGCGCATGACCGGAGACCAGGATGAGAGCGATCGCTGTTGCGGTGGCGATGAAGTCTTCCAGCAGGCTGAGCAGCAGAACCTTGCGGCAGCGTTTCAGCTGACCGGCACCAAAATTCTGCCCGACGAAGGTGGTGCAGGCCTGGCTGAAGGAACTGAATACGTCGTAGGCTATGATCTCAATGTTGTAGGCAGCACTGGAAGCAGCGATGACAACGGTTCCCAGACTGTTGATGGCAGCCTGGATAATGATATTCGCAACCGCAAATACCGCACTCTGAATACCTGCGGGAAGACCGATCTTTAGAATGCGCATAAGACTGCAGCGATCGATCTTTAACGCCTTCAGATCGACATGGATCATACGGTCGGTACGCATCAGCTTTTGCAGGAGCAGCAGGGAGCTGAAAGCATTGGAAAGAACGGTAGCAATAGCAACGCCGTTGACAGTCATTTTAAAAACGATAACGAAGAACAAGTTCAGCAGAACGTTTAGTATGCCGGACATGGTTAGTGCCTTCAATGGAACTTTTGTATCTCCGATGCTGCGGAAGATTGCAGCCTCAAAGTTATAGAGCAGAATCACCGGCATACCAAGCAGGTAGATGCGAAGATACATTAGAGCCGAAGGAAGTACGTCGTCTGGTATGTTGAGCATTCCCAGCAGATGACTGGCGACCAGTTCCCCCAGGATTGCGATCAGAACGCCGCCGAGGATGGACATTATGATCGAGGTATGTACAGCGCGCTGAACCTCTTCCTGGTTCTTCCTTCCAATAGCTGTTGCAATTACGACATTGGCGCCGAGAGCAATACCGATAAACAGGTTCAGAATCAGGCTGATAATAGAACTGTTAGCTCCAACGGCGGCTACGGCAACCGTGCGGTCTGTGGAGCTGAAGTTCCCGACAACAGCAAGGTCAGAAGCGTTGAAAAGCTGTTCCAGAATCGCAGTTGCGGCAACGGGAAGCGCATACCGGGGAAGCTTGTTCCAGATTGATCCGTGCAGCATATCCAATTTCTTTGATTTGCATTCCGGAACCATTTTCTGCTCTGCGTCCGTGAGAATCTGTGCATCCTGTTCTTTTTTTGCTATATCGTTTTTTCTGTTCTCTTCTATATTTTTTTCATTATATCTGTCACTCATGGCTTCCGCCCTTCTATCTGCCTGATACAGGTCAAATGATTTTCCCTTGTTCTGAAGGTATTATAATACGAAATGTACGCAGACAGCAAATACATATATCCTATTAGAAATCATGGCGAAAAGAAAATCGAAGGAGGATGTTTTTGCAATGCCGGGAAAGACGCGGCAGGATTATTTGCAATCCTGACAGAAAGGCTTCTTTTAAAATTATAATTTAAATGCTATACTAAACATAGAAAGCCTGTAGTACAAAGATTATTTCTCAGGAGAAAAATTATGATTCAGAAATTAGATTTTGCAGAACCGTTTTTTAGAGTAGATTATGTAGAGCATGAGGCAGCTTATCCAATCGAAAAACAGGCACTCGTGCTGAATATGGGACGCTCTGAGGCTGACTTTGTCGGAGTTCGTCCGGTACCGGTGAAGCCTCTTCGCAGTACGATCGTAATGAACGGAACGCTGGAAATTGAGGGACGGGCACTGGTTATCCACGATTACCAGAGAAAGTTCCGGATCGAGGATGAAGAGGCGGATGCAATTAAAAAAGTGTGGAAGTCTCTCTGGGAGTATTCGCATCTGGAGAGAAACCGGGGTGTGCGTTACTATAAGTCACCGAGAACCGTAGTAGGCGGAGATACCGGCATGAACTTCTGCCTGGCGGAAGCGAATATTCCTTCTGCGATTCATCGGGAGCATGGAGAAAACTTCGATGAAGTACACCTTCAGGTATGGGGAACCGGACGGGTGCAGCTTCTTTACAAAGAAGACCAGGATACGGTATATCAGGAATTCCCACTGGCCCCTGGCAATGTAAATGACCCTGTATGGGATGAGAATGGTAATTATCCCTGGCACAGATACTACAGCGAAAGCCGCTGCATCTTTGTGGTGGTAGAAAGGAATCGGAAGGTATGACTCCAAAATATTCTTTAGTTCACTTAACTGCCGCGGACTGTCCGCCGCCGGATTTTATCCGGCTGGCGGCGAAGGCGGGGTTTGACTGCGTGAGCCTGCGCAGTATTCCGACGAGAATGCACCGTGAGGAGAAATCCGTTGGAGAAAATATTACCGGAAAGATGCCATTTGCTCTTTCGGAAAATCCGGCACTGCTGCGGGAGACGAGGCGGGCGGCAAAAACAGAGGGCATCAAGATTCATGATACGGAAAATGCCAGAATCTTTGACGGTGTGAACGTGCAGGATTATGAAAAAGATCTGGAAGCCGCAGCGGAGCTTGGGATTCATCATATTCTTACGAATATCTGGACGGAGGATGCAATGTTCTATGAGGATGCCTTCGGCCGCCTCTGCGATCTGGGAGCGCAGTATGACCTGAGCGTAAACCTGGAATTTGTCACCTGGTCCGGGGTGAAGAATCTGAACGCAGCGTCGGAGCTTTTGCGCCGGGTGAACCGCCCCAATCAGGGTATTGTGTTGGATACGCTGCACTTTTACCGTTCTGGAAACACGGTGAAGGATCTGGAAGGACTTCCGAAGGAATGGTTCCGGTATGTGCATTTATGTGATTGTCCGGCAGAGATTCCGATGGAGCGGGAAGAACTGATCCGAACCGGCCTGGAGGAGCGCATGATCCCCGGAAGCGGCGCCGTGGATATGCGGGCGATTCTGAAGCAGATTCCGCATGTGGTGCGCGGTATAGAAATTCCGAACCGCCGCATGACGGAGCAGATGGGAATGGAAGCTTATCTCACGAAAGCGCTCGCGGATACGAAGAAATATCTGGATGATTCAGAGTAAGCCGCTGCGTTAGGCAGTGAAAAGGAAGTTGAGCCGGGAATATGACTTGTTGCAATATCTAAAAAACGGGGGAATAAAAGAATGGAAAAGACAGAAAAGATCGAAAAAAATGTATGGAAATTGCAGGATGGATATGAGATTCCGCAGATCGGATTCGGCAATTATAACTCCTTCGGGGAAGAAGAAATCAATGCGGTGCACTGGGCATTGGAAGCGGGTTACCGCTATATTGATTCCGCTTCGTGTTATAAGAATGAGGTCGAGGTCGGCGAGGCCATCCGGCAGTTCGGCGGCCCGAGAGAGGAGATTTTTCTTCTCTCAAAATTGTGGCCGACGGATTATGAACATGCGGAAGCCGCATTGATGAAGACGATGAAGGAACTTGGTGTAGATTACCTGGACGCTTACCTGATTCATTGGCCGGGCACGGATGAGAAGAAACGTCTGCACGCATATGAACAGTTGCTGCCGCTCCGGGAGAAGGGGTACTTCCGCACGCTGGGCGTATCGAATTTCCAGCCGGATCAGATGGAGCGCCTGAAGGAGGTATTCGGCGAATATCCTGTCATCAATCAGATGGAATGTCATCCGTCTTTCCAGCAGAGAGAAATCTCAGATTACTGTAAGGCACATGAGATTCAGGTCATCGATTATCGCCCAATTAACCGCGGCGCTTACGCGCAGGACGTGAAGCTGCAGGAGATCGCGGCAAAGTACGGAAAGAGCGTGCAGCAGGTGGTACTGCGCTGGCACATCGAACATGGCCAGGTACCGATTCCGAAGTCAGCCAATCAAGGAAGAATCAGAGAGAATATCAATATCTTTGATTTCTCGCTGACAGAGGAAGAGATACATTTCATTGATTCGATGGAGACCGGGCAGAGAGCAGGATCGGATCCATTTTCTTATAATGGATAGTGGATATAGAGACCATAAAGTCTCCGGAGCAGAAAACCCGGGAACTTCTTATAATGAAAGTACGCATAGTCGGTATATTGATACGTTAAAAAAATATAATCTGCGTTAAATTAAAAACATATATGTTAAAAAAATGTTGATCTTCTGGCGGATTCATGTTATAATGCAAGAGTAAATTCTTAAGAAATCTTAATAGATATTCAAATTTACAAAAAGTCAAAAACAGGAGGAGCTTATAACATGAAAGGTTACGCGATGTTAAAAATCGGTGAGTCCGGATGGATTGAGAAGGACCGCCCCAAGTGTGGTCCCATGGATGCCATTTGCCGTCCCCTGGCAGTAGCGATCTGTACGTCAGATGTACATACCCTCTGGGAGGGCGCGATCGGTGATCGCCACAACATGATCCTTGGTCATGAGGGCTGCGCAGAAGTAGTAGAAGTCGGTGAGCTGGTTCGCGATTTCAAGCCCGGCGACCGCGTTCTTGTACCTGCAATCACCCCGGACTGGAACTCTCTGGAGGCACAGGCAGGATATTCCATGCACTCCGGCGGTATGCTGGCAGGTTGGAAGTTCTCCAACTTCAAGGATGGCGTATTCTCCGAATACTTCCATGTAAATGATGCTGACGGTAACCTGGCACTTCTGCCCGATAATATCAATGTTGTAGACGCCTGCATGCTGTCCGATATGGTACCGACTGGTTTCCATGGCGTAGAACTGGCGGATGTACAGTTTGGCGACAGTGTTCTGGTTGTAGGCATCGGCCCGGTAGGTCTGATGTCCGTAGCAGGAGCGAATATGCGCGGCGCTTCCCGTATCATTGCGGTAGGTACCCGTCCTGTTTGTGTAGAAGCAGCAAAGGGATATGGAGCTACTGACTTTGTAAGTTACAAGAATGGTCCGATCTGCCAGCAGGTTCTGGATATGACGAATGGCAAGGGCGTGGATAAGATAGTGATTGCAGGCGGCGGTGTAGAGACCTTTGCGGAAGCAGTGAAGTGCCTGAAGCCCGGCGGAAAGATCGGTAATGTAAACTACCTCGGCTCCGGCGACAACATCGATATCCCCCGTGTAGAGTGGGGCGTTGGCATGGGTCACAAGCAGATCAACGGCGGTCTGATGCCCGGCGGCCGTCTGAGAATGGAGAAGCTTGGTGCGTTGGTATCCGCAGGCAAGCTGGATCTGAGCCCTCTGAGCACCCATGTATTTGAAGGCTGGGATCACCTGGAAGAGGCTCTGTTCCTGATGAGAGATAAGCCTGCAGATTTGATTAAGCCCGTTGTTAAGTTTGCGGACTAACCGGGACTTATGAAGATATTGATTGTATCCGGCTTTCTCGGAGCAGGGAAGACGACGTTTATCAAGGCTCTTGCGAAGAACACAGGATGCGAGATCGCTGTCCTTGAGAATGAGTACGGTGCTTCCGGAATCGATGGAGACCGTCTCGCCGGAGCGCTGGCGGACGGAACTGTGAATATCTGGGAGATGACCGAAGGCTGTATCTGCTGTTCGGCGAAAGGCGATTTTGCGGCGTCTGTGCTGACGATTGCGAATGCGGTAGATCCGGAATACCTTGTGGTGGAGCCCACGGGAGTCGGAATGCTGGGTCAGATCATTCAGAACCTGCGTCAGATCGAATATGAACGAATTGCCATTCTCCCAGCGATCACGATCGTAGATATTGGAAGCTGGCAGCATTATGAGAGAGATTTTCCGGAGCTGTATCATAACCAGATCCGGGAGGCCGGTACAATCGTTTTGTCGAAGACGGAACACAGCAGTGCGGAAGAGATCGCGGCGGTACAGTCTATGATTCGCGAGAAGAATCCTTCCGCGGAGATCGTGACGGATTATCATCGCCTGGATCGCTCTTTCTGGATGCGATTCCTGAATGCAGAGAAGGATGAGAAAGAGCATGATGCTTCGGAGAACCCGGAAGCGCTCCCGGATTCGTTCTCTTTGGAGAATATCTCACTGGAATCCCCGGAACGGCTGATTCTTTTCCTGGAAGAGCTAATTCGCGGGCACTTCGGTGATATCATACGCGCGAAAGGACAGGTTCCGTCAGGGGGACTGGTCCTGGAGTTCGATGTGGCGGGGGATCGCTACAGTATCCGCCAGCCGGAGCCCGGGCCCGAATCAGAAGCGGAAGCGAAGGGCAAAGTGGTGTTCATTGGCAGAAGGATCGACAAGCGGACGATTCGACATCGTTTTATCAGTCGGAATGCGAAGGTGAAAATCCAGAGTCTGGCGGATCTGAGTTCCGGCGGTGGAGATTTTTCCTGGGACTTTGAGTCGTTCAGTTCCTGAACCCGTCCTATATAATAATGAAGAAAAGCAGCGGTGAATCGAAATGGGATTCTGCCGTTGCTTTTTCGTCTTCTGCAGGTGAAATTCCTTTGCGGGAAATGAATTCGTATGCTATCCTAAAGAAAGTGGCTTAGCAATAATAAAACATAGAAAAACTATTGACTCACTAGGCTATAAATGGTAGTATGCAAATAAGTTTGAGTGCAGGAGAATGAACCATGAACACCATTACAATAGAAGAACTGGAACAGCTGAAAGATGGCGAAGGGCAGATCGTGGATATCCGTCCGCAGGATCAGTACGAGAGAGGAACCTTTCCTGGCGCAATCAGCCTTCCAATGGAAGTATTTAAAGAGCGATATACATGTCTGCGGAAGGATCAGCCGGTATACTTGCTGTGTCACACCGGCGAGCGAAGCCTGGATTATGCGCTCTTCCTGGAGGAGCAGGGATATGAGAATGTAGTGAATATCACCGGCGGATATCGCGCGTATCTGCGGCTGACGCTGTCCCGCTATATGCAGAGCGAGGAAGAAGAGCGGAAAGCGAAGACGGCGGAGATCGAGCGCAGCATCATCAAACGCTATCGCAAGACTATCTGGCGACCCTTCACGAAAGCCCTGAATGACTACCAACTGATTCAGGAGGGCGACCGGGTAGCTGTCTGTATTTCCGGTGGCAAGGACTCCATGCTTCTTGCCAAGCTGATTCAGGAGTTGCAGCGCCACGGGAAGATCCATTTTGAAGCGGTCTTCCTCGTGATGAATCCCGGTTACAATGCGGACAACTGGAATATCATTCAGGATAATGCGAAGCTCCTGGGGATTCCGCTGACGGTATTTAACAGTGAGATCTTCGATACCGTGGCCGGGATCGAGAAGAATCCCTGCTATCTCTGCGCCCGTATGCGCCGCGGATACCTATATTCTCATGCGAAAGAGCTGGGCTGCAACAAGATCGCTCTCGGTCATCACTTCGACGATGTAATTGAGACCATTCTGATGGGAATGCTCTATAGCGGCAAGGTCGAGACGATGATGCCGAAGCTCCACAGCCAGAACTTTGAGGGCATGGAGCTGATTCGTCCGTTGTACCTGGTGAAGGAGGACGCAATCAAGGCCTGGCGGGATTCGAACGGACTTCATTTTATCCAGTGTGCCTGCCGCTTCACTGAGAACTGCGTCAGCTGCGGAGGTGGCCGTGGTTCCAAGCGGGATGAGATGAAGGAGCTGGTGGCGCAGTTCCGGAAGACGAGTGATGTGATCGAGACCAATATTTTCAACAGCGTGCGTAATATTAATCTGCGGACGGTAATCGGATATCATAAGGATGATGAAGCATACAATTTTCTGGATGATTATGACGCGCGTGGAAATCATAAGAGGGAGGCGCAGGAGGAATGACACTGATTCAGCTGCATTACATTCTTACGATCGCAGAGACGCGGTCGCTGAATAAGGCGGCAGAACTTCTGTATGTATCACAGCCTTCTCTGACCAGTGCCGTGAAGGAGCTGGAGAAGGAGCTTGGCATTACGATTTTTAACCGCGGCGGCCGTGGTGTGACGCTGACGAATGACGGCGCAGAGTTTCTGCTGCACGCGAAGGAGCTTTATGGGCAGTACGAGAGTATCCTGCAGAAATATGGAACCGGCGGTTCCTATAAGAAAAAATTCGGCGTGTCTACGCAACACTATTCCTTTGCGGTGAAGGCCTTTGTGGATATGGCGAAGTTTTTTGATATGTCGCAGTATGAGTTCGCGATTCGCGAGACGAGAACTAGCGAGGTGATTTCAGACGTCAGCAGCATGAAGAGCGAGATCGGCGTCCTCTACCTGAGCGATTTCAACCGAAAATCCATGACGAAGCTTCTCCATTCCGCTAGTTTAGAATTTCACCATCTGATCGATTGCAACGCTTATGTCTATTTATGGAAAGGACATCCGCTGGCAAAGGAGCCGGAGATCTGCTTCGAGCAGCTGCAGAGCTACCCGTGCCTGTCCTTTGAGCAGGGAGACAATAGCGCATTTTACCTGGCAGAGGAGATTCTCTCCACCAGTGATTACCGGCAGACGATCAAGGCGAATGACCGCGCGACTATGCTGAACCTGATGATCGGCCTGAACGGCTATACGCTCTGCTCCGGCATTATCTGCGAGGAGCTGAATGGCAGCGATTATATTGCGGTTCCATTTCATGACAGTAACCCGGAGGAAGACAGCGCTATGGAGATCGGGTATATCACGAGAAAGAATGTGCTCTTAAGCCAGATGGGAGAGCGCTATATTGAAGAAATCCGCAAATATCTGAAGTTGTAGCGTTGGTGAAAGCGGGAATCTTTGGAATCACAGTGAATCAACAGGAAACCATAAGATTATCAGAAAACGGCAGGAAATGCCGTTTTTTGTGTGGATAAAACATATAAAAAACTGGCGAGCTATAGATTCAATCTATAACCAGATATCAGCTCCATGTATTAGACATACAAAACCTATTGTGATAATATGTATTCAGAGCCGATGAGGAGGCAAAAGAAATGAAAAGATACGCAGAGATATTGAGCAGGAACCGAATGTGACAGTTCCGGTGAAGAACAGTGAACAGTGAACAGTAAACAGTGAACAGTAAACAGTAAACAGTAAACAGTAATTCATGCTTGGTGAGCAGTGAATAATAAAAAATAAAATGCAGATTAATATACAGATTACGGAGGAATAAAACAATGGCAGATATTAAAGATTCTAAGAACTGGGGTTTTGAGACGAGACAGCTTCACATTGGTCAGGAACAGGCAGATCCGGTAACGGACGCAAGAGCTGTTCCGATCTACGCATCCACTTCCTATGTGTTCCATAACTCTCAGCATGCAGCTGACCGTTTCGGTCTTCGTGATGCCGGCAATATCTACGGCAGACTGACGAACCCGACCGAAAGCGTATTCGAAGAGCGTATCGCTTCCCTGGAAGGCGGCGTAGCTGCTCTGGCAGTTGCTTCCGGCGCGGCAGCAATTGACTATACCTTCCAGGCACTGGCGAAGTCTGGCGAGCACATCGTAGCAGCCAAGACCATTTACGGCGGTACCTACAACCTGCTGGCAC
>JABLTL010140995.1_pt1 | contig 12202 bp, 9 predicted proteins | sample 7160151 | NCBI WGS metagenome assembly JABLTL01 (sample SAMN14651223, study PRJNA627086) | human gut metagenome | isolation source: feces | host: Homo sapiens
GGGGTGCTCGAACCCGGACACCACGATGCCCTTGCCGAATTGAAAATAATGGTCAAAACATTTGGATATTAACATAGAAAGCGATTTAGGCTCATAGGGCGCGTGAATACTTGGTTCGAACTCATTAGCCTAAACCACCCGGAACCCTGCTTGCTCAAATCCCAAGTCTCAAGACCTCCACAACCTGCAAAGAATGATATCATGTTCATTGCAATTATTCTTTCTTCGTTTATTCTTGTTAATTCTATTTGTCTTCTTGGGGTCTTCTTACCCTCAAAGACTATGGTGCGATTATTTCCCAGTGCCCCTTGTCTGGGCCCATGCGACGGTTGCCCCCTTGTTCCTGTAGCTTTCTTTGGTGCTCTTGCACGTTGCGAGAAGCGATATCTATTTCTTTAGAAATGGACAGTGCCGTCGCATTCGGATTCTTCCAGATAATTCTAACAATTTTTGCTCGCGTCGTAGATATTTTTTCTACGATGCTATCTGTGATGTTTCCTGCGATGTTTCCTACGATATCACCGCCAACTTTACCGCCAGTTTGTTGGTATAGCTCTGTGAGACTTTCACCTCAACCTTGAATGTCGTGATAGAAGGTTGTAAAGCAAGTGTGTGATTCTTGCCATTTTGCCATATCAGACGATTATTTCGGTTGATAACTGTTAAAAATGACGGTAACAAAGCAAATAATCGCCTAAAATCTTTGTTGGCCATAGTTTAATTGCTATTTTTGCAGAAGTCCTACAAAATCAAGATTGAAATGATACTTAAAATCGAATTTGAAAATTTTTTCTCTATCCGAGATAGGGTGAGGATTGATTTCAGAGCAGCAAGCATCAATACTGCTCAGGCAAGAGAGTTGAGTCATAATGTGATGGAGTGGAAAGGTGTGCCTGTGCTAAAAACCGTTGGGCTGTTTGGCCCTAATGCTTCAGGCAAGTCAAATATCCTCAAAACCATCACTTTCTGTTGTAGAATGATTTTAGATTCATATCTTCACAACGAGGGTGTGACTTTCAATTTTGAACCATTCAAATTCGATGGATGGCAGAAAAAGCCAAGCAAATTCTTGATTGATTTTGTTTGCGAAGACGTGGAATATGAATATTCCTTTGAGCTGACTCGCGAGCGTATACTCAGTGAAAGTCTGTACTATTATCCCGTTGGCAGGAGGGCTAAGGTATTTGTCCGTGATGCTGATGGCAAATACAGTTTTGGTGCTGGAGTCATGGTAAAACCTTCAGATGTTGTTACTAACACCAGTGAGAAGAAACTTTTCCTTAGCTGTGCAAGTTCCATGAATCGTGATATTGCTCAAAAGCTATATCGTTATTTCATGAATCAATTCCTACTGGGGCTTGTAAATGTGAATGACATGATGGTATTGGATAGTTTCAATGCCTACAAGAAGGTGATACTCAAAGCACTTGAAATATGTGATACGGATATTACTGATATTGAAGCAAGGAAAGAGCAAATGCCGGCTCCTGTGGTTGTGCCAGGACAAATGGAGCTATCGTACAAGCTGGTGGATGTACTTCGATTCAAGACATTTCATCGCGACCAAAAGGACATCATGTTCGACATGGACATGGAAGAATCTAATGGTACAAGAAAATTGTTCCAGATTCTGATACGACTCTTGGATGTGGTAAAGAACAAGAAGAGTATTATGATGGACGAGTTTGACATGGGACTTCACACTCGTCTGGCAGATTTCATACTCGACTTGATCCATGCTTCAGAAAACAGTCAGTTATTGTTCACATCCCACAACACGAACCTTATCGATGTCAAACGACTGAGACGTGACCAAATTGTTTTCGTCAACAAGTCGGAACAAGGTGCAACGGAGGTGTATTCTTTGTATGACTTTAAGGATTTCCGTGAAAATATGGATGCCGAAAAGGGATATATACAAGGACGCTTTGATGCAGTGCCTTATATTGATTCGTCGGTGTCAAGTATTAAACAATTATTGGAAGGTTGATTATGGCGAGCAAAAGAGAACCATCTCCGTCTATGCGGATGCGAAAGATCGCTCTCGTCATCTGCGAGGGCGAAACAGAAGTCTGCTATATCAATCTTTTGAAAACGTGGTACAAGTCACCTATCAGAATCGTTTCGCACATAGAAGGAACGAAGATTACTCCGTCGTTGGTTGAGAAGCGTACAAAGGAACTCAAAATTTCACAATGGGATAAGGTGCACACATTCCTCATGTACGACATGGACGTGCAAGCCATCAATGAGAAATTGCTGAAATGTAAGGCTGAAATGCTACTGAGTAACCCTTGCTTTGAAATATGGTTGCTGCTTCATGCCAAAGACCAAAAGGCTGCCATTGAAACAGACGCCCTCATCAAGGAATTGAAGAAGAGCGCTCCAGTGTGGAAGAATTACTCCAAGTCAGCCTTCACTGATACTCAAAAGGCATTCTTGAACGACAATACATACTTAGCAGTTGTAAGAGCTAAGGGATTAAAAGAATTCCAAAACCCTTCAACTGGGATTTATAGATTAATCGAACTCCTCAAAGAAAATAACAAATAAGATATGAGCCATATAGAATCTGTTTTTGAAAGTAAATCAAAAGAAAATGCGGAAGCAGGAAAGTATCTGCAGCAATGGCACGTAGCAAAAACTCATGTACCTCAATTGTTGAATACTATTTCTCACTATTTCCCTCATTATAGTTTGCATGACTCAACTCATTCGGAGACCATACTAAATAACATTGAACTTATAATGGGGGCGGAGGTAATAGATAAGTTATCTATCGTCGATTTATGGTTATTATTATCGGCATCATATTATCATGATTTAGGGATGGTGATAACTCGTGATGATAAGTTGGAATGCTTGAAGGAAGGGTCTGCGTTCATCAACTATGTAAGAAGTAAGCAGGACGACGAGACATCACCAATGCATAACTATGCTCTTTGTTTTGAAATAAAGGACAATAAACTTTTTCATAAAAATAATGAGATAACTCCCGAGAACATAGATGCTCAAAAATTTTTGTTCGCAGACTATATAAGACAAGAACATGCTGATAGGGCTACTGGTCGTATTCAACATGAGGGGTCAATGCATCTACCGGGAAGTAGTATTCCTGAAAGAATTATCAGAATATTAGGGAATATATGTAAAGCTCATGGACAAAAGCAGAAAGACTTGCTGGAATTAGCTCAAGAAGAGAATTCTGGATGTGGCACGGAAAAATGTCATCCTTTATTTGTCGCATGCATGTTGCGGTTAGGAGATCTGCTTGATGTGGATACTAATAGGGTATCCAAAGTCTTGTTGAGTTCATTGACCAGCATTCCTTCCGACTCTTTGCTGTATAACCAAACGAATAGAGATATTACTCATATCAATATAGGACGCAAACTGATAGAAATATCAGCAGAATGTGAAGACATAAAAGTGGCTAATCTTTTAAACGACTGGTTTAAAATGATTGACGTCGAGCTACAATTTCAAAGTAGGAATTGGTATAAAATAGCCCCGTCTATTGATTTTGGTTCTCTACCATCTGTTGGAAAACTAATCGTGAGACTGAAAGGATATGATGATATAAGTGGAAAGAACAGACCTCGATTTGAGATAAATTCATTAAAGGCCATTGAAATGTTGCAAGGAGCTGGATTATACAATGATGCAAGTCAGAGTATACGGGAACTGCTGCAAAACGCAGTAGATGCCACCTATATCCGCGTCTTTTTGGAGAATCCGACTCTTTCTGATAGAAACGAGTTTAGAAAGAAATGCGCTGAACACGTAATTAACGTCGAACTTAACAAATTGGCAGTAGAGGTGGACCATGTAAAGTGGCATTTGAAAATACAAGATCAAGGTGTTGGTATAGCTCCAGATGAGGTCATATACCTGACACGAACTGGTAGCTCGAGCCAAAATCAAAAGAAAAATGATATCTGTAAGAAAATGCCTTCTTGGATGCGTCCTTCTGGCGCATTTGGTATTGGATTTCAAAGCATTTTCCTTATAACGGATAAAGTCACCTTAGTCACTAGGAAATGGGGCACTGATGATGTTGTGAAATTGGAAATGTGGAACCCATCTGGTAATGAAAAAGGCAATATTTTACAAAAAACTTACAAAGACGAATTTACGAATTTCGGCACCATTATAGACTGTGACTTATATTTTGACAAGCATTCAGGATGGACTGTACACTCTAATGAAAAGGTGTCATTGGAGACAATAGGAAATTTTGACTTTGCCGTTGATGAATCCTTAGATATACAAGCTGCTAAACTGATTGATGAGATTAATAAATTTGCAGAGCAAACCAATGTTGGCATTCATTTTAAGATGAATGACAAAGAGTATGACTTTATCGTTAAGGAAGAAGATGCATACGACTATTATGATGAGGAAACTGGCTATGAGGTAAGAATAGGGTCTCAACACGGAAAAACGGCGTTATATTATAGGAATCAGTATGTAGAGAAATTCAATAGCAATATTGAGTTGCTGAATTTCAGTGTTAATATCTTAAACGGAAAAGCTACCGAACTACTAGAATTGAGCCGTAATAATGTCCGGAAGGAAAAGAAAAACGAAATTTCAGAAAATGTACTCAAGGCTGTTCTCAGGTATTTGATATCAAAATATGAATTGCTTGACAAAGAGATTAAATACTCCAAGATTAAACTCAAGCCATTGGCTGCTGCTATCTTGGAAGAAAACCGTGAATATATAAAATCAAATAATATTGAAACCAACGGTTCTTTGCCCAACGATTGGATGTCGTTAGAGTTTTTTGGGAAAAATGCAGGCGAAGAAGAGAAAAGGTCTATCGGACAATTATTCCAATTTGGCAAAGTTGAATTTTGGAATAATGCTAATTCCGAATTACGATTTTATAATAAGAAAAAAAGAAAGTCACCATTTGTTATAAGTCAAAATGGTTTAAATACTCATCCGGAATGCTTTAACTTCCTGAAATTCGTACTTGGTCGGCATTTAACAAATCTTGTATACACATCTGAGTGTATAGTCCTTTCAAAAGACAGTAATAAAGAACTTATCGCAGATACAAAAGAAGCAAAGCTAAGATGGTTTAAGAACTATCTAAATGGCGGAACTTATGCCAGAGGTTACATGCCCTGTTTGAAAAAGTATTCAAACCTAAGGCTGAAAGATATTTGTTATGAGTCGACATTCCGTAATTTTGGAGCGACATACCCAGTTATGATATGCCCATACGTAAAAACATCAACAGAAATCTTATCTGTATTCTTTACCCATAGAAGTTTAGAATTTAGGGCAGGCGAAAAGGTAGTTGATTATATCTACAATCACCGCTATAGTGAGGACATTTCTATGGATCAGATAAAGGATAAGTTAAAAGAGTTCCAGGAAGAATTCCAGCCTATAGTTGATGAGATAAATTCTTCTATCAATAAAAAGAAGTAATACATGATTAGAAAATCCATCATATTCACTGATGTGCCATTGCTGAAAGCATTCCTGTATAGGGAGCGCTTTCAGTTGGTGCCATTTTTCTATTTTAAGGGAGCGCCATTATCAAAGTTTGCCAGGCATTTTCCTGCTGTACTGGAATATGAGTGCGAAGATAAAGAGGAGATGCTGCCGATGGAGGCTGAACTGCTGAAGCGTGGTCTTAGCGAAGATGTGGTGAGACTTGGGAGATCTATACCGGAGTCGCAACGGGTTAAGCGTGAAATACTGCATCTGCTGACTGCATTGACCAATTATCATTTCTTTGAATATAATGCAAGCGCAGGATGCTATGGTGTCCAGGCTCCTATGGATGATTTTAAGACTCTATCTCCTGAGGAAACCGAGAAGTTCAATAATCAAATCAGTCATTGGACGATTCCGACATATTTGTTCCCTAAGGTTGGTGAACAACTGCAACAACAAGCGTTCACGGATTGCACAGAATTTTGTGAAGAGGCAACGAACTTTATAGACTATTATACCAATAATCTAGATACCAACCATCAAAAGCAAATACAGTTCCCTCCGGCTATGGAGTTCTGTATGGACAGATATCTCGCTATGAGAGGCGATATGCGTAAAGGCGTAAGACATTGCATCTCATTACTGGCAGATGGAGTAGAGTTTTTTGATTATAAACGAAGTGTATCAACAATGGCAACCATAGCTTCTATAGAAGGTATGGCGAATATTGGTTTCAAACTATATGGAACTGCAGATGAAAAGAATAGGCCGACTGCACGATTCGTTAGGTATTTGAAGCGATATGTTGCTGGACGTTCAGAGGAGAAATACAAACAATATTACAGTAGACGTGGTGAAATCTGCCATGATGGAACCATATTTCTCGGTGATGATGACATCTATGGAAATACCACAAAACAAGATAGAGATTGGATGCTTAGACTTGAGATACAACAAGCAGCACGAATCGCTTTGTATAACTGGCTAAGAAGGAAATTGAATAACAGTCCAATACTGTAACAGACAAACAGGTGAAATACACGAAACTTAGAAACATCAGGAAATATGATGATGTCAATAGTTTCTGCTACGTGGAATATTGGTAAAAACTATAGAGGACACAACATAATGGCAAAGTTTTGGTATTTCTGCATCGTATAGCCAAGCAAAATAAAAAATTATCAAGTTTGTGATTTTTTCTGTGTTTTCTTTTGGTTGCTTGGGGAGAAATACATACTTTCGTGGTGGTTTTGTAACATGTTGCTTATTTCCATATTTGCAGCACATGTGCAGCACGCTCACGCAGATGGCTTGTTTAATAACGGTTTGCATTTCGAGGAGGTCAAGTAAGTTTGACTTCTAAGGATAGACATTCTGAATAAGAATAAATAATACGGCTTACAACTGAAATATTATGGATATCGGTTGTACGCCTTTTTTGTATCATTGTGCTTTATTTCTTCTTTTGACAAATTTGATACTTGGATAATTGAGAATAAAAATAGGGAATGGTAGAAAAAGAAACTCCCACCGAAGCGGGAGTATAGGTTTAACACCTTCGGCAATTACTGCCTTATTGTGATAAGATGTAGGAAATCTTATGTTCTGTTGCAAATATATAATGAATAATTTGTTCGTACAAATAATTTGTACTACTTTTATGAATTATTAATAATTAACTAAACAATTATTATATTTACATGACAAAAATATTAGGAATTGATACTGGAACAAATAGCCTTGGATGGGCTATTGTTGAAAAGACGGCAGGTGATTATAATCTGCTTGACAAAGGCGTGAATATATTTCAAGAAGGAGTCAAAATAGAGAAGGGTATAGAATCGTCAAAGGCAGCAGAACGTACAGAACATAGAGCTACACGTGTAAGATATTATCGCATAAAATTGCGCAAGATACGTTTGCTTCGTATTTTGAGCGACAATCATTTGTGTCCTCCTCTTTCACAAGAAGAACTTTCAACATGGCGACTAAAGAAAGTATATCCAAAGAATGAATTGTTCATGCAATGGCAACGTACTGATGACGATACAGAAAAGACTCCGTATGCATATAGGCACAAATGTCTTCATGAGAAATTAGATTTGTCTGACATTACCGATAGATACATTTTAGGCAGAGCTTTTTATCATATCATTCAGCGACGTGGCTTCTTGAGTAACAGAAAAGAGCAAGGTGGAGATGATTCTGGCAAAGTAAAGGAAGGTATCAGTACCCTTACTGAGGAAATGAACGAAGCCGGTTATGAATATCTTGGCGACTATTTCTATGCTCGTTATAATAAGGGAGAGAAAATCCGCAAGCATTATACTGCACGTAATGAGCATTTCCTTTCCGAGTTTAAGGCTATATGTGAGAAGCAAGACTTGGAAAAAGAACTTGGTTCGGAGGTTGTACATAATATTGAAAAGGCAATATTTGACCAAAGACCTTTAAAGTCGCAGAAAGGACAGGTAGGCAAGTGTGTGTTTGAGAAGAACAAGACAAAATGTCCTTCTTCACATCCCATGTACGAAGAGTTTAGAATGCTCACATTCATCAATAACATTAAGATCAAAACTCCTAATGATGATGTATTACGCCCTCTTAATACTGAAGAACGTGAAAAAATAATGCCTTTATTCTTTCGCAAGTCGAAGAAACAATTTGATTTTGAGGATATAACCAAGAAGTTGGCACCAAAGAAGATGTATGGCTTCTACAAGAAAGAAGAAGATGCAGAAATGCCTTTCCTGTTCAATTATCCAATGGATACATCTGTTTCTGGCTGTCCTGTTACAGCTGCCCTTAAAGATGTATTTGGAGAAGATTGGATAACTGCTATTTGTGAAACATACACATTAGGTGAGGGTAAAAGTCGATTTGATATTGTAAATGATATTTGGCATGCTTTGTATTTCTATTCTGATAAAGATAAACTTGCCGAGTTTGCTATAAACCGCTTGCAATTATCTGAAGATGAAGCAAAGAGATTTAGTGAGATTTCTTTGCCGTCTGATTATGCCTCATTAAGCCTTAAGGCTATCTGCAAAATTCTTCCTTATCTAAGAAGAGGATTGATATACTCTCATGCTGTATTTTTAGGTAATTTATGCGAAGTCATGCCCAAATATGAGTGGAGCATAAAGGAAATGCGCGAGGCAATTATCGACAACATCATAATGGAGATGAATAGATATGACACTAAAGACAAACGCACTTTCGAGGTATGCATTAAAGAGTATTTAAAGGAGCAATATGCTGTTTCTGATGATAGTCTTAAGAAGTTGTATCACCCTTCTATGATTGAGACATATCCAAGGGTACAATATACTAATGAGCATGGCGTTTATCAACTTGGTTCGCCAAGAATAGATAGTGTTCGCAATCCTATGGCGATGCGTTCTATGTTCAGATTGCGTAAATTAGTAAACCGTTTGCTTGCAGAAGGAAAGATAGATCAAGATACCGAGGTTCATATTGAGTTTGCACGTGAACTGAATGATGCCAACAAACGAAATGCCATTGCTTTATTCGTAAAAGAGAACCAAAGTGCCAATGATGAGGCTCGAAAGCAAATAATAACTCTATTCAAGAAAGAAACAGGGACGGATATAGAACCCACAGACAAAGATATATTGAAATATGTTCTTTGGGAAGAGCAGAATCACATATGTCTTTATACCGGAAAGCAGATACGTATATCTGATTTCATTGGAGCAAATCCAAAGTTTGATATTGAGCACACCATCCCTCGTAGTGTAGGTGGGGATAGTACAAAGATGAATTTGACGCTTTGTGATAGCCGTTTCAATAGAGAAGTAAAGAAAACCAAGTTGCCCGTAGAATTGCCAAACCATGACGAGATTATAGAGCGTATCAATGATTGGAAGAAGAAATACGAAACTCTTGACTTTCAAATACGCAAACTTAAGAAACAGTCAAAGGGAGCAGCAACAAAAGAGCAGAAGGATACAATTATTCGTAAACGTCATCTTTTGGAACTTCGTCGTGATTATTGGCGTGGTAAGTATGAGCGTTTCACAATGGAAAGTGTACCTGAAGGCTTTAGTCGTCGTCAAGGTACCGACATTAGTGTGATTTCAAAGTATGCCCGTCTTTACTTGAAGTCACTATTCAATCGTGTCTATACCGTAAAAGGCATTGCAACTTCTGACTTCAGAAAAATCTGGGGAATACAAGACATCTATAGCAAGAAAGAACGTGTAAATCATGTACATCATTGCATAGATGCCATTGTCATTGCATGTATTGGCTTGGATGAATATAATAAGTTGGGTGCATACTATCATGACGAAGAAAACAACAAATGGTATGGAATGTCGAAAGCATCTTTCAAAAAGCCATGGGCCACATTTGTAGAGGATATAAAGAAGATACAAGACGAAATCTTGGTATATCATTACACTCCTGACAACATGCCGAAGCAAGGACGAAGAAGAATTAAAATTGATGGCAAGAAGATTCTGCGTAAAGGTGATGCTGCAAGAGGTTCTTTACATAATGACACTTATTATGGCGCTATTGAAAATGATGGTGCTGTTAAGTATGTAAAACGCATAGACTTAGCATCGATGAAAGAAAGCGATGTAAAGAATATTGTGGATGATACGGTTAGGGGAATTATTGAAGCTGCCATAAAGGAGAAAGGCTTTAAGGATGCGATGGCAAGTACAATATGGATGAATGAGGAAAAGCAGATACCGATTAAAAAGGTGAGATGCTTCACACCCTCTATCACCAAGCCATTGAATATTCGCAAACAACGTGATGTCTATACCAAAGAATACAAGCAGCAATATCATGTTGCTAATGATAGCAATTATTTGCTTGCTCTATATATTGGTACAGATAACAAGGGCAAGGAAAAACGTGAGTTCGAAATTGTTAATATGCTCCAAGCTGCTCAATACTACAAAACAAGTAATGATAAAGAGGTGGTAGACAGGCATATGGTGCCAATTAAGAGTGAGCATGATTATCCATTTGCTTATACATTAAAAATAGGAACAATGGTACTTCTCTATGAAAAATCGCCTAATGAAATTTGGGAGGCTACAGCCAAGGAAAGAAATAGACGTCTTTATAAGGTGACAGGATTGTCTACAATGAGAATGAAAGGACGAAATGGTGAATATGCATATGCCACAGTAAAATTAATACACAATGAAGAAGCCCGTCCAAGTAAAGATATAAAGGCAAAAAATGGAGAATACGAACAAGGTGAAGAATTCCGTCCAGCAATAATAATGCTTCACACGCAGCTGAATGCCCTTGTTAAAGGTTACGACTTTGAGATTAATGAACTTGGTGAAATAAAAAGACAAAGATAATATGATAAAGCAGACATTATTCTTCTCGACTCCGGTTTGTCTCTCGCTAAAGAATTCACAACTTGTGATTTCTTGGAAAGACAGTGATGACAAGGTAACGCGCCCTATAGAAGATATAGGGTGTGTTGTCCTGGAAAGTCAAATGATAAACATTACTTTACCGTTGCTCAACGAGTTAGTTAAGAATAATGTTGCTGTCATTTTATGTGACAATAAAATGATGCCTACCGCAATGCTTCAAAGTCTAGATGCCAATACTACGCAATCTGAGAATATAAAGTCTCAGATTGCTGTTAGCGAACCGATGAAAAAACAAGCATGGAAACAAATAATTGAAGCAAAGATAAAGAACCAATCTGCAGTTTTGGATACGTTTTGTAAAAACGGTAGCATTCTTAAACCTTTTTACACTAACGTGAAAAGTGGTGATACCGACAATAGGGAAGGTATTGCAGCAAAAATATATTGGACACAACTGTATGGTAAAGACTTTAAACGTGACAGGTGTGGAGATTCACCAAATGTTCTGCTTAATTATGGATATTCAATTTTGCGTGCAGCAACAGCACGAGCGTTGCTTGGCTCAGGGTTGTTGCCTAATCTTGGTATATTCCATAAAAGCAGATACAATGCCTTTCCGCTTGCTGATGATGTAATGGAGCCTTATCGTCCTTATGTGGATTCAATAGTCTTTAATCTTTATGCTGATGGCATTACGGAATTAAACAAAGACTCCAAGATGGAGATAATGCGCCTTTTAAGCTGTGACGTAAATATAGGCAAGGTAATGCGTCCGCTACAGATAGCATTGACTTTTACGACAGCATCTCTCGTTAAGTATTATGCTGGTGAAATTAAGAAAATATCACTTCCCTTTATCTTATGACAGAATACAGACTTAATGCATATCATATTATGTGGTTATTTGTGTTTTTCGATTTGCCGGTTTCTACCAAAAAAGAAATGAAGGCAGCTGCACTTTTCCGTAAGAATTTGGAAAAAGACGGCTTTTCCATGATGCAGTTTTCTGTTTATATACGGCATTGTGCATCAAGAGAAAGTTTGGATGTGCATGTGAAAAGAGTGAAGGCTTTATTGCCAGAAACAGGAAAGGTTAGCATACTAAGTGTTACAGACAAGCAATATGGGGACATCTATAATTTCTGGGGCAAACCAAAGAGTATTAAAAAGAGTAAAATCACTCAGAAAGTTATAGGTACACCAATCCAATTGGAATTTTTTTAATACTTTTGTAGCATAATAATTCTTACACGGCGATTTCTTATAACAAAACAAGAACTATAATATACTGGTTCTCTGATATTTAGAAGTTATAGGTTGTGGTTTGATGTAGGAATCAAAAGATATACAACAAAAACGTGACTTTTTTTGAA
>JABLTL010130786.1_pt1 | contig 12200 bp, 13 predicted proteins | sample 7160151 | NCBI WGS metagenome assembly JABLTL01 (sample SAMN14651223, study PRJNA627086) | human gut metagenome | isolation source: feces | host: Homo sapiens
GAGCCGTTCAGCTTGATGATCTCAACGGTCTGCTGCTTCTGCTTGTAAAAATAATCTTTGGCGATCACCGGGTACTTGGTGGCGACACGGATCAGCTGATGATGCTTTAACAGATCGGCGGCTTCCGCTGGACCGCAGACGCACATCCGGCACTTGCCGATGCCGAGATCCAGGACTTCGTAGAGCTTGCGTCCCTCTTCCAGAATCGTATCTCTTCCTACAATTCCGATATCCGCGGCACCATATTCGACATATGTGGGAACGTCGGAGGCTTTCGCCAGGAAGAACTTCATCTTTAATTCTTCATTTACAAAAATAAGCTTGCGGGTGGAGGGATCTTCCATCTCCTCACAGGTGATGCCGATTTCCTTCAGCATCTTCATAGCATCTTTCGCCAGACGGCCCTTGGCCAGGGCAAAGGTAATGTACTTCATCTTAAATCGCCTCCCTCTTCCATACTGTGCGGACAGCGTCGGCTGCCATGTCCAGGATAAGAATCTCTGAAATATGGTTCTCTTTTGCGTAGCGGATCATGCACTCGGCATCGTCCAGATCTTCCATCATAGATACACGGATACCGGCAATCCGGTAGGAACCAGCCAGGCGGATCGCCCGCTCCAGATGCTCTTTCTCATAGACGAGAAGGATTCCGCCGTCCTCCACAGGAACGCAGATCTTCTGACGCATCAGTGCGGACATCAGCGTGTCCACTGCGATACCGAAGCCGATGGAAGGCGCATCCTTACCGAACTGTGCCATCAGGTTGTCGTAGCGTCCGCCGGTTACGATGCAGTCGCCGGTTCCGTAGGTATAGCCCTTGAAGATAATACCCGTGTAGTAACGGTAATTTCCAAGCATACCGAGATCGAAGGAAATATACTTATCCATACCATAGGCTTTCATCAGTTCATAGATCTTCTCCAGTCGGGTGACGGCGGCCAGCGCAAGCGGATTCTCTGTCAGGCGGCGGGCCTCCGGGAAGACCTGCTCCGCGGATCCGAATAAACGGGGAAGGGCGGAGATCGCGGCGATCAGATCCTCGGAAAGAGAAAGCTCGTTCAGCATAAGTTCTACGCCGAAGCGATTCTTGCTCTCAATCAGGCTGCGAAGTTCACGGATCTGATCTTCTGCAAGACCGGCCTCCTCCATCAGACCGTTGAAGAAATCCACCTGGCCGACTTCTACCTGAAACTCGGTCAGGCCGACGCTCTTCAGACAATCCACGACCATAGCCAGCATCTCGGCGTCGGCGGCGAGGGAATCATCTCCGATCAGCTCGGCGCCTGCCTGGGTAGATTCCTTCAGGCGGCCCTGGTAGCTGAGGTTGTTGATATAGATATTTCCCTGATAGCACAGACGGATCGGAAGCTTCTCCTGGCCGAAGTACTTCGCCGCGCAGCGGGCGATCGACGGTGTAAAATCCGGACGAAGCACCATAGTCTCGCCGTCTCGGTCGAAAAACTTGTACATTTCTTTCGAGGCCACGCTTCCGCGCTCTGCGTTAAAAATATCAAAATATTCGAAGGTTGGGGTCTGGATGCTCTGGAATCCATAGAGGCCGAACACATGGGCCAGTTTACTGCCGGTTACCAGCTTGGCAGCGCATTCGCCATTATAATAGTCCCGAACACCTTCCGGTGTGTGTAATAACTGCTGCATATAAAAATTCTCCCTGTAAATCATGCTTCAATCTTCAATCGCTTTAACACAATAACGTGATAGCAAGCTAATCAAGTAACAAGATAAATTATATGAGCTATTCGTCGATTTGTCAATCTCTTTCCAGCAAATCTTTCTGAATCTGCTCTAGAAAATGAACCGGGAGTCCGGTGGTGCCGGATACACGATAGGTGCGGTCAATCTCCTCATAGGTAAAGCTTTTGCGGCCACCCTCTTCCGCCCGGTTCCAGAAGTGCTCGGCGTCCCGATAGGGAAGATAATAGATCTCGTCCCGGGAACGAAAGAAAAGCAGCAGGAAGGCAATTCCTTTCTGCTGCTCGAATTCTTTCATGAAGCTCATCTGGTGTGCGTGGATATTCGCCAGTGGAAAGGTATCGGCAGCACATTCTTTGGCATCGAAGCAGACGGGAATCCCCTGTACAACACCGATATAATCGACGGTACTTTTCTGATCGAAATAGGCCAGAGTGATGTGGCGGCTTTCCTTCTCGATCTGAATCGGCTTAATGGGAGTGGGAATTTTCTGGATCAGTGCCAGATGACGTTCCCGGTATTTTTCAATGGAAAAATTAATCAGTTCTTCGAGTGTGGAGCCGCGAAGCCCTCGTGTGGACCAGGTTGCCATGGCTGTTCTGTTCTCCTTTTTCACTGCGGCGCATGTTGCCTGTGGGTAATTTATGCTCTCTTCTGTAACACGTTCTCTGCTGCGTCTTCTCCGGCAGCTTTAAACCAAGCGTATCGGCAAAACGCCGGAAATCTGCAGGCGGGGCCGCAAAGAAATTCTTCCCGGCAAGTTCCGGCAGCTCCGGAAGATTGGCTGGCATAACAAGTTCATAGGAATGAAGCATCTGCCTGACCGGCTCCCGGATTTCGGTGCGTGCATTGCGACCGTATTTTCGGTCTCCAGCCAGAGGATGACCGAGATACGCCAGATGTGCCCGAATTTGGTGTGTCTTTCCAGTCAGAAGATGAACACGAAGAAGCGTATAGCCGCCGGAAGCATCCAGTGGTTCGTACTCTGTCTCAATTCTTTCCGCACCTTCCTCTGGGCGGGACAGAATTGTTACCTGATTCGTCTTTTCATCTTTCTTCAGCCAGGCCTGGTGACCGGTCTTCTCTGCGATGGTTCCGGAGACGATCGCGAGATAGTATTTTCCAGCGCAACGCTCCCGAAGAAGACGTGACATGACCTGCAGACCAGTCAGAGACTTGCCTGCGGCGACCAGACCACTGGTATTCCGGTCCAGGCGATTGCAGACGCCCGGCCGGAAGGCTCGAAGCCCCTCTTCTGTCAGTTCTCCCCGTCGGAGAAGGTCTTCGGTCAGATATTCACACAGAGAGATGTCCTCCGGTCTTGCTTTCTGGGAAAGCATTCCGGCCGGCTTGTTGATCAGAAGAATGTTGCGGTCCTCATAGATAATATCGAGAGAAACGGCCGGAGCCGTTTCTCTCTGTTTTACTGTATGGAATTTTGCGATCGTTTCATCCGAAAGAAAAAGGCGAACTTCATCCCCCGGATGCAGCATCTCCATGCCTTCGGCCTTTTTGCCATTCAGTGTGATATTCTTCTTGCGGAGCATCTTATACAGGAAGCCTTTCCCTGCAGCGTCCAGATATTTATTCAGAAATTTGTCCAGTCGCTGTCCGGCTTCATTGGCGCCGATCGTAATCAGTTTCATAAAGAAAAATTCCTTCCCTTTTCAGTCCTTTACAGGCAGGCGGAAAGAACCGCTTCCTTCGCCATACTTACACGCTTCTCAGATTCGCTGTCCGGAGCTTCCAGGCCGTTGATCCGTTCCATGAACTCTTCCCAGCTGCTGTAGACTTTCATGCGCATGGGGATGCCTCTTCGCTGCAGAATGTCGTTGATAGTCAGCTCGATATCTCCAGGCTTCCATTTGCGGCTGTAGCTGTAAGCGATGACACCGTTCTTATAGACAACGGCAAATTCCGCATGCATCCGCGCCCCCTTGGCATTCACGATTACCAGATCGGAGAGCAGCATTCCCTGCTCATCATATGCCCTGACTGCCGCATAGTGCTCTGCGGAAGCCGTATCAAAGGCGGCGAGTCCAGCGAAAGCGACGAAAAAATTGGCCATGGGAATGACCATCAGCATGGCGGGAACCATGATAAAGTTCAGTTTTGTTCCAAATATCATGTAGCCGAGACCGGCCAGGAAGACAATCACAACAGCGCAGATCAGAGTCTTGATCAGCTGATTCTTCTTTCGGCGGTCGATGTAGCCGTAATGGCCCTTTTCAATGGCTTCTTTCATCATAAAAATTCTTTCTCCTGTTAAAAAAATCTCCGGGATACCGGGACGGACCAGATTAGTCCATATATTTCAGTACGGCAGTCTGGGAAGGCAGCTCCTTCGTGATCGTGATTTCATTCGTGTCGTAGCGGACAACATCACTGCGAAGCTTCAGGAAGTCGTCAAGAGTTCCGATCACAGGGAATCCGAATTCTTCCGTGCGGTAGTGCATCGGGATGACGATGCGGGGCTGAAGCTGCTCGATCAGCTCTTCGATGCCGTCCGGCTCCATGGTGAAGAAACCGCCGACCGGGAGCATGGCGACGTCCAGTTTACCGATCTTCTCGCGCTGCGCGTCGTTTAACGGGCAGCCGATATCTCCGAAATGCGCGATACGCAGGGAGCCGTTGTCCAGCACATGAATCATGTTCATGCCGCGCTTCATACCGCCTTCATCATCGTGAGGGCATGCAACGAGGGTGAGGTCAAAAGGACTTTCTTTATCGGTATCCACGATGGTGACAGCTTCAACATAGCCATGATCGTCATGATCATGACTGCAGATGACGCTGCTGGCTTCCAGACGAAGATTCTTCAGACCGGGAACCTTTCCGTCAAGATAGGGATCGATTACGATTGAGAAGCCTTCATCTTCGATTTTGAAGCAGGAATGCCCGTGCCATGTGATTTTTACTTGTTCGCTCATATCTGTTTACCTCCGTGTATTATTTCTGTTACTGTGGTTGACTTTTGGAGATTTCTGTCACTGCTTCCGGCGGGTTCTGCCGCCCTTCCACAGCCTTATCATTTCATTGTAATCGTTTATGTACATATCGGCAAGCTCTTTTTTTTCTTCCGTCATGGAATCAGAGAAATTATCCTGCACGGCGATGACCGGCATACCGGCGCGCTTTCCAGCCAGGATTCCGGCCGGTACATCCTCGAAGACGAGACATTCCTCCGGGCGGACCTGAAGCCGCTCCGCCACCTTCAGATAGATATCCGGCGATGGCTTTCCGGCGGCAACTTCACAGCCGATGGTGACTGTTTGGAAGAAATCCTGGATGGCAAGACTTTCCAGAGCCGCATCCACCAGCTCTCTGGAATTGCTTGTCGCAATTCCCATACGGATGCCATCAGATTTCAGCAGCTGGAGAAACTCCAGGACTCCTGTCTTCAGAGGAACCTCGTGGATGTATTTATCCATCGCCATGCGGTTCCAGTCTGCTTTGATTTCCTCCAGAGAATCGTCAAGGTGAAAGGTTTCTTTAAAGTATATGGCGGTCTCGGAGAAACTCATCCCCTCGATTTCCTTCTGCAGAGTGTCTGGAAGCGCAATTCCGCGGCTTCCCAGATATTCGATATCGATATCGTCCCACATCCACATGGAATCTGCCAGCGTACCGTCAAAGTCAAAAAGTACAGCTTTTACAAGGTTAAAATTTATATTCATTGGTTTATTGCCATCTCCATCCGGGACAGTATTTATTCTTTAGGTTGTGTTTGCTGCGCTTGGCCCATCCGAGAGGGTATCTGTCCACGCAGATGAGGTTCCATCCGTCAGGTCCATCTTCCTCTGCTCCAGAGGTGTCGATCGTCTCGCCCTTTAAGTAGCGGATGACCCGCTCGTCCTCCAGCGGATAGAGCACTTTCCCGGAAAAGTCTTCCGCAGAAAGCGCCAGCGCCAGTGCCTGCGAGGGCGTAAAGTGTTCCTTCTTCAGAGCACCGAAGAAAAGGCCGGTGCGCAGGTAGTGCAGACCGGGACGCAGCGCGGTATCTTCCGGGAGCAGGTAGATATTCTCCTTCACCTGCAGGGACGTAAGCTTCCGGTACTTCTCCGGAAGACGTGCCAGGAAAGCGGCGGCCTCTTCCGGCAGGCGGCCGGGTTTTGAGGCCGAACATTTTGCAGACTTCGAAGCAGCAGCTTCTTTCGAATCGGAACCTCCGGCTTTCTGAAACAGCGATAGGAAATGTCCTTCGCCGTGTATTTTATGCGGCCAGAGTTTTACTGTCCCTGGAATCTTTCCGTCAGAGAAGCCAGGTCTGGGTGCGATTGGAACAAGAGAAAGCGCCGGATCCTGTGCCAGAAGCTTCCGCACGTTCTCTTCGTCCTCTTCCGTCGAGAAAGTACAGGTGGAGTAAAGGAGCATGCCTCCGGGGCGAAGCATACGGACAGCTGTGCGCAAAATCTGCTGTTGAATGTCAGCGTAATAAGCAGGCCCTTTTGCTTCCCAGTCCTTTACCATGGAGGGCTCCCGGCGGAACATGCCCTCGCCAGAACAGGGAGCGTCCACCAGAATCTTATCGAAATATTCCGGAAAATTCTCCGCTAGGTGTTCCGGTGTCTCCGCCGTTACATAGACATTTGGAATACCGGCAAGCTCGATGTTTTTCAGCATGGCCTGTGCGCGGGAAGCGCTGATATCATTCGCGAATAGTACTCCGCTTCCCATCAGGCGCATCCCCAGCTGGGTCGCCTTGCCGCCGGGCGCTCCACACAGATCCAGCACGCGATCTCCTGGTACAATTGGAAGCACCGAACCGGGAGACATGGCGCTGGGTTCCTGAAGATAATACAGACCAGCATAGTAATAGGGATGGCGGGCCGGCCGGAGTTCTGCCGGATAATAGCAGCCCTCCGGTGCCCAGGGGACGGGGGTGAGCTGCCCGGGAAATGTTCGCTTCATATCTTCAACGCGAAATCTGGCAGTGTTGGCCCGGATCCCGTAGAAAGGTTTCTCACAAAAGGAAGCCTCATAGGCATCCGCCTCCCCTCCCAGCTCCCGGCGCATCCGCTGCAGATAGGCTTCCGGCAGGCGGTTCTCTATACTCATAAGCTCTGTACCCCGTGTCTGGCGGCGATCAGATCCAGCTGCTGATTGAACTCTTCCAGTTCATCCAGTGTTCCATGACGATAAAGTTCGAAGAATTCATTCTGAATGTTGAGAATCGCTTCCCGGTTTTCGAACTTATAGAGGTTCTGGATATTATTCTTGATCTCGGATACAATCCTCGCTTTCCCGAAGAAGAAATCCTGAGCCATCATGATATCTTCTCGGATCATGGACATCTCCTTGTCGAGATCGACAACAGCCTGCGCGGAAGCAAGCAGACGCGCCCGTATGTAATCCGGCAGGTTCTCGCTGTACTTGTACTGCAGACTGTGCTCAATCGTGGACCAGAAGTTCATGGCAAGTGTGCGGATCTGTATCTCGACGTAGACCTTCTTCTTTCCGTAGATTGTGATTACTTCGTACAGAACGACAATGTGATAGCTGCGGTAGCCGCTGGGCTTGCTCTCCTTTACGTAATCGATCTCTTCCACGATCTCCATATCGCTGCGCTCCCGGATAATCTGGACGACCTTCTCGATATCCTCCACAAACTGGCAGATCAGGCGGATTCCTGCGATATCGCAGATCTTCTCTGTCACCTCTTCGACATCGATCCCCTTTCTCTTGGCTTTATCCAGGATACTGGACAGGGTTTTCACCCGTCCATGTACCTGTTCAATATAGGAATAGCGGCCTACCATACGGCTTTCCTTGATCATATGATTGAACTTGATCTCAAGCTCACTGACAGCAAGCTCATAAGGAATCAGTATTTCACGCCATTTTTGAATCTCCATCCGTTACTCCTTTCTGTTTTCGGATGCGGAATTTAGTGGATCTGCTTCAGGATCTCTTCCGTATATTTCCAGGTGCGTTCGGCGGAGGACAGGGAGAGACGTTCCTTCGGCGAGTGAATATCGAAAAGATCCGGTCCGTAGGATACGATATCCAGATCGGGCATATGCTGGCTGAAGATTCCGCACTCCAGACCGGCATGAATCGCAACAACCTCCGGCTTCTTCCCGTACATCTTCTCATAGATTTCAGACATCAGCGGGACGAGGCGGGATTCTTTGCGGAGCGGCCAGCCGGGATACTCGCCGGATACGGAAGCAATCGCGCCGTGTGTCTGTGCCAGACTCATGAAAGTGCGAATCAGATCGTCCTTCTCAGTGTCAGAAGCGCTGCGGGGCGCGCATACCAGACGTATCTTATCCGAATCCATCTGGATCGTGCCGAGGTTCGAGGAAGTCTCTACCATATCCTCCATCTCTTTATTCATCGCAATTACGCCGTTCGGCAGCTCCGCTGCAAATCCAAGAAGAGCGTTCTGTACGCCGGATGTAATCATAGCTTCCGGAAGAGCGGATGCTTCGCAGAACAGAGCGGCTCCCGGCTCCTTCTCCCGTACCGGCGCCAGTAGACGCAATGCGATATCATTCAGAAGGTGCACCGCGTGTTCCGCTTCTTCTGTTACAATTACCGCCTGGCAGGAGGAAGGGATCGCATTATCTGCAGAACCTCCATGGATATCGCTGATCCGGAAAGAAATCTGCAAGGAAAGCTCGCGGAGAATATTAAGAAGCATCAGGATCGCGTTCGTACGGTTCTTGTGAATCTCTACGCCAGAATGGCCGCCGGCAAGGCCGGACAGTGTAACCTTCAGCCCTTCACCGACAGTTTTCTCTCTGGTAATCGGGAAGTCAAAGCTGACTCTGGCTCCGCCGGCACAGCTGACGGTAAGAACGCCTTCGTCCTCGGAATCCATATTCAGCAGATAGCGGGAGGACAGGGGACTCATGTTCAGGGCAGCTGCTCCGAGCATTCCAACTTCCTCATCAACAGTAAATACACACTCGAGGCGTGGATGGCTGATCTCGCTGTCGAGAATGGCCAGTGCCATGGCGACTGCGATGCCGTCGTCGCCTCCGAGACTGGTTCCCTTTGCGTATAGAAAATCACCGTCTGTCTCCAGTGTCAAAGGATCGCGGAGAAAATCGATATCACAGTCCGGATCCTTTACTGTTACCATATCGAGATGTCCCTGGATCATGACACCGGGATCCTGCTCGCGTCCGGCGGAAGCTTCTTTGAAGATGATGACATTGCCGGCTTCGTCCTGAATATAGCGCAGAGCGTGCGTTCTGGCAAAGGCGGCCACATAATCACTGATGGCCCGGGTATTGCCGGAACCGTGGGGAATCGCACAAAGTTCTTTAAAATAATCCAGATAATTCATATTGATATCCGTCCTTTCTGCAGCTGCCGTTAGGCGGCATAATTCCATGGCTGCGTACATAGTTTATGATGTCCCGAAACGGGAAGTATGAATCAATAACCAGAAATCGGAAAAGGAAAGGAGGAAATGATGTCCCGGATCCTGTCCGTTTCCTGTATGCTTCTTTTTTTCTTTCTTCTGCTGTTCTTTCCATCGGCGGCCGCAGACGGAGCCTCAGCCGGGATTCTGCTCTGGTACCGGAAGATTCTTCCGGTGCTTCTTCCCTTCACACTTGCTTCGCGCCTGATGGAGGCATCGAATATTATCTCATTCCTTCCTCCAGCGGTCGGAATGGCGGTTCTTGGATGGTGCTGCGGCTACCCGATGGGAGCCATATGGGCAGCAATTCTGGTTCGGAACGGAAAGCTTACCTGCCGCCAGGGAGAGCTTCTGCTTCCGCTCTGCAGTCAGCCCAGCCCGATGTTTCTGGTGGGATATCTCCGTACACAGGCAGGGGGTTTGGAGCCGCTTCCACTCCTTGCGGCAGCATATCTTCCACCGCTCTTGATTCTTCTCCCACTGCTTTGCATTTATGGAAAAGAAAGCAACGGAAAAACAGAGAAAACAGCTGGAGATCTTCATATCCTCCGAATCCGTGATTTTGAGAATTGCTGGTTCGCCAGCTGCCGGATTCTGCTGAAGATTGGAGCGTATGTGCTGGTTTTCTCCATCCTGATTGCGATCCTTCATCCATTTCTCTCCGGAATTCCGCAGGGACAGCCGCTTCTCGCCGGAGTCCTTGAGATGACGACCGGGATCGGGCTTTTGGCGGATTCAGGGCTTCCCTCTCCGCTCCGCGGTAGCCTGGGGCTCTTTCTGGTCTGCTTCGGCGGGTGCTCCTGTATCGCGCAGACTCTGGCTTGCCTGGAGGATAGTCCGCTGACCGGCAAATATTTCTGGAAAGGGAAGCTGCTTCTGGCGAGTGTCTCCGCTACGTTCTATTATATCTGGCAGGGAGGAATTTCATTCCTGCTTTGATTCGGCCTGGGCAGCACTTATAATCGGAAAAAGGAGCACATCCGCTGTGCTCCTTTTCGGATCCCTGAAAGCTGATTACTTGTTGTCCAGGGCGATATCGATATCGAAGCCGTCGTCTTCCTTCTCAGGCTCTGCTGTCGGTTGCGGCTCTTCCGGATTCAGCTGCTTCCGGTTGGTAACAATGACATCCAGACTGGACTGAAGCTGGCTCATGAAAGCGTTGTAGCGGTTCTGCGTGTTCTCCATAGCTCCGGCAATCAGGTTCTGCATGGTGGCAAGCTGATGATCCGTATACTGAACGGCGCCCTCGCGGATGCTGTTGGCATCCATAACGGCCTTGTCCACGATGCTTTGTGCCTGTGCCTGCGCCTGCTGAAGAAGCTGATTCGCTTCCGCCTGTGCCTGCTGAGTGATCTCGTGATCGTTCACCAGCTGCGCGGTCTGGCGGTTCGCGTCAGCGATCATAGCATCTGCGCGGGACTTGGCGTCTGCAAGGATCGCGTCCTTGTTGGCGATGATCTTCTGGTACTTCTTGATCTCCTCCGGGGTGCGCATTCGGAGTTCCACCAGCATCTCGTCGATCACGTCCTTTTCAACGACGATGCGCTTGCTATTGGAAAATGCCTGGGACTTACAGCTGTCCAGGTACATCTCAATCTCGCCGATCAACTGTTCAATTCTGCTCATAAATTACGGTCCTCCCGTTCTTCTAATTTTTTCCTTACCAGGGGCACGATCGGCTCCGGTACAAACATATCAATATTCCCGTCGAAGGAAGCCACTTCCTTGACGATGCTTGAACTGAGATACGCATACTTCAGATCCGTCGTCAGGAAGATCGTATCAATATTATGGCACATCGCATGATTCGTCTGTGCCATCTGCAGTTCATATTCAAAATCAGTGACAGCGCGGAGCCCGCGGACCAGCACTCTGGCTCCGACCGAACGGGCAAAATCAACGGAAAGGCCTTCGAACGCAACAACCTCCACATTGCACAGATGCCCGGTCACACTACGAATCATTTTAACACGTTCCTCAGCGGAAAACAACGCTTTTTTCGATTTGTTGTAGAGAACGCCGACGATCAGGCGATCGAACATACGGGAAGAGCGTTCGATGATATCCAGGTGTCCAAGCGTGACAGGGTCAAAGCTTCCGGGATAGATTCCGATTTTTTCTCTTACGTTATTCATGGGATTCCTCCTGTGTCCTATGCGCTCACTTTCTGAAGAAAGATGTGCTTATTCGTCTTGTAAATCTTCTCACGGACGATCTCATAGCCAAGAGATTCCGTGTAATCAAATTCCGTCTCAAGAGAAGCTTCCACAATGATCAGGGTGTCTTCCGTTACCAGACAGCTCTGGCGAAGCGCGGTAAGCACCTGCTGCTCCAGGCCGCGGTCATATGGCGGATCCATAAAGATAATATCAAAAGGCTCCTTCTCCCGTTCCAGACGCGTGAGCGCGGAGAGAACGTCGCACTCCATTACGCGCGCCTGAGAAAAGAGGCGTGTGGTCTGCAGGTTATCCTTGATGCAGTTAAGGACCCGGCGACCATTCTCCACGAACACGGCTTCCTTTGCGCCGCGGCTCAGTGCTTCGATTCCGATCGCTCCGCTGCCGGCGAACAGGTCCAGAAAGCGGCATCCTGGAAGATCCGGCTGAAGGATGTTGAACAATGTCTCCTTCACACGGTCGGTCGTGGGTCTTGTGTCATTGCCTTCGATCGTTACCAGCTTCAGTCTTCTTGCCTTTCCGGCAATTACTCTCATCATACCTATTAACTCCTGTCTTCCTAATTGAAACCGTAAATCATCTGCGAGATCTGATATCCTGCGGAGGCAATCTTCTTCCCGATTTTGCCGGGGAGGTTCAGACCGATTCCAAGAACTCCCATCCGCATCCTGCGGTACAGGCGCGGGTTCTGCTTCTTCAGATAAGCCCAGAGCGCTTTCTTCTTCTCATCGGCTTCCGGAGAATCCGTGCGGATGAGGAAGATGGAAGAAATCGTCATCATGATCTCCAGATAGTTGTACATATAGTGACGTCGGTTCCTGCCTGGAACGCGGTACAAATCATAATCGCGGATCATCAGGTAATTGACGGCTAGCTGCTGGTCGATGCGAGCGATCATGTTCTTCTCATTCACAGACTGGTCATCACGGCCGATA
>JABLTL010123471.1_pt1 | contig 12188 bp, 13 predicted proteins | sample 7160151 | NCBI WGS metagenome assembly JABLTL01 (sample SAMN14651223, study PRJNA627086) | human gut metagenome | isolation source: feces | host: Homo sapiens
AGGACTAGATACTGGCCTCTTTGCTCCAAGAGTTACCAGGTTAGGAGTTTCACCCAACTAAATCAACTGCACCGAACTGGCGCACCATATTCCTTCCACACATAATAGTCCGTTTCCACATTTATATAGCGAATTCGGTCCATTGTCACTACATCAAAATCACGAACCGATTTATTATATTCACTCGGATTTCCTGCTGCTACAATAATCCAGCCAGTTGGAACCTTCTGATTTCCAAAGGTCTTATTTTGTAAAAACTGCAGCATTGTAGGTGCGAGTGTTTCTGAAACACAATTAATTTCATCAATAAATAGTATTCCTTCCTTTAAGCCTGTATCTTCCATCTTGGAATATACACTCGCAATAATTTCACTCATTGTATATTCCGTAATCGAATAGTTTTTCCCATCAAATACTTTCTCTTGAATAAAAGGAAGTCCCACAGCACTTTGTCTTGTGTGATGCGTAATCGTATAGCTCACTAAACCAATTTGGCATTCCTTTGAGATTTGTTCCATAATCTGTGTTTTTCCAATTCCAGGAGGACCAATCAGCAATAAAGGTCGTTGATTTTTCGATTCAATCGCATATTCACCAAATGAATTCTTTGACAAATACGCCTTAACTGTATTTTTAATTTCATTTTTTGCTTGTAAAATATTCATAATTTTTCTTCCAATCTATATTGAATAGCCCAAGAAGGCACCTTACTTTGATCATAGTCATCTAAATATATAAAAGCCGTTTTATAAGCTGGATTTTTTTTAGGATAGATTCCCTTTCCATCAGTAAAATAGAGTAATCCACAAAGATTTTGAAAGGCATGTCCATCGATCAAATCATTCACATAGCTAAAAACGGGTCGAAAATCAGTATTGCTTCCACCCACTAATGTAAATGAATTTAACAATATATCCATTTCATTTTGGTTTGACACCACATCATCCTTACGAATTCTGTCATCACATTGAATAATATGTACCTTACAGATCTTATAAAACATGTTAGAAGTACTTAAAATACTGTAGGTATTTGACACAAAACGCTTTGCGAGGGCTTCATCAATTGAATAGCTCGTATCTAATGCGATCACAAACTCATAAATCTTCTTAACCTCTTTGGTTTCCAAAGGTTCCATTAATGGCATGTTTTTATATACGGACAACCCATATGTATAATAGGATAAATCAAATTCATCTGGGTTAATTTGCAGTTCTTCTTTCATGATGCTAAAACGCTTTAAAAATTGTGCAAAGGAATATTTTGATTTTTTCGCTTGTAAATGCGCCACAAGAAAGGCATCCACTTCTTCATTGTCTTTCCCTTTTTGTTTGTGATCAAAAAGCGTTTGTTTGGCAACACTCTGCCATTTTTTTGTAGCGAAGAAGCCATTGGCATTTGTTCATCTTGCTCTTTAGGCCACAAAGCATGATCATCCACCACAAATTCATAATATAGATTTTGTATGTCTTCATACGTAGATAACCATTCATAGACAGTGATACAGCTAATTCCTGGAAGGCTTTCAAGCTTACTATAAACATCCTTTCGAGCATAGGATAAAATACGTGAAATACTCTTTTTATGCATCGAATCTAAAGTATACTCTACGATAATATCGCAGGCTACATTCCATATAAAATCAATACGATTCTTTTTTAGCCATATATGATTATATAGACAGTGCAAAATACTATGTAGGTAGGCACGATTTAAAAATATTGAATTTCTTTGAAACAAATCAATAATCTTCAATGGATTGTAATAAAAATACATTCCATTCGTTGCACACGTCGCGATTCTATCATCTGCTTTAAATTCTAATGTATTCAGTGCTGTTAAAAAATGTGGCATATCCATATAAAGCTCCGTTCTAACTAGTTCTAAAATATGGATTGCCTTTTCTATTTCCCAATCTTTTTGTCGCATTAAAAATCCTCAAAAGAATACGACGATGACTGACTAAAGTGCGTATTCTTTAATTCCATCAATATAGTTCGTTTTTCTAAATCCTTCTCATTCGAAATTAATCGGACCAAATCATTTTGATCCATACATTTCTCATCAATTAACTTTTCAACCATAACACATACATCTTTATATGAATGAAGATAAGAAGTCAAATCATGTGCACGTAAATAAGAAATATATCGTTTTGAGCCCATCATGAAGCGAAGAATCGCAACATGAAAGATACAAGCATCGCTTTCTTCAGCACATAGTTTCTCGAAGCAGGCATCATATCCATCAAAATCGATTCTTCCATCCTTAAAGCATTGACGCATACGAAACCCTTCACCCTCGATATTTAAGGCAAAAATATGGGCAGGCCCTACTTCATCATAACCACCATTGTATTCTGGATAGAAAACAGAGCCATCCAAAAAATGAATTTCAATATCCCAAGTGATTTGGGTTAGAATTTGTTTCAAGAAAGTAATGCCCATAACGAAACAATCATAATAGATATGATTCAGTCTTAAACAATTCATAAATACATCACTACCAATACTGGATAAACCGGATGGCAAGCTTAATTCTTTTAGTTTTCGACAATTGTAGAAGGCATAATCCCCCAGCTTTTGAATCGTACTCGGTAGCTTCACACTTTCTACATCACTTCCACTACATTCATGATAAGAAGCTGGAATATCTAAATTTAATATAGCTTGTGATAAATCTACTTCTTTCTTTGAAAAACAATAGTTTCCTATTTCACATACCTTATATCCATCAATATATTCTGGTATTTCAACAAATGGATTAGAGGAATATACTCTTTTTATACGTATCGAATCTTCATTTATTTTTTCATAATATACACAAATTTCCATACAAAAATTATAGCACAATAAAAAAAAGACAACTACCGAAGTAATTGTCTTGATTTACAAGTGGTGCGGGTGAAGGGACTCGAACCCCCACGCCGAGGGCGCCAGATCCTAAGTCTGGTGCGTCTGCCAATTTCGCCACACCCGCATTTCCAACGTGCTCACATATAATACACTAAGGTAAAATAAAATGCAAGCACTTTTTCAAAAAAAAGAAACTATCTTCATAGTTTCTAATGTAAAATCGTAGGTTTATGCATCATTTCGATTTCATCTTGTATGTATGCCTCTACTTTTTCAAGAAGCTCATCCGTAACCTCAATGTCACCTACCATAAAAGGACCATCTCCCATGTCAGCCTCTTTCACAAACTTAACTTGTGGAAGCTGTGCCATTGGACGATCACCAAATTCTTTTTCAAATTTTTCTAATTGCTTAATAATAGGTTCTGCAATTTTTTTAATCATTTCATCTTCAGTCATACTCAGTATTATAATCAACATAAATCTTTTTGACAAGTTTAATCATCTGTTTAAAATGAAGCTCTCTATATTGATTTCCTTTTTTATCCGAGTAACATACTACTTCTAGATTTGCTCATAAACACCCTGCCTATGCCCTTTAGCATAGGCCCTGGGTGCATTTTCTATAAAACTGACTCAAGCTCTTCTAAAGAAATCGGTCCTGGACGTAGAATCTGTAGATTTTCTTTTGTACAATCCACAATCGTACTTGCCTGTAAAGCCTTGCATGTGCCTAAGACAATACCATCAATTTTTGGCAATTGCTCATATACATCATCACTCGTAAGCGCTGTTTTTTCACCTGACTGGTTAGCACTTGTAACTAGGATTGGACAATTCAATTCATCAATCACATCCAAAATAAATTTTTCATCCGGAATACGAATCGCAATCGTGCTCAAGCCATTGGTATAAGCTGCATCAACGCTATCCTTCACATTCGCAACTAAAGTCAATGCACCTGGCAAAAAATGTGCGGCAATCTTTTCAATTCTTTCATCTATTAATGCCACCTGCTTCATTTGTTCTACATTAGAAACCATCATCGGAATAGGTTTTGTTTCTGGGCGGTGCTTAGCCTGCTTTAATCTTTCTAAATCCTTTAAATCCCCATATTTAACTCCAACTCCATACACTGTATCTGTAGGTAGAGCAATAATTTTATGTTCATTAAATGCACACGCTACTTCATGTACTTGATTTTTTGTATATTCTTTCATGTTCACACCTCTGTCTAAGACATTATACATCTTTTATGATAAAATACACTAAGAAAGAAAGGATGTATACCCATGTTTGAAAATACAATTGCGGCCATTTCCACTTCACTACAAGATGGAGCCATTTCTATCATTCGTTTAAGTGGAGATCAGGCTATTGAAATCGCTCAAAAAATATTTGACCGTAATATCATGGATGCGAAAAGTCATACGATTCATTATGGTTTCATTATAGATCAAGATAAAAATCCAGTTGATGAGGTACTTATCTCTATTTTTAGAGCCCCAAGAACATATACTCGTGAAGATATTGTTGAAATCAATTGTCATGGAGGAACCTTCATCACACGTAAAATATTATCCATGGTATTAAGTGCAGGTGCTGACCTGGCAAAACCTGGTGAATTTACTCAACGTGCATTCTATCATGGAAGAATTGATTTATCACAGGCTGAGGCCGTTCAAGATATGATTGAAGCCAGCAACAACACTGCTGCCAACATGGCAATCCACGGCATTAAGGGAAGTGTTAAAAAGCTTCTGCAACCATTGATTGATGATTTAATGGATATTATTGCGCAGATTGAAGTAAATATTGATTATCCTGAATATGAAGATGTCGAACAATTAACCACAAATGATTTGCTTCCAAAAACAAAAGAATGGCTAAACAAGATTGATCATATTTTAGCTCGTGTACAAACAGGTCAAATGTTAAAAAAAGGTATTGATACTATTATTGTAGGTAAGCCAAACGTTGGTAAATCTAGCTTACTAAATGCGCTTCTTGAAGAAGATAAAGCTATTGTTACAGATATTGCCGGTACAACTCGTGATTTAGTCGAAGGACAAATTCACATTGGAAGTGTTCAATTAAACTTGATTGATACGGCGGGTATTCGTGAATCAAGTGATAAGATTGAGCAGATTGGAATTGAAAAGAGTCAGGAAAAATTAAAGGATGCCAAGCTTGTTCTTTTGGTTTTTGATGGTTCTAAAGAGTTGGATGATGAAGATAAACAATTATTAGAGCTTACAAAAAATAAGATGCGTTTAATTATCTATAATAAGCTCGATAAAACAGAGGCTGATAAAGATGGTATTTGGATTTCTGCCGCCAACAAAGACATTCAGCCTTTGATTGATGCCTTAGAAAATCTATATCATGAAGATTTGTTGAAGGAAGATCCATTGCTTTCAAATGAACGACAGATTGGTTTATTAAACCAAGCCAAAGAAGATATGCTACGTGCAAAAGAAGCCATGGATATGATGGTTGAGCCAGACTTAATTGAGATTGATATTCAAGCCGCTCATGATCACTTAAAGGAAATCTTAGGTGAAGTACACCGAGAAGACTTGTTAGATACTTTATTCTCTAAGTTCTGTTTAGGTAAGTAAAAAAGTGCGATGATTTTAGCCAATCATCGCATATTTTTTATCTACTTTATTCAATACTACACAACCATCTTCTGTCACAAGAACTAAGTCTTCAACACGAACACCCATTTTATTTGGCAAGTAAATACCTGGCTCAATGGAGAAGATCATACCTGGTTTTACTGTATTTGTATTTGATGAACTTACATCTCCATATTCATGATCCGTTTGCCCAATAAAATGTCCTAAGCGGTGTGTAAAATATTCGCCATAACCAAAGCTTGAAATATAGTCACGTGCGGCTGCATCAATAGCGCATAGACGAACGCCTGGACGAATGATTTCTTCAGCCTTTTCATTCGCCACACGAACAATATCATGAATCTTCTTATATTCTTCACTTGCTTCTTTACAGAAATATGTACGTGTCATATCGGAACAATAACGATCTTTTTTTCCACCAATATCTACAACAATACTTTCCCCTGCTTTTAAGATGGAATCATCTGGCATATGATGAGGATCTGCTCCATTGGCACCAAATGAACAGATGGGTGAAAATGAAACATCTTGACATCCTAACTCTTTATATTGTTCTAAAATAAAGGCTTCCACTTGTTTTTCTGTCATTCCTTCTTTAATAAAATCTCTTATGCGTTCCATCACAACATCATTGATCTGTGAATTCTCAATCATACATTCAATTTCTTTTTTATCCTTAATAGCACGTGTACCATCCACATATTTAGATCCTAATACAACCTTTAATCCCTCACACTTTTCCATTAAAGGAATCAAGAAGCGCGCTGTCCATTCTTTATCAATACCAAGTGTTTCATTCGAATTGATTACACCTGCCAATAATGAAATAGAATCGTCCGTATCGCTAAACCAGATTTCTTCACAATCCTTTTGTTCCACTGTAAATAATGTATTTAAAAATAAAACTTTTCTTCCTTCATCATTCAAATATAACGCAAACAATCTTTCACCTGGACCTACATCGACACCAGTCAAATAATAGATGCTGCATGGTTCACTGACTAAAATTTGTTTAAGTCCATCCGCTTTCATTTTTGAAATAACTTCATCCACTCTTTTTTGAAACATAATTACCCTCCTAGAAAGTCAAAGTAAATTCTGTACCTTGTTTTTCACTGCTTGTCACATTGATTTTAATTTTATGACTTTGTGCAATTTGCGTCGCAATCGATAAACCTAAGCCTGCACCACCTTGATACTTTCTAGATTTATCAACACGATAGAATCTTTCAAATACATGCTTTAAATCTTCTGGTGGAATATAGCTATCTGTATTTCGAATCGTGACAACTGGTTTATTTTGTACTTTTACTAATTTAAAATAAATCTTGCCACCCTTAGGCGTATACTTGATCGCATTGTCTAAGAAAATCAAAATCAGTTGTTTTAACTGTGACTCATTACCTTGTACCTCTATATTCTCTTCTACTTCGTCTATTAATTCAATACCTTTTTCAAAGGCAATCGATTCAAATGGTAAAACGCAATGAAAACATATGTCACTTAAAGAGCAATTCTGCATCGAAATCTCAATTCGATTCGCATCATTCTTGGCAAGAAACAACATATTCTCCACAAGCTTACGCATTCGATTAGCCTCACTCTGTATGGATTCAACCCATTGTTTTTGCGAAGAAATCGATTCTTTAGAGTGATTCATCAGCACATCACTATCAGCCAGAATAACCGTTAATGGCGTCTTTAGTTCATGACTGGCATCTGCCACAAATTGTTTTTGTTTATCCCATGCCTGCTCAACTGGTTTTAGGGCCCATTTACTTAAAAGGCAACTTAGTATAAAGAATACAAGTAAAACAGTAGATCCAATTTGAAGGGATATAATCAACATTCTTTGAAAGGAGGATTGCATATTGGATATATCGACAAAGGCCACCGCATATCCAGAAGGTATAATCGTATCTTCATCTACTTGAAAATTCTTGATTTTTTCTTTTTTATACGCAAAACCCAATTTTTTAAGAACACCCACATCATCTTTGTGCTCCACACTTTCAATTAAACTTTGTGCATCATCCGCATAAATATTCCATACCGTACGACTTGTGATCATATATTCATAGTCGTCATCCGTATATATCACAAAGGAATTTCCATTAAAATTTCGATTGTTCGCAAAGGAAATAGAAAAATCTTTGTCCTTTAATCTTAAGGCCATTTCTAAGTTTCGTTCTACATCCTTTTTATCATGCACATAATTCGAGCAGCATACCACGCCAAACACCGAAAGTAGGATGATACTGACAAAGGACATGAGAATCAAAATGAATTTGGTCTGTAATTTTTTAAGCATCGTAAACCTCAAGTCGATATCCAACTTTTCGAATCACCTTAATAGAAACCTTACTCTTTAAAAATTTCAATTTCTTTCTTAAAAAAGAAATATAAACCTCTACATTATTATCCATCGCATCACTTTCACTTCCCCATACTGAGATAATCAAATCCTCTTTGGATGTGATCATTTCTGGATGTGACATCAAGTGCTTCAAAATTTCAAATTCTTTGTAGCCCAAATGAATATGTTGACTTTGACAATACAATTCACAAGTATCTAACTGTAACAACAGATCTTCATACTTTAATTCATGTACAATAACTTCTCCTTTTCGTCTTGTCAAGGCGTTGATACGTGCTACAAGCTCGGCAGAAGAGAATGGTTTTGTCATATAATCATCAGCCCCTACATTTAAGCCTTTAACTTTGTCTGGAATTTCATCCAATGCCGACAATAAAAGGGTTGGTGTATCCACCTTGTTTTCACGCATTTTTTGAACGATTTCAAACCCATTGATACCCGGAAGCATGATATCTAAAACGGCTACATCATAATAGCCGCTTAAAGCTAGATCTAAGCCTTCTTGTCCATCATATGCCATTGTTACCTGCCATTTTTGTTCTTCAAATATTTGTGCAATCGCATACGCAATATTCTTTTCATCATCTACAACCAATATATTCATAATTTAACACCCTTCTTTTATTAATTTATATATTAACACACAGTTCCATGTTTTCTTCATTAATTTGAATGGAAACACAAGACTGTAATGCCTTTAGCTTCCGATTTAAGTAAGATACATATAGCGAAACTGTCTTATGGTTCACATCCACACGATTTTGCCAAACTCTTTCAAGGACAAGCCATATAGGCAATGTATGAGATTCGCTTTTAATTAAGTATGAAAGAATTTCACACTCATATTTAGACAATTGATATTTAGTATTCTTACACGCCAAAGTTTCTTCCTTTTTATTTAAAAGAATATCTTGAAACTGCAGATACGTATCGTCCACTACATTCTCTTTTAACATCACCTTCACACGAGCAATCAATTCCTTTGTAGAGAATGGCTTAGATAAATAGTCATTGGCGCCTAAATCAAAGCCAGTAATCTTATCATCTACTTCATTTAAAGCGCTCAGCAATAATACAGGAATACCCATTTTATTTTTTCGAATCGACGACAAGACTTCATACCCATTTTTTTCAGGCATCATAATATCTAAAATCAAGCCATCATACATTTCTTTAGAAACTAAATGAATCGCACTATTTCCATCATAACACACATCACAATCATAGCCTGCATCCTCTAATACTGCCTGAAGTGCTCTAGCCAAGTTTACTTCATCATCCGCAATCAATAATCGCATATTATCCCTCGATTCTATCCTTAATGGTTTGGAAAGATAAATCTAACGAAGCAATTTCATCGGCGCATCGTTTCAGTTCACTACGAATCAAAGCTTCTTCTTGTATATTCTTCTTATAATGAATTTGATGTTCTAGATTCGCCCAGAAGTCCAGTGCAATCGTTCGTACTTGAATTTCAACTAAGCAGCCATCCACCTCACAAATCACATGAAGACTTCGGTATCCACTTGGTTTTGGTTGTTTTAAATAATCCTTGATTTCTACGACATGAAACAAAGATGTAAGCCAATCTTTTATCTCATATATTTCGTCTACAAACGAACAAATGATACGAACACCAATTACATCATGAAGAAATGAATAATTCTTTCCTACCTTATGTAAAACACTATCTGGCGATTTGATTCTTGAAGTTGTGTATTGTATACATTCTAATGAACTTGTTTCAATTGAACTCAACACAAAATCCAATACTTCTTTAAACCGTTCATAATCCATTCCATAAAACTCTTCATACGTCATATAGTTATCACCATTCTAAACATACTAAACAAGGCTTAAAAAAGACTTAAAAAAGTTAGAGAATTGCTCTCTAACTAAAATAATATCCGTTGTAATCATAATAATAGATTCGATAAATAAAACGATCATTTTTCTTGATGCTGAATTGTTCTTCTAAATTTCCATCTGTATCATAGATAGACAATAGTCCGGCAATGCCAGAATCTACGACAATATGATTTCCTAAATTCTGAGCGCTTGATACATAGGCACTAAATGGTACTTCAAATGAATTCACTAAAGTGTATGTACCTTCATTTTCATCAACCAAATATTGATAATAATAGGATGTTGTCCCTTCTAGAATACTTGTTTGAATCCCTTTATTCACTGTCCAATCATAATCGGTTCTTGTCGTTGAATAGCCAAAGTTATTGTCAAACATATACAAATAATATTGACCCGATACTAGTGAATCATCTTCCATATAAGTGACAGTATGTTGTCCTCCACTTGTTAAAAAGTCCCCTACTTTTGTATATAAATAGTCCGTATAATCTGTATCTTTCCAGAAATCTTCATTTCCAATGATATAACCAATGTTTGGATTTGTGCTTAAATCATTTATTTTAATAATCGAGCTTGTTTCTCTAGAAGAAAGAATTGCACTATCATCACTTAGATATTGAAGTGTATTAATATGCATCCAATCCCATTTAGATCCTTCTTTGTGATTTGTACTTTCTTTATAGCTTCCAAATAAATCTTCTAAATCTAATAACTCTGTTACTTCTTCACTATCCACATCCACTTTAATAATGCAGTCTTCAACACTATTCTTTTCTTCATTTGTAGCTAACAAAATCAAATTTCCATCATTATCAAATTGATAATCATGATGAACGATATAGTTTCCTAAATTATATACGTGTTCAATCATTCCCAAATGATTCATTGCGACCATTCTATGTGTTGAAACACTCATATATAATGTTTGATTCTGTATCAACATACGATGAGAACGGTATCCAATAATAGGGATTTCTGATCGCAAAATGCCATTTGTATCATACATATAGACAAAATCCTGATCATCTGAATCATTTCCTAATAAGGTATATAGGCCATTGCCTAAATCTTGTTTAGAACCAGACACTCTTTTCAATTGGATATCCTCATCGCCTAATAAAGAGCCCATATCATAGGTTTTCATCACACTTTGACTTGTACCATCCTTATAGGTTGCCGTAAAAGTGATTGTATTTGTACAATTTGGAATCAACCCCATCAATTGAAATTCATGTTCCTTTTGATACGTCTTAGCCTGATATGCCGAAGCCGTAAAATCTGCATAGTCTGCACAACTTACAGTATATGTTATTTTGGCAGCTTTCGATGTATTAAAATAAACATACATCGATTGTGTATTGGTTGAAAAAGGATTGTATTTCATAAATATATTCTGAAGTGTGTAATTTCCATTTCCCTTTTCATTTTCTAAGTTTGATAATGCCTGTTCTTGAAACTCTGTAGTATATATATCATTGATTGTCACTTTAGACTTGTCATCTTTATAAATGCCATAGCCAATACTTAAGCCAATCACTAATATAAATACCAATATGTTCCCGAGCTTTTTCTTCATAAAAAATTCACCTCGACAACATTTTATTACGTTTTTCTTAAGATTTCCTTAATATTTCTTAATTTTTAACATTTATTCAAAAATGTGCACAAAAAAAGAAATAGACAGCTGATTATCATAAGGGCATGAAAAGTATAATCTATTAGAACCGCCTATTTCGTTTGCAGTATATGATGGAAAGCTTAAATGAACCTTAAATGTTTTATTCTTTCTCATGATATAATTTTTAAGGTGATACTATGAAATTAATATTTAAACAAAGATTCCTCTCCTGGTTTGACAGCTATGATATTTATAATGAAGCGGGTCATGTCATTTATCAGGTCGAAGGAAAACTATCTTGGGGCCATAAGCTAGTAATTTATGACAGAAGTGGTAATGAAGTAGGTACTGTTTTAGAAAAAGTACTGACACTTCTTCCTAAATTTGAAATATATAAAAATAATGTGTATATAGGATGTCTATCGAAAGAATTATCATTCTTTACTCCACATTACAACATTGACTATAATGGATGGCATATTGATGGATCCTTAACTGAATGGAATTATACAATTGTGGATGAAAGCTATGATACTATAGCTGTTATTCGTAAAGAAATATTTAATTTTACCGATACCTATGTGATTGATATTACAGATTCAGAAAATGCATTGGATGCACTTATGTTTGTCTTGGCTATTGATGCAGAAAAGTGTTCTAGAAACAAACGGCAAAATTATTAGCACTCATCTATTGACTGTGCCAAATATTTGTACTATGATATTAGCAGTTAAAAGAAATAAGTGCTAAGGAGGATTCAATATGCGCTATTACCCTAATTATTTTGATGACTTTTTCAATGATACTAAAAAACAAGATACAAATACT
>JABLTL010030447.1_pt1 | contig 12177 bp, 10 predicted proteins | sample 7160151 | NCBI WGS metagenome assembly JABLTL01 (sample SAMN14651223, study PRJNA627086) | human gut metagenome | isolation source: feces | host: Homo sapiens
AAAGCTGAACCCTAAAGCCGTAAAACTAAAATTTGTAAAAGTAGTTTTATAGACGTTAAAGATGCATGATAGAATGTATAAATTACATTACATATTATGCATCTTTTTTGAACTTTAAAATATAAATCATAGAGTATAAAGCCTAAAAAATAATCATCTAGATAAAAAATACTCTATAAAATAAATAATACTTTCCTTATCCTTTTTTGTTAACTTTTTAAACTTTTAATCATAAATAGAAACAGAATTCTTAAGTTCATCATCTAATAAATCATATAAAATAATATCAGGTGTAATTTTGTAAGCATTGCACAATTTTAACAAAGTATCAATACTATCTTTAGAAAGACCTCGTTCGATTTGACTAATATGTCTAGGTTCTAATCCAGTTAGTTCAGATACTTGATTTTGTGTTAAATTACTTTTTAATCTATATTATTGACAAATTTTTCCGATATGGTTATTGATGTTGCTTTTACTCATAATTTTCCCCACTTTCTAACTAATAATATAAACTCTTATACGATATTTTGGAATGACTTATTATTTGAAACATATCAAAAGATATGCGACCCAGAACTTGATTTATATAAGAATAAAAAAAGTATTGAATAAAAAAATAAACTTTGATAGAATATACAAGTAAGAAAAAGAAAAAAGGGAGCATAAATAATATGATTTCACAAATAATGGTATTAGTAATATTAATTTTATTAAATGCATATTTTGCAGCAAGTGAAATAGCATTTATATCTTTAAATGATGCTAAAATAGAAAAGCAATCAAAAGAAGGAAATAAAAAAGCGCAACAAATAGAAAGTATGTTGAAAGAACCCAGTAAATTTCTAGCGACAATACAAATAGGAATAACATTAGCAGGTTTTCTATCAAGTGCATTTGCTTCAGATACATTTGCAGATATGTTAGCACCTGTTTTGAATAATCTTATACCAAGTATTAGTATAGGAATCTGGAAAAATATTTCTATACTAATAATAACAATAATACTATCGTTTTTTACATTGGTATTTGGAGAACTTGTACCTAAAAGATTAGCAATGAAACATTATGAAAAAATATCTTATGCAACAATAGGTGTAATAAGAGGAATTTCTATAATAACAGCACCATTTGTAAAACTGTTAACAATGGTAACCAATACAATTTCTAAGTTATTTGGTGTAGGTGAAAATGAAGAAGAAACTGTAACAGAAGAAGAAATAAAAATGATGGTGGACCAGGGAGAAGAAAAAGGAACAATAAAAGAGGAAGAAAAAGAATTAATAAATAATGTATTTGAATTTAATGACATTACAGTGTCAGAAATAATGAAACACCGAAAAGATATATTTGCTGTAGATATAAACATCAGTGCAGAGGAGCTTTTGGAAGAACTGTCTAAGGAAGAATATAGATATAGTAGAATACCAGTATATGATGAAACGATTGACGAGATAAAAGGTATATTGTATATAAAAGATGTACTAAAAAATATTAATAAGAAAACATTTAAAGTAAAAAATATAGTAAAAAATGCGTATTTTGTATCACAAAATAGGTTAATAAATGAAGTATTTAAAGAATTACAAAAAAATAATATGCAGATAGCAATTATAGTTGATGAATATGGTGGAACAGCTGGAATAATTACAATGGAAGATATTTTAGAAGAACTTGTTGGTGATATATATGATGAGTATGACAAGGAAGAAAAAGAATATGAAAAAATAGATGAAAACACATATTTATTATCTGGAAGTTTACCGATATATGATGTAAATAAAATTTTAAATGCTGAAATTCCAGAAGGAGATTATGATACAATAGCTGGATTTCTACAAGAAAAATTAGGAAGAATACCTGAAGAGAAAGAAAAGCCAGTTATAGAGACTCCAAATGTAACATATAAAATAGAAAAATCAGAAGACAAAAGAATTTTAAAAATAAAAGCATGTAAAAATAATATACTTAAAACAGAAAAAAATGAGAAGGAAGGAAAAAATATATGAAAAAGAAAAAATTAATTATAATAGTAGTATTAATGTTAATTATAGTAGGAATAGCAGGTTTATTTATATATAAGCAGGTAGAACTAAATGATAGAAAATATGAAGTAGAAAAGATTAATAAAAGTGAATATAATTATTTTATTATAAGAGAAAATGAAAAATATGGAGTTATAAATAAATCTGGAGATACAGTAGTAAATGCAGAATATACTAATATTATAATTCCAAATCCCAAATATGCAGTATTTATTTGCTATAATGGAGATAATACAAAAGTTTTAAATCAAAATCAAGAAGAAATATATTCACAATATCAAAATGTTAAACCAATAAGATTAAAAAATATATCTAGTGATTTAATGTATGAAAAAAATTCGCTAACTTATGAAAAAGATGGAAAAATAGGAATAATTAACTTAGAAGGAAAAACAATAGCAAAGCCAATATATGAATCAGTAGAGGCTTTTCCATATAAAGAGGGAGAAATATTAATAAAATTAGATGGAAAATATGGAGTTATAAACAATAAAGGAAAGTATTTAGTGAAAGCTGAATATGACCAAATTACTGTAGATGGATATACAACAGAAGAAAATGGATATAAAAATGCAGGATATATTATATCAAAAACAACAGATGATGGTTATAGATATGGATATATGAATGTAGATGGGAAAATAATATTAAAACCAGAATATAATGATGTATCAAGAATTGTTGATATAAAAGATAATAACAACATATATTTAGTAGTAGCTCAAAACGGTCAATATGGTTTATTTAAAAATAGTGAACAAATTATTAATAATGAATATCAATCAATATCTTATAATAGTGAAAATGAAAAATTAATTGTAGAAAAAACAAAGAAATTTGGAGTGGCTACAATAAATGGAGAAATTATAATACCAATAGAATATAAACAAATTGATAGTGTCGGAGAATATATGTATGCTAAAGATTCTGATGACAAAATACAAGTATACAAAACAGATGGAACAGAAGTACAAAATAATGATAATATATATATTACAAATACTGATAATGGAAATTATAAAATAAAAATAGATAATAGTACAGAAGAATCAATATATAGCATTACAGATAAAGATGGAAGGGAAATAACAAAAAATAAATATTCTTATGTGGAATATTTATATGACAATTATTTTATAGTATCTGTAACAGGAGGAAAAGTAGGTGTTATAGATGATAAAGAAAACCAAATAATTGAAATAAAATATGATTCTATAGATAAAATAAAAGGAACAGAATGTATTTCAACAGGATTATCAGAAGATAAAACTACACAATTGTACAATAAAAAATTAGAAAAAATATGTGAATTAAAAGATGCAATAATAAATTCTGAAGAAGGATATATCAAAATATATAATGACAATGAAACTAAATATTTTGATAATAATGGTGAAGAGAAAGAAAATAAAGAAATATTACCTAATAATAAGATTTATGCAAAAGAAAAAGATGGAAAATGGGGATTTGTAGATTCAAATGGTAATAAAGTAGTAGATTATATATATGAAAAAACAACAGACCTTAATGAATATGGATATGCTGGAATAAAGCTAGATGGAAAATGGGGAGCAGTAGATTCAAATGGTAAAGTAATTAAGCAACCAACTTATGAATTTAATAATAAAGCTGAACCTCAATTTATAAAACAATATTATAAAATAGAATATGGTTATGGAGAATTCTATTATACAGACAAAATATAAATAAGATATACAAAAAAAGATAAAGTTAAATTTATCTTTTTTTTGTATATAAAAAACGATGAATAGCATAAAATATTTTAAGAAGATTTTAAGAGGTGAAAAAATAAATGAAAATAAGATATTTTGACAATGCTGCTACTACTAAAGTGAAAAGAGAAGTTATTAGTAAAATATTTCCTTATTTCGTGGAAGAGTATGGTAACCCGTCAGCTTTATATAAATTAGGAAGAAAAGCTAAAATAGGAATAGAATATGCAAGAAATCAAGTTGCACAGTTAATAAACTGTCATAAAAATGAAGTGTATTTTACAAGTGGAGGAACTGAAAGTGATAATACAGCTCTGAAAGGAATAATGCACTTAGAGAAAAATAAGGGAAAGCATTTAATAACAAGTAAAATAGAACATTCAGCAATACTAAATAGTTGTAAATCACTAGAAAAAGAAGGATATAAAATTACATATTTAAATGTTAATACTGAGGGAAAAATAAGTTTAGAAGAATTAAGTAATGCCATAAATAGTGATACAGTATTAATTAGTATTATGTATGCAAATAATGAAATTGGAACAATGCAACCAATAACAAAAATAGGTGAAATAGCACATAAAAATGGAATTATTTTTCATACAGATGCTGTTCAAGCTTGTGCAAATACAAAAATAGATGTAAAAAAACAAAATATTGATATGTTATCATTATCTGGGCATAAAATGGGAGCAACTAAAGGCATAGGAGCCTTATATGTTAATAAAGATATAGAATTTTTAAGAATACTAGATGGAGGAGGACAAGAAAGAAAAAAAAGAGCTGGGACAGAAAATGTACCAGGAATAATCGGATTAGGTGAAGCAGCAGAAATAGGAATGAAAAATATAAATAAACATATAGAAAAATTAAGGAAAAGCAGAGATTATTATATAACAGAAATACAAAAAAATATATCAGATATAAAAATAAATGGTTCTTTAAAAGATAGATTACCAGGAAATAGCAATATATCATTTAAAAATGTAAATGGAAGTGAATTATTACTAAAATTAGATGAAAAAGGAATTTGTGCTTCAGCAGGAAGTGCATGTTCATCAGGAAATACCACACCATCACATGTTTTAACTGCAATAGGGCTAACAGATGAATATACAGAAGGAACATTACGAGTTACATTTGGAGATGAAAATACAAAGGAGGATATAGATTACTTAATAAAAAATCTAGTTGAAATAGTAAAAGAATTAAGAGAAAATAGATAAATATAAATGCGAACATAAATAAAGTTCGCATTTATATTAAAAATTAGGATTACCTAAAATAGCTAATGACGTTTTTAAACCATCAACAGCAGCAGACATAATTCCACCAGCATATCCAGCACCTTCACCACAAGGATAAATTCCATCAATATTTGACACGAAACAATCATTTCTAGGAATTTTTACAGGTGAAGAACTACGAGTTTCAACACCAGTTAAGATGCTATCTGGGTTAGCAAAACCATGTAACTTAGTATCAAAATATAAGATTCCTTCTTTAAGAGTAGTAGATACGAAATTAGGTAAAATATCATTTAAATTGGTTAAAGTAGTACCAGGTAAGTAGGAAGGTGTTATAGAACCAATAGTAGTTGATATACGATTATTTAAGAAATCTTCTACCCTTTGAATAGGAGCATTGTAGGTAGAACCTCCTAATTTAAAAGCTTGTTCTTCTAGATTTTTTTGAAAATGTATACCAGCCAAAGGTGAAGAATCAGAAAAGTCTTTAGGAGAAACATTTACAAGTAATGCAGAGTTAGCATTGTTGCCATTTCTTTTATAATTACTCATACCATTAGTTACTATAGTATTTTTTTCGCTAGATGATGCTATAACAGTACCTCCTGGACACATACAAAATGTGTAACATGTTCGTCCAGAAGGAGAATGATATGCAAGTTTATATTCAGCAGGTGGTAATTGTAACTTAGAAGTATTACCATATTGAGCAAAATTAATATTTTTTTGAAGATGTTCTATTCGTACACCAACGGAAAAATTTTTTGGCTCCAATAATAAACCATTATGAAATAGTAGTTCAAAAGTATCTCTTGAACTATGTCCAATTGCTAAAATTAATTTATTAGTAATAACTTCAAATTTATCATTAGTATTCACATTCTGAAGTAAAATAGAATGTAGTTGATTGTTTTTAACAGAAAAATCAATAAATTTCGTGTTAAAATAAAACTTACCACCTTTAGAAATAATATAATTCCTAATGTTTTTAATAATAGAAATTAAATTATCTGTACCAATGTGAGGTTTAGACAAATATAGAATTTCTTCAGGAGCACCAAATTTTACAAAGTCTTGTAAAACTTTTTTACATAGTGCGTTATGAATGCCAGTAGTTAATTTGCCATCTGAAAATGTACCAGCACCGCCTTCTCCAAATTGGACATTAGAAAAAGAATTTAAAATTCTATTATGCATTAAATTGTCAATGTCCAATTTACGTTCATCGACAGTTTTACCTTGTTCAACTACAATTGGTGTGATTCCATATTCTACTAGTAATAGTGCAGCAAATAGTCCAGATGGGCCAGCACCAATTATAATTGGTGGATTTTCTTTTTTTAAAGATGATATAAAATTCAAATTTAAAGAATCTTTAATTTTATAATCAATATCAATATTTTTTATTTTTTGAAGTTTAGGGTATTTGGATTCATCTTTTACAGTCAAATCAATTGTATAGTTAAAGAAAATATCGTTTTTATTACGAGCATCAATAGATTTTTTAGATATATTCCAGTTGATAATCTCAGAAAGTGATATATGATATTTTCGAGCAATATTTTTTATTAAATTTTCATTTGATATATTTTTTCTGATTTTTATATTATTTATTCTTAACATATTACACCTCTATAAATTATAAGTTTCTATTATTTTACAGCATATTAGAAATTTTGTCTATATGGAATTATTTGACATAACTCTAAAAAGAATATATAATAAGAAAAGTAATGAGAGCCACAGACAATGCATGTTTTACTCAATTGGGTTTACGCCACACAATTAGGCAAAGCTAAATGTGGTGTGCTTTTTATATAAGGAGAACATATAAATTAAGCTAAAATATTTTATGGTAATAATCTAATGAAATGAATATAAAAATACAATAGATAATCAAACAAGATATTAAACAATAAGGGAGCCAATAAATATGATAATTGATGTAATAGATTTAAAGTTGAAAACACTCCAATTTAATAGAAGTTATGATACTGCTAGGTATAATAGAGGAGTAAAAATATATAATAATGAATATGTTAAAATACAACAAGTTGAAGAAACAGAAGATAAAAGTTATAAAATAGCAGCATCAGTTATAGGAAATTATGATATGTATACAACTACATTAGAAATAAAAGGAAATTTAATTACTAAAAGTAGCTGTACATGTGAAGATTATTATAAAGGAAATTTGTGTAAACATATAATAGCAACTTCGATGGAAACGCTAGAGCCACATTATGCTAGTACTGCAGAAGGGAAAAAAAAATTACAAAAAAAGAGAATAGAAGAAGCCCAAAAGAGATTAGAAGAAGAAAGAAGACAACATGAATATGAGATGAAATATTACGAAGGATTAAAAACAATAGAATTATATAAACGAAACTTAAGAAATGTAACATCAAATAATCTTGATTTAGGTGAATTATATGAAGAAACAAGTGAAATAAAAAAGAAAAAAGTCGGAGAACTTGCAACAGCAATGAAACTGGAATACAGCGTAGAAATAGAAGATACAGAAACAATAAGTTTATCTTTTAAAATAGGACAAACAAGGATGTATGTGTTAAATAATATTGCTGAATTTTATGAAGCTTATAAAAATGAATCAGAATTAAGTTATGGTAAACAGCTAAGATTTATTCCTAAAAGAGAGAATTTTATAGATGAATCTAAAGAAATATTTGATTATATAATAAAATATGCTCAGATGATGGAATATAGGGATAGATATGGTAATTATACAGTAACGGGAAATGTAAATAAAAAAATTTATGCTGTGGGTGACAAGATAGATGAATTTTTTGATATAAATAAAAATCAAAATATTATTGTAAATTTATATTATAGCAAAGAAGAATATAAATTTACAAATAAGGATTTAGAAATAACAACTATTTTAACAAGAGAAAAAGTCGAAATGCCTACAAATAATTATTGGTATTATGCAGATGAAGATATTGAAGAAAGTGAAGAATATGTCTTAAAATTAAATATTACAGATTATTTATTTTTAATATCAAATAAAAAAATGTATATATTTTATGACAACAAGATATATACTAGAGATAAAGATAAAGACATTATAAATATGATAGACATGTTTAATGAACAAGAGAAAATATTGATTCCAGAAGACAAACTAGAAGAATTTGAAAAAATTGTATTACCTCAGATAAAATTTCTAAAAGTGGAAAATTTGTCTAATGATGTAAAAACACAGGCGTTAATTGTAAATAAACTTGCAGCAAAAATGTTATTAGATATAGATGATAGAGGGAATATTCTACTAGAATTAAAATTTTGCTATATGAATTATGAATTTAATGTTTTAGAAAGTGGATATAAAACATATATAAAAGAAAATAATATAGTTAGAGATATACCTAAGGAGACACAAATTATAAAGAGAATATTTATGGATGGATTTGAATTAGTTTCTGGAAGAAAACAATTTGTTATGAAGAACCTTGATGATATGTATGAATTTTTAGTACATAAGATTAAAGGGTATATGGAAGATTTTGAAGTGTTGGTAACAGATAAATTTAAAAATAAAAAGGTAAAACAACCTAAAATTTCAAATGTTGGAATAAAAATAGATAATGGTTTATTAGAACTAGATATTTCAAAAATAAATTTAGATATTGGTGAGATAAAAGATGTTTTGAAAGATTATAACATAAAGAAAAAATATCATAAGCTAAAAAATGGAGATTTTTTAGACTTAACTAATAATGAGGATTTAAATTTATTAGATGAAATGGTAACAACATTAGATGTAGATTATAATAAAGTAAAAAATGGTATTGTTAAGCTTCCTGTAAATAGAAGTTTATACCTAGAAAAATTGATGGACTCACATAAAGATATTCATATAGCAAAAAATGAAGAATTTACAGAGATTATAGATAATATAGAAAATCCTAAAATAGTAGATGAATTTGAATTAGATGAAAAGTTAAAAAATAAATTAAGAGATTACCAAAAGATTGGATACAAGTGGCTAAGAACATTAGGAACTTATAAATTTGGAGGCATTTTGGCAGATGATATGGGGTTAGGAAAAACTTTACAAATTATAGCTGTTCTAATGTCAGAAGTAAAAGCACAAAACAATACAACATCCATAGTAGTTTGCCCAAGCACATTAGTATTGAACTGGAAGGCAGAAGTTGAAAAATGGTGTGATTCTATAAAAGTCTTAATAATTAATGGAAATATAGAAGAAAGAAAAGAAAAAATAAATACTTATGAAAATTATGACTTAATAATCACATCTTATGATTTGTTAAAAAGAGATGTTGAAAATTATGAAGATAAAAGATTTAAATATATTATTGCAGATGAAGCACAATATATAAAAAATTCAGCTACGCAAAACGCAACATCATTGAAGAGTTTAAATGGTGAAGTAAAGTTTGCTTTAACAGGTACACCTATAGAAAATTCAATAGCAGAATTATGGTCAATATTTGACTTTATAATGCCAGGATATCTATATACTTATAATAAATTTAGAAAAAATTTTGAAGAACCAATACTTAAATATGAAGATACTAAAACCTTAGTAAAATTAAAAAAATTAATTAGTCCATTTGTTTTACGAAGAGTAAAAAAAGATGTTTTAACAGAACTGCCTGAAAAGAATATAACGGTAATGAAAAATGAAATGGAAGAAGAACAAGAAAAAATATATTTATCATATTTATCTCAGACACGAAAAGAGATTGCAGAAGAATTGCAAGACAATAGTTTTGAAAAGAGCAAGTTTAAGATTCTTATGTTACTTACAAGATTAAGACAAATTTGTTGTCATCCAAGTCTATTTATTGAAAACTATAAGGGAGATAGTGGAAAATTAAAGCAATGTTTAAATTTGATAAGAGATGCAATAGAATCAGAACATAAAATATTACTATTTTCTAGTTATACTTCTATGTTTGAAATAATAGAAAAGGAATTGGAAAAGTTAAATATTGAATATTTTAAATTAGTAGGAAATACACCAATAAATAAAAGAATTGAAATGGTTGATGAATTTAATAAAAATGAATCAGTAAAAGTGTTTTTAATTTCTCTAAAAGCAGGTGGAACTGGACTTAATTTAACTTCTGCAGATGTTGTAATACATTATGATCCCTGGTGGAATGTATCTAGTGAAAATCAGGCAACAGATAGAGCATATAGAATAGGTCAAAAAAATAGTGTTCAAGTTTATAAGCTAATTACAAGTAATTCAATAGAAGAAAAAATAAACAAAATGCAAGGAAGAAAAGAAAAACTTTCAAAAGATATATTGTCTACAGAAGAAACATTTGTAAGTAAATTATCTAAAGAAGAAATTTTAGATTTATTTAAATAAGAAAAAAACACATTTACAATTGAGAGTTGTAAGTGTGTTTTTTTGAGGTACGACTGTTCTAATACAATCCCTAAAAGAATACAATTAAACAAAAGTATTCGTTTGGGGGTTGCTTTATGAAAGATATATCAATAGATGAGCGTGCAATATATTTAGCACATTATATAATAAATTCAAAAGATACAGTTAGAGGAGCTGCAAAAAAGTTTGGAATAAGTAAAAGTACAGTACACAAAGATGTATCTGAAAGGTTAAAAAAAATAAATCCAAGTTTGGCAATTGAAGTAAGAAAGATACTAGATGAAAATAAAGCAGAAAGACATATAAGAGGGGGAATGGCAACTAAATTAAAATATAGTCATTTAAATCAACTAAAGAATAAGTAAAAAACATAATGGAGGAAAACATGTATTAAGAATTAATATCACCAATTGACATAATTTGACATAAAATATAGTAGCTTAGTTTTGAGGTGATAATAATGAATAAAATAAAATTAGGAGATATAGTAACTAGAAAATCTCATGGTAATGATATATTATTTCAAGTAAAAAATATAATAGATAATCCACAAGATAAAATAGCAATATTAATAGGAATAATCGAAAGAGTAGAAGCAGATAGTCCATTAAAAGATCTTGAAAAAGCAGATAAAGAACGTATAAATAAAGACTTAAGCTATATACAAAAGAGAATAGAAAATAGAATGGAAGAACCCAATAGCAGAAATAAATATGCAATAACAGGTAAAATATTGCATTTAGATGGGGATAGAAAATATAGTGAGAAATCATATAGATACTATAAAAAAGCCAATTTAAATGCAATTGTTAAAAACATACCAGAGAATAAACAACCTAAAGTAGTATATAATTTATTGAAAATATATAATCCAGATATATTAATTATAACTGGTCATGATGGAATGATAAAAAATGTTTCGAAATATGATAATATATACAATTATAGAAATTCTAAATATTTTATAGAAACAGTAAAAGAAGCACGAAGATATGATAAAGACTATAATAAAAACTTAGTAATATTTGCCGGAGCTTGCCAGAGTTATTTTGAAGCATTAATATCAGCTGGAGCTAATTTTGCTTCATCTCCAGCACGAATATTAATAGATTTTGTAGATCCTTTAATTGTAGCCAAAAAAATAGCAATAACAGAAAAATATAAATATGTTACAATAGACGATATAGAAAAAGAACTAAGAGATGGTAGGAAAGGAATTAATGGAATAGGGGCAAATGGAAAAATGTATAGAATAATAAATCAAATGTAACAATAATGACAATAAAAAGTAATACAAATGTAATAAAGCAAGAAAAAGTTGATATAAACATTGAAAAATCAACTGATTTCATAGATAGACATAAAAAGTATTTTTTTGACAATTTTTATGAAAAATGCTATAATCAAATCATCTTAAGGGAGTAGGTGATAAGATGATTTGTAAAAATGATATAACAAATCTAAAAACTGACATCTTAGAAAAAGTAGGACAAAAAATAATAGTAAAAGGTTCGTTAGGAAGATGTAAAGCCTTTGAAAAAGAAGCAACAATAGAAAAAGCATATCCTAATATTTTTGTAGTTAAATACGAAGAAAATAATAGAAATGTAACATATAGCTATACAGATATTTTAACAAGAACAGTAGAAGTGGAAGTGTTTGATGGCGATTCTTATAGTCCATTAATACCACCACCAGTAAATATTAAAAAAGAAAAATGACAGAACTTTAAGAGAAAGCATTATTTGTTTTCTCTTTTTTGT
>JABLTL010086122.1_pt1 | contig 12175 bp, 10 predicted proteins | sample 7160151 | NCBI WGS metagenome assembly JABLTL01 (sample SAMN14651223, study PRJNA627086) | human gut metagenome | isolation source: feces | host: Homo sapiens
CCGGCTGTGTTTACGATGGTTGCAATACCCATCTTTTTGTTATTTTCCATGTTCATACCGCCATTTCATATTTTTGAGAGTATAGGGTCACCGTGCCGCACACGCGGTACTGACTACGGCTGTCCGGAGAAAGAGGGTGGTTTTCGCAGGAAATGTTCGTACCTGATATCGGATTTGTGTCCGTTATTGCGTATGGCAAGTATATATTATTCTTGTCTCGCTGTCAAGCACTTTATTTTCGCTTGATTCTTTCAATTACATAGACCTCATCACATTTACGCTCTATGTCTCCACTTTCATATCCCCGGTGAAGCGCCTTGTGCAGTTCTCAGAGACCTATATGCAGGGCGCGGCGGGCTTTGAGCGCTTCCTTGAGGTCATGCGCACTGAGCCGACAGTGAAGGATAAGCCCGACGCTAAGGTCCTGGACAGCGTCCGCGGCGAGATAGAATACAAGGACGTCTGCTTCGACTACGGAAACGGTGTGCCGGTGCTTGAAAACGTGAGCTTCCGCATCGAGCCGGGACAGAGCCTTGCGGTAGTAGGTCCCTCGGGCGGCGGCAAGACGACGCTGTGCCAGCTTCTGCCGCGCTTCTACGACGTGAGCTCAGGCAGCGTGACAGTCGACGGGACGGACGTGCGCGATGTGACACAGGCGAGCCTGAGGAAAAACATCGGCATGATACAGCAGGATGTGTTCATGTTCGCCGGGACGATACGCGAGAACATCCGCTACGGCCGGCCGGACGCGACGGACGAGGAAATCGTCGCCGCGGCGGTCAGAGCCGAGATACACAGCGAGATCATGGAGATGCCCGACGGCTACGATACCTATATCGGCGAGCGCGGAGTGATGCTCTCCGGCGGGCAGAAGCAGCGCATATCCATCGCCCGCGTTTTCCTCAAGAACCCGAAGATACTCATACTCGACGAGGCGACGAGCGCACTCGACACCGTGACAGAGCAGAGGATACAGAACGCCTTCGACAAGCTCAGCGAGGGGCGCACGACGATAATCATCGCGCACCGGCTCTCGACCGTGCGCAATGCCGACAGAATAGCTGTTATCGAGGACGAGCATATCATTGAAATGGGCAGCCATGACGAGCTTATGGCGAAGAACGGAGCATACGCCGAACTGTGCAGAGCACAGTCCTTGGATAAACATAGTGGGGGGAACGACAATGCTGAACATTAAAAAGGGCGGACACAGAGACCTTGAGCGCTATTTTACCCTGATCGAAATGGACTTTGACAGCGAGGAGCTGCTGCCGAAGATCGCGATCCACAAGGGTATGATGAACGGCTCGCTTGAACTGCTGATCGCTTACGATGAGGACAGCGGCATGGACGCGGGCTACGCGCTCGTCGCGACGAAAAACCTTTACGGCTATGTGCTGCTGAAGTATCTGGCGGTCATGCCGTGGTGCCGCGGTCAGGGGCTTGGAATACAGATCATGCGCCTGATAAACAAGCGCTATGCCGACAAGCAGGGGATCATCGCGGAGCTGACGGAGTTTGAGGATCCGGATCCCGACAGGCTCAGGAAGCTGCGCAAATTCTTCAACCGCTTCGGCTATGAGGAGATCGAGAGCAACTACACGATAAGCGGCGTCAAGGCGAATCTGCTTGTGAAGCAGATAAAGGGAAAGACCGATATAACGCCGGTGGCGCAGAGGATCATTCCGGACTTCTATTCGCGCTTTCTCACCGTGTTCACGATGGAGAAAATGCTGGATATAAAACCGGTGAAGTGAAAACAACAAACCTGCTTCTGTTTTGCGCGGAAGCAGGTTTTGCGTTTTTGATGGGGGATGCGGGGGCGCGCCGTGGACGGGTATTGCGGCGTTTTTGATATGGCTCTTTCGCGGTGACCAACTGCCGGTCGCTCCGCGGGGTGACTTTCTCGACGTGGAGAAAGTCACCAAAGACACGCACAGGGAGAGGGTGTTTCCCCTAAAGGGACTAAGCCGCTGGGCGGCTGTCGCGACTTTTTATTTGAATGAACCCTCATTCGCAACGACAGAAGTGGGATTGCGATCCCCCTTCTGGAACCCCCTGAGGTTGGTGCAATGTTTAACATTGCCGACAGACTTTTTTGCAAAAATAAACTTGGTACAAAAAACGACGCTGGTTAGCCGAAGCTTTGCCATCCTTGGAAGGAATCGAAGGGAAACCGCGCACGGTTTCTCTTCGGCGGTTCAAGGGTGGGGTTTCAAAAGGGGCGGGGAAAACGCAATCCCCGCCCCTTTTGTGATTCTTTGCATACTTTCTGTTCATACAGAAAGTATGCCCACGGAGTGACCGGCAGTGAAACACTGCGAAAAGGCCGCATAAGAAAAACAAATGCCAAGGGTGCAGCCCTCAGTCAGTGTCATCCTCCTGCGAGATGTAAATTTCCTCGGTCTTTTGCTGTGCAGCAATAAGAATTTTTGCAGCGGGAGAATCCGCATCAATGTGTTCAAGCGCGTCGGTTATGGCGTTAAATAGAGTCAGGTACATTTTCTTATACATAGTAAAGCTCCTTTGTACACAAATTATGATTGCAAACATGTACATTATATATCAACCTTGTTGCAATTACAATAGAGTACACAAGGGGGCGATAGTGTGGAAGGCTTCAAAATCGATACAAAAGACGAAAAAATCTCATCTATCAGCAGAACGATAAGAATGAAAACAGAAACGTTTGATAAGATAAATGAGATCAACATGAAGACAGGTGTATCCTTCAACAAAATCGTCAATCAGTGTATAGAATATGCGCTGAAGAATTACGAGGAATAATCTAACAGAATGCCGCGTTCTCATGAATGTGGCATTTTTTATGATTGTTAACTAACTTTAACATTACCGCTTTCCCGTTGAATTTACAGCACCGGAATGCTATAATACCGGCGATATGGATATTCTTATAAACCAAATACTTGAACACAAGGAAGCCGCCGCCCTCCCCTCGCTGCTGGAGAGCGGAGGGCTTCCTGCGCTCGTTTCCGGGCTTTCGCCGGTACACAGGGCAAACCTCGCCGCGGCGCTTTATAATAAGCTTGACCGCCCGCTCTTCGTCCTGTGTCAGGACGACACGGCCGCCGAGAGCTTCGCGCGCGACCTGCACGCCATGCTCGGCATAGAGGCCGACACGCTCCTGATGCGCGAGTTTATATTCTACCCCGCCGAGGCCGCGTCGCGTCAGGCGGAGCAGCGGAGGATATCGACGCTCTATAAGCTCGCCAAGGGCGAGAGCCGCGTGTGCGCTGCGTCCGTCTCGGGCTTTGTGCAGAGGACGCTGCCGCCGGCGGCACTTCTTAAAGCCGCGTTTGAGATAAAGGATGGCGGCACATACCCGCCCGATGAGGTGGAGACGGCGCTCATCAGCTGCGGCTATTCGCGCACGGAGCAGGTCGAAGGCCCCGGCCAGTACGCGCGGCGCGGCGGCATTCTCGATTTCTTCTCGCCGCACGATACGGAGCCTGTGCGTATAGAGTTCTGGGGCGACGATATAGATTCGATGGCGCACTTTGAGATATCGAGTCAGCGCCGCACGGAGCACATGGACGAGTGCGTGATACTCCCGGCGGCGGAGGCGCTGCCGTCCCTTGCCGAGGGCGGCATACCGGCGCTGTGCGGGGAGATAGAAAAATTCGCGCTGAACTACTCAAAGCGCCGCAGCAGCGAGACGGCATCGACCCTCGCGGCGAACATGCGCGCAGACGCTGAAAGACTCAGCCAGGGCATACTGATATCGGACGCGGACAGGTACCTGCCGATGATATACCCGATGGCCTGCGCGGCGGACTACATCCCGCCCGATGCCGTCGTGTTCCTCGACCAGCCGAACCACTGCGCTGAAAAGCTGCGCGACTATGAAAAGCAGCTCGGCGCGGACATCGCGGAGCTTCAGCGCCGCGGGCTTATCGCCGCGGGGGCGGACAGCTTCAGGCTAGGGACGGATAAGTTTTTCAAGACCCTGCCCGAATGGCCGGTGTACATGGCCGATTCCTTTACGACAGGCCGCTGCCCCGTTGCGCCGAAAACGCTCACGAGCATTTCGGCAAAGCAGCTGCCGTCTTACGGTGGAAACGCGCAGGCCGCGGCGGATGACGTTGAGGCGTACTTAAAACAGGAGTACCGGGTCGTCGTCCTCGCAGGCGATGAGCGGCGCGCAAAAGTATTGCAGGAGCTCTTCGGGAAGAAAAACATACCCGCGATCATATATACAGAGCTTAAAAAGCTGCCTGAGCCGGGGCGCTGCTCCATCGCGATAGGCGCGATATCTGCGGGCATAGAATATCCGGCGCTGCGGCTCACGATACTTACGGATTCGCAGCTGCTGCGCGGCCACGGGCGCAAGGCGGGCACGGTAAAGAAGCTGCCGCCGAACCGCCAGCGCATCAATTCATGCGCCGACCTCTCGATAGGCGACTATGTCGTCCACGAAAACCACGGTATCGGTAAGTTTGCCGGTATCATAAAGATGCAGGTGGACGGCTTTGAAAAGGACTATATAAAAATAAACTACGCCGGGACGGACACGCTGTACGTTCCCGCAACGCAGCTCGACCTTGTGTCAAAGTACACGGGCGGGGGCGAGGAGAAGCCCGTCAAGCTCTCAAAGATGGGCGGCAGCGATTGGGTGAAGACCCGCAGCCGCGCAAAGAGCGCCGCGAAGGACATGGCGAAAAAGCTCATCGCCCTTTATGCCGAGCGCCAGCGCCTGCCGGGGCACGCCTTTGCACCGGACAGCGAGTGGCAGCGCGAGTTCGAGGAGAACTTCGGCTACACGGAGACGGACGATCAGCTGCGCTGCACGGCGGAGATAAAGGGGGACATGGAGTCCTCCGTGCCGATGGACAGACTGCTGTGCGGAGACGTGGGCTTCGGAAAGACCGAGGTCGCAATGCGCGCGGTGATGAAATGCGTGCTCGACGGCAAGCAGGCGGCGATACTCGTACCGACGACAGTGCTTGCCCAGCAGCATTATCAGACGGCGCTGCAGAGGTTCTTCGGCTTCCCGGTGAACATCGGCGTACTGAGCCGCTTCCAGACCAGCGCGCAGACGACAAGACTGCTCGCAGACCTCGCTTCGGGAAAGTGCGACCTTGTCATCGGCACGCACAAGCTCCTGCGCAAGGACGTGAAGTTCAAGGATCTCGGCCTGCTCGTCGTGGACGAGGAGCAGCGCTTCGGCGTGACGCACAAGGAGCACATCAAGGAGATGAGCCGCGGGGTCGACGTGCTGACGCTCTCCGCAACGCCGATACCGCGCACGCTGAACATGGCGATGAGCGGCATACGCGATATGTCCACCATCGAGGAGCCGCCTGAGGACAGGCTCCCGGTGCAGACCTTCGTCATGGAGCACGACTGGGGCGTTATCGCCGACGCGATACGCCGCGAGCTCCAGCGCGGCGGGCAGGTATATTACCTGCACAACCGCGTTGAGGATATAGAGCGCACGACGAAAAGGCTGCATGAGCTGCTCGACGATGTGACGATAGCCGTTGCGCACGGGCAGATGGATAAGGCTATGCTCTCGAACGTGATGGAGCGCGTGGTCTCCGGCGAGGTGCAGGTGCTCGTCTGCACGACGATCATCGAGACGGGCATAGACATACCGAACGTGAACACGCTCATAATCGAGGACGCCGACAAGCTCGGCCTTGCACAGCTGCACCAGATCCGCGGGCGCGTCGGCCGCTCGACACGCAGTGCCTCGGCATATCTGACCTTTCGGCGCGACAAGGTGCTCACGGAGGTCGCGGAGAAGCGCCTCAACGCGATACGCGATTTCGCGCAGTTCGGCTCCGGTATCAAGATCGCCATGCGCGACCTTGAGATACGCGGTGCGGGCAATCTCTTAGGTGCGGAGCAGTCGGGGCACATGATCGACGTCGGCTACGATATGTATATGAAGCTTTTGAGCGAAGCGGTGCTCGAAGCGCGCGGCATAGAGGTGCCGACGCGCGCGGAATGCTCCGCCGACCTCGCCGTCGCGGCGAACATCCCGGACAGGTACATTTCCTCACCTGAGCAGCGCATGGATATCTACCGGCGCATCGCGCTCATCCGCACAGAGGAGGAGGCGGACGACCTGACAGACGAGCTCATCGACCGCTTCGGCGAGACGCCGCCGGGCGTCAACGCGCTTATCCATGTGGCGCTGCTGCGCGGCGAAGCGGGGCGCGCCGGGATAACCGACATCTCTCAAAAGCAGGGGACGCTGCGCTTTACCCTGAGTGATTTTGACATGGAAAAGGTATCGGCGCTTTACGCGAGGGAGGAATACAAGAACCGCCTGCGCGTGGAGGCCGGGTCGAAGCCATGTCTCAGCCTGAAGATAAAGAACAAGAACCGCGTTATCGACGAGGCGCGCAGCTTTGCCGCCGATTGGGCGGCCTGCGGACAAACCGCCGAACAAAGCACTTGACAAAATGATTGACTGAGTTATTATTGAAAGCAGAATAAATCAGCACAAAATAACAATGATACGGAGAATAATATGAAAAAACTGATAGCACTGATAATTGTAGTGTGCCTGGCCTTCGCGTTCGCGGCCGGCTGCGGCAGCGTTGAGAGCACCGGCGATGCGGCATCCGCCGAGACAACGGAGACTCCTGTACAGGAGACTGCTGCCGTCGAAACTCCGGCGCTGGACTATGACGCGCTGCGCGCTATCCATGCCGACGATGAAATCGTCGCTACGGTGAACGGGCGCGAGGTCACATGGGGCGAGTACTACGGCTGGCTCTACATGAACGCAAGACAGATCGAGAACTATTTCTCCCAGCTGGCGATGTACTACGGCATGAGCGCAGGCTGGAGCGACAGCATGGATGATTCGGGCACGACCTTTGCGCAGTACGCCGTACAGAGCGCTGAAAACACGATCAAGCAGTTTGCCGCGATAGAAGCCTTTACGGAGAAAAACGGGATAAAGCTTGACGAGACGGCGCTGGCGGATCGACTTGCTGAGCAGAAGAAGACCGATACCGCGAGCATCTGCGGTGAGGGGGCGACTGAGGATGATCTTGTCGAGAAGCTCGGCGAGATGAACCTGTCTATGGACGCCTACGAGCTTATGACGCTCTCGAACATAAAGTATCAGGAGAACTTCAAGGCGCTCTACGGCGAGGATTCCGAGCTCGTCTCCGATGAGGACGCACTCAGCTACCTCAAGGAAAACGGCTATATGTCCGCAAACCACATCCTCATTATGACGAAGGATCCGTCCACCGGAGAGGAACTGAGCGATGCGGACAAGGCGGACAAGAAGGCCAAGGCCGACGAGATATACAAGGAGCTTGCAGCGATAACCGACCAGAGCGAGCTTATGAAGCGCTTTGCCGAGCTCAAGGAGGAATACTGCGAAGATACCGGCAAGACCACCTATCCCGACGGCTACACTTTCACTGAGGGCAAAATGGTGCCGGAGTTTGAGAACGCGGTAAAGGCGCTGGAGGCATACGAGGTTTCCGAGCCCGTGCAGTCCGACTACGGCTACCATATCATTCTCCGCCTGCCGGACGATCCTGACAGCGTTATCGACTACACCTCCCAGAACACCCCGATGACCGCAAGAAAATACTGGGCGAACGCCGATTACGCGGAGCGCATGGAGGCTGTCCTCGGCGAGACGAAGCTTGAGTATGTCCCCGGATTTGCGCAGATAGAGCTTGCGGACTTCATAAAGTAAAAGGAAACGGAACTGTTGCAAAAAATTTCTTTGTAATAGTTCCGTTTTGCCGTTTGCATACAAAAGACTACTATTATAATTAATTGCAAAGCGCACTGAATATATGATTTGACAGACATAGTAAAAAAGAAAAACAGTTAATCTGGGTGAGACTATGGAAAAAAAGAACAGTATTGAATTATTGTATCCAGAATTAGCAAAACAGTGGAATCCAAACTTAAATAATGGGCTTCTTCCAAGTCAAGTTGCAGCGCACAGCAATATGCCGTTTGTTTGGGTATGCGACCATGGGCATGAATTTGTATGCTCACCCGATAAACGAGTAAGAGGAAATGGTTGCCCGTATTGCAGTAATAGAAAAGTTCTGACAGGTTATAATGATCTTGAAACAAAATACCCCAATATATCGAAAGAATGGGACTATTCAAAAAACGAAGGCACGCCAAAAGATTATACTTATAGATCATTATATAAAGCCAACTGGAAATGTTCAACTTGTGGCACGGAATGGGCAGCACGAATCCGCGATAGAGCGGATTCCAAATACAAGCTTTGTCCCCAATGTACTGCTTTAAAGAGGGGAGAAGAAAAACATAAGCGTGAACTAAAGCAGCGGGGTGGGATTACAGATCCTTTATTACTAAAGGAATGGGATTACGAGAAAAACATAAAAGCCCCAAATCAATATACGCCGAAAAGTAATGAATCTGCTTTTTGGGTTTGTTCAAAATGCGGCTATCATTATAAAGCCAAAATCAGCAACCGAGCGAATAGAAAAAGTTGTGCCTGCTGCAAAGGAAAAGTAGTGGTTGCAGGAATAAATGATCTGGCAACAACACATCCGGATTTAGCTAACGAATGGCATCCAACAAAGAATGAAAAACTAAAACCGTCTGATGTTTCCTACGGTATGGCTACAAAGGTATGGTGGATATGTCCAGAGGGACATGAATATCAAGCAACGCTGAATCACAGGAGTACAGGGACAAATTGTCCAGTGTGCAACGCGGGGAGACAAACATCTTTTGCGGAACAAGCAGTATTTTTTTATGTAAAAAAAGTATTTCTAGATGCGGTTAACAGATATAAGGATATATTTAGTAATGGCATGGAACTGGATATTTATATTCCTTCAATTAATCTTGCGATTGAATATGATGGAGAGGCATGGCATAAGTCGGAAACTCTAGATAGGGAGAAAGAGAAGTATAGAGTATGCCAAGATAACGGAATAAAGCTACTCCGATTAAAAGAAAAAATGACTGATGAGAGTAAAAATACAGCTGACGAATTTCTGAGTATTGTAGACGGTGATATGTATAAACCAGATCAACTTGGAAAAGCAATTCGGTTTTTGCTCGACAGAATAGACCCAGAAACAAATATGTGGACAAGGAGAAACCCACTGGCATATCATAGCAATGTAGATATCAACATATATAGAGACGAAAAAGAAATTCGCTCCTACATGACAAAAATAAAAAATGGCTCACTTGCGGATGAGTATCCAGCGTTAGCAAGAGAGTGGCATAAGTTAAAAAACGGGAATTTGTTGCCAGAAAAAGTAAGACCACACTCTGATATTGTGGCTTGGTGGGTGTGCCCTGATTGCGGAAATGAATACAAATCAACGATTGGTCATAGGGTTTACGGAACAGGATGTCCTAAATGTGGCATAGTCAAAAGTGCCAGAAGTAAGGAGAAAAAAGTTGCTATGATAGACCCGCTAACAGAGGAAAAAATCCGTATCTTTAATTCAATAACGGAGGCGTCAAAAGAACTCAATATAAATATGAGTAATATTTCAATGGTGTGCAAAGGGCAAAGGAAAAGGGCGGGAGGATATATTTGGCAATACTACAATGAGGAAATAGAACTCCACTAAAAATAAGAATAACGAGAAAGCCACATCATCCATAGGGAGATGTGGTTTTCTCTATATGCTTTTTCTCATGCGTCCCGCGGCGTACACAAGCGGGAGGAGCACAAAGAAGATGGCAAGGCTCACGTAGGGGACAATCTTCGCCGACCAGAAATCGAGCGAGGCGGGAGTCGGCGCGATGAACAGGGACGCCGCGACGCACACGGCGCAGCAGAGCCATATCACCCAGCGCCCGCCGGAGAAGTCGGTCAGGCGCTCGCCGTTATATGTCGGGTCCTTCCCGAAGATGAGCCGCAGGCAGTACTGCGCGGAGTACAGCACAGAGGAGACGAGCAGGAAATCCGGAAAGATCCAGAGCATCACGACGAGTGCTTCTACGCGCTCCACGGTCTTGAAGAACACGAGGTTGCGCACCAGGGCGAAGAATGGCTTTGTCAGACGCACACACAGATCCGCGCCGAAGGAACCGACGATTATCACGCTGAGCATCGTCAGCAGCAGGCAGGAGCCGGTGAGCCAGCGTGAAAACGCGCCGAAGTGCCCGGCGCTGCCGTCGGTGCAGCCGCCCTCGAGCATACATATATAAAATACGGCGCTCGTGACAACATCGACGGCGATGACCGAGCCGCGCATGACGGGCATAACATCATGCACCGTGACCGGCAGGAGATTGGAGAAATCGAGCGAGAACAGTGAAAAGAACGCCACCAGAAACAAGACGCCCATAAGTACGGGCTTTACTATGCGCGCGAAGCGCACCATCGTGCGCGGTTTCTTCAGCACCGCGGCAAGCGCGATGAGGCCCATCGTGACCGAGAACGCGGCGGGGCCGCTGCTTGGGTAAATGGTGACGATGAATCTGTCAGCCCCGGAGCGCAGCACAAAGCCGCCGTATATCAGAAACCACAGGCTCAGCACGGCGAGGGTGATCTTACCGGCGATGGGGCCGAGCGTGCGCAGGATGAACTCGGGCAGCCCTTCACCGCTCTGCCGGTGGGACATGAAGCTGCTCATAAAATACAGCCACGCGAGCAGGATCGGGACGGCGGCCGCTGCGCACAGCCAGCTTGCGCGCCCGGCCATGATGACGCTCTGCGACGGGAAAAGGCGCAGGGCGGGAGAGAGCATGATGACCGTGCCGAGGGCGAGCTGCTGCCGCCGGTTGAATCTGTTGTCGGAGTTCATATCGATTCCTCCATTAGAAATCCCTCACGTCGTTGGTGTGCGTGAGCTGTCCGCTTACGCTGATCTGAAGCTCGAGAGAAGGGAGAAGGTCGGGGAAGCTCTGCGGCAGCATGCGGAAGGCCGATGGATCGTCGCGCTCGACCGCCTGGGCGAGACAGAGAAAATCCGAACGCAGCTCGCGCGAGGTGAGCATGACGCGGCTCACATAGTCGGATATCAGCGCTTCAAGCTGCGCCGTGATGTGATCGGTGTATTCCGCGCTGCGCGTGTCGGAGCTGCCGCTGACCTCGACGATCGAGGCGCACACGTCGACAGCGATGTTCAGCCCTGTCAGCTCGCCTGTGTCAGACCAGACGGGCGTTACCTCACTGCCGCCCGAGTCGATTTCGAGCACGACGAGGGAGCCGTGCCTGTCGCGCACGGTGACGTTCGTGAGCCCAACCTTGTTTGTGAGAAAGCCGACTGCGATAGCCTCGTCGCGGTCGAGAAACTTGCAGAGCTTACCGTCGCGGATGACCGCGTAGCCGTAGACGACGGCGGTCAGCTTACCGCTGCCATCATCCTGCGTCGCGAAGCCATCCTCTTCGGAGGCGGACGGGCTGTCACCGGAGGGGGCGCCGCTGTCGCTTTCGAGCGGCTCGGCAAGCTCCACCGCGCATATCAGGGAGCTGCCGCAGCGGTCGAGGTTGCGCACCGTCTCGGCCGCGGTATAGAGACTGCTGTTGCCGAGGCGGCCGACGATCATCTCTACGGAATCCATGATCTCGACAATGCCGCGGCTCCCGTCACCGACCTTGAGCACCGCGTCCTGCGCCGTGCTGCCCTTGACGACGAAGAGCGGGATATCAAGGCGCATTATCGGGGAGCGGCAGATATAGGACAGATAGTCGTCTATTCCGCTCTCGGCGGCTTTTTCGCCGATGAGCACATGGCTGATGTGGGAACAGAAAAGAATATCCTCAAAGGAATAGTTATAGATATGCTCAAGCGCCGTGGTGATCGAGTCACCGGTGCCGTAGAGCCGCTTGGGCACGTCACCGGTGCTCTCGTCCGATGCCGAACACAGCGACAGCAGCACGCCTCCGCCCTGCTTATCGAGCCCCATGTCCTGAATGACGAGCAGCTGTTCTATCTCTTTGAAGTTAGAATACACGCTTGTGCAGCCCGTGAGCGTAAACGCGGACGCAAGCGCAAGGATAACGCAGATCGCTTTTTTCATTTCTGCCGCCTTTTATCCGGAGTTTTGAGGTGCGGGTCGCGGAACTTGTTGAGGGGCTTCGGCTTTTGCAGCAGAAGCCGCCGGAGCGGGGACGGCTCGCCATCGCTAAGTGGCGCGGTATAGTCCACACCAAAGCTGTCGATGTCCGCAAGGAGCAGCGTCAGCAGACACAGCGCCGCGCCCACGCCGAAAAAGC
>JABLTL010123761.1_pt1 | contig 12159 bp, 6 predicted proteins | sample 7160151 | NCBI WGS metagenome assembly JABLTL01 (sample SAMN14651223, study PRJNA627086) | human gut metagenome | isolation source: feces | host: Homo sapiens
ATCCCGGTCTGTATCGATTTCTGCTTTTTTGCAGAAATTACATCAAGGCCCGCACGGCTCCGCTGGATGAGACCATCCTGGAAGCCGAAAGCAGCACGCGGGAGGTGGTCACCATCTCGGATACCGAACTTTCCCAGCTCATCAGCGGTGAGCTGACCCTGGATGCACTGGCCGACCTGCCCGGCGTCATCACCGTGGAGCCCGCCGACACCACGGCAGGTGCCGCCCAGAGCGGCGGCGCGGCCAATCGCTCCCCTGCGGATGAGACTTCCGCTTCTGCCATTGCAGAGAGCGAAGCTTCTTCGGACGCTGCTTCCCGTGAGGCACAGGCCGATGCAGAAACGCCCGCCCAGAGCAGTGCTGTCTCCGGCAGCACCGGAGCTTCCGGCAATGCCAGCCTCTCGGAGGCCGCCTATGAGGGCGAAGTCAAGGCACTGGTCCAGCAGCTCTATGCCGTGAAAGGCCGGGCGGAAGGCGGCCTGAATGCCTGCATTGCTTCCGCCAAGGCAGAGTATAAATCTCTGCCGCCGGAGCAGCAGACCCGCAGCCGCAAAATTGCCATCTGCATGTCCAAAGCCGGCCAGCTCTCGGCCCTGCAGGCCTCCTGCGACAGTGAGGTCAACCGCATTGTGAGCCAGATGCGCTCGGTGCTCAAGGCCAACGGCCAGAGCACCGCCCTGGCGGACCAGGCCATGAGCAGTTACAAGAGCCAGAAGAGCGCCCGGCGGGCGGCTCTGATGAGCCAGCTTTACGGCTGAGCCGCTTTTTGATCACCCTTTGGAGGAACCAGCGTGGAACAACTCACATTTTCGCAGCACGTTGCGGCAAACGGCGGTTCCCTGCCCTGGCAGGACGCTGTGCGCCTGACGCTGCTGACCATCCAAACCATTTCGGCTCAGGCAGACCCGGAAACCACCTATATGGATGTCTGCCCGGAGCAGATCGTACTGAGCAAAGACGCCCGGGAAGTGCTCTCCTGCGGTAAGCCCCACTCCCTGAAAGAGTGGGACGCCGCCGATGCCGCCAACCCACAGCTGCTGCCCTGGGAGTTTTGGAACGCCTGGAGTGCCCGCACCCCGGCTGCTCAGGTCTACCCGGTCGCGGCCTGCCTGTTCGGCGCTCTGAGCGGCCACCTGCCCATGGCGGCCAAAGCCCGGCTGAACGGTGCAGCGCTTCGCACCCTGTCCGACATCCCGGACGCGCTGAACAACGTGCTCCAGAAAGGCCTTGCTCTGAACGCAGCCGACCGCTGGCCGTCGCTGGAGGCATTCCGGGCGGCTCTGGTTGATGCCACCAAAATTGAGATCGCGGTGGATGACACTCCTGAAAAAACCGACGACACTCCCGCCCTGCAGGCAGGTCAGCTGGACCTGAGCAAGGTACGCACCGTCGATGCACCCAAGGGGCCGCAGGCGGTCTACAAACCCACGGCCCAGAAAAAATCCGTCAAGCTTGGCCCCCTGCTCCCGGTGGCTGTCCTCTCGGTTGCGTTCCTGGGCGGCCTGCTGGCCTATCAGTTCACCCTGCGGGGCACCCCGACGGCGGAAGAGCTCTTCCTGCCCACGGCAACGGCCAAGACTTCCAGCAGCTCCAAAGCCGCGGAACCGGAACGTGAAGCTGCTTCCAGTGCGGCAGAGAGCGAAGCAACTTCTTCCAGTGAGGCTGCTGCCTCCTCCCCCGCCGCCAGCGAAGCTCCGGCCAGCGCTCCCTCCACCAAGCAGGAGGAGCCCGCCAGCAGCGCGGCTTCTTCCAAGGCGGCATCCAGTGCAGCCAGCAGTTCCAAGGCCGCCAGCGCTTCCAGCAAAAAAGAGGAGAAGCCCGCTTCTTCGGCCAGCAGTGCATCCAGCACGGCTTCTTCGGAGGCTGCTGCCAGCTCCGCGGCCCCGGAAAACGTGACCCAGACGCTGACCCTTGCCGATGGCAGCAAGTTTGTGGGCAAGGTGGACGGTTCCAAGCAGACCGGCACCCTGACCAAACCCAACGGCGATGTCTATACCGGCACCTTTACGGACGGCAAGCTGGAGGGCAAAGGCACCCTGAAAACCGCCAGCGGCAACAGCTATGACGGCAATTTTGCAGGCGGCCAGCCCAGCGGCTCCGGTACCATGAAGTATGCCAACGGCAGCACCTACACGGGCAGCTGGGCCGATGGCCAGCGCAGCGGCTCCGGCACGGTGAATTACGCCAACGGGGATCAGTTCTCCGGCAGCTTTGCCGCCGACCTGCGGGACGGCAGCGGCACCTACACCTGGGCCAACGGCACCACCTACCGCGGCACCTGGAAAGCAGGCGAAGCGCGGAAAGGCGGCACCTACAGCTATACCGATGCAGGCGTGAAAGAGGGCCTTTCCGCAGGCGGCAACCTGACCATGCAGGATTGAGCGCCCTGCCCTCTTGACAAATCGCCTCGGCTGTGATATTCTAAAGCTCCTAAAATATCGTGTGGATTTTTACAGTATCAAGCTATTTTTCGCCACACAATGGTGCAAAAGCCATTGTGTGGCTTTTTTGCGTCCAAACCTCTGCAAACCCCACCCGATGAGAGGAGATTTCTTCCGTGAACAACACCTTTATGAAAGAGCGCCCGGTCTTCCCGCTTTTGATGTCCATGGCGCTGCCCAATGTCATTTCCATGCTGGTCAACTCGCTGTACAACATTGTGGACAGCCTGTTTGTGGCCCGCATCAACGAATCCGCCATGACGGCCCTCTCGCTGGTCTTCCCGGTGCAGAACCTGCTCAACGCCATTGCCATCGGCTTTGGCATCGGCATCAATGCACTGGTGGCCCTCTGCCTGGGTGCCGGGGAGCACGAAAAAGCCGATCAGGCCGCTACCCACGGCATGGCGTTTTCCCTGCTGCACGGCATCCTCGGCTCGGCCATTGCCATTGCCATCATGCCGTCTTTCCTGGGGCGCTTTACAACGGATGCCGAAGTGCTCTCCATGGGCCTGACCTATTCCCACATCGTGTTTGGCTTTGCCACGGTCAACATGGCCTCCCTGGCTTTTGAGAAGATCTTCCAGTCCGTGGGCCGGATGAAAGTGACCATGGTAGCCCTCATCGTGGGCTGTGTGGGCAACATCATCCTGGACCCGCTGCTCATCTTTGGCATCGGGCCGTTCCCTGCCATGGGCATTGCAGGCGCGGCGCTGGCCACCGGTATCGGCCAGGCACTGAGCACTGGTGTCTACCTCGTGGTGTACGCTTCCACGGAGCTGCCCGTCCGGCTGCGCCGCGCCTGCCTGAAGCTGGACAAAGAGCTGGACACCCGGCTCTACTCCATCGGCATCCCGGCCATCCTCAACCTGGCGCTTCCCTCTCTGCTGGTCACGTTCCTCAACAGCCTGCTGGCCGCGTTCTCAGGCAGCTATGTGGTGGTGCTGGGCATCTACTACAAACTACAGACATTCCTCTACCTGCCCGCCAACGGCATCGTGCAGGGAATGCGTCCCCTCATCAGCTACAACTACGGTGCCGGGGAGCACAAACGGGTACGCCAGCTCTACCAGATCACCCTCATCCTGAGCGCCGCCATCATGGCAGCGGGCACCCTTGGCTGTCTGGTGGCCTCGGAGCCTCTCATGCGGCTCTTTACCTCTACCCCGGAGACGGTGGAAGCCGGAAAAGTTGCTCTGCGGATCATCTGCCTGGGCTTTGTGGTCTCCGCCATCTCCACCACCTCTTCCGGCGCGCTGGAGGGGCTGGGCAAGGGCACGCAGTCGCTGGTGATCTCCCTGTGCCGCTACATCGTCTTCATCATGCCGCTGGCCTGGGTGCTCTGCCGACAGTTTGGCCCTGTGGGCGTCTGGAACGCGTTCTGGGCCACGGAAGTGCTCTCCGCCATCGTTTCCCTTATCGTCTACAAAAAGAGCGTCTGACACGTTTTCCGTATACGCAAAAAAGGCTCCGGGCCTGCACTCCCCTTTCACAGGGAGGCAAGCCCGGAGCCTTTTCCGTTTCAGCCCAAGGGCTGGTTTTTATTTGGTGTGCTGCTCGGTGCTCTGGTCGTCCGATTCAATCGGCGTATCCAGTTCCTCCACGGGGGCAGCGTTCTTTTTGGCCTTACGGGCCTTACGCTTGTGGATCAGCTTCCGTGCGAGGAATGCTGCCACCAGCAGCGCGGCTACCGTGCCGCCGCAGAGCTCCCAGAGCGGGATGCCCTTGGGCACAAAGGCCATGACGATCTCGGTCCCGGCAGCCGTAAAGGTGATGTAGCTGCCAAAGGTATCGGTGGGCACTTTGATCCATTTGCCATCCTGCTGGACATAGACGCTGCCCTGCTTGCCCTGCGGCAGATAGCGAATGGTGTGGGTCTCCTGCCCGTCGTCCGAGAAGTCCAGCAGCCACTGCTCGGTGGCATTGGCCACGCCGGACGGCGTCTGGGAGGTAACGCTCAGGGCATTGGAGCCGCCAAACAGGCCATCCACATAGAAGATCGGACGGCCGTTGGTGCGGACATCAATGCTCTTCAGTGCCGGGGTGTAAGAGGTGTACAGCGCCGTGACCACGGTGTCCAGATGGAGGTCATCCAGCACCGGGGTGTTCCACTCGGCAAAGTAGCCGTCTTTCTGGGGCAGCTCGGGGTAATCCGCCTCGGTAAACGATGCACCGTAAGTAAAGGTGCGCTGGTCCACGATGTGGCCGTCGGCCATAAAGGTCAGCGTCAGCTTCTGGAAGCCCTTGGGCGCGCCCTCCAGTGCCCGCATGGTATCGTAATCAATGGGCTCTGCCTGACCGGCACGGCTGATACGGTCAACGCCGCGCAGGGTATCGGAGACAAACAGGTTCCCCGTGAACGTACCATCCTGGCCGCCGGAAATGGCGCCCCAATACTGACCGTCGGTGTTGCTGCTGCTCGTGGAGAGGGCCACTTCGGAGTCATCCCCGTCATCGTCCGGCTCATGGATATCCACCATGGCACGGTTATCCTTGATGATGCAGCTGTTGCCGGTCAGGACACTGTCCGCGCCCTGGCCCACGATGCCGCCAATGTACTTGCTGCCGGTCAGCTCACACTTGGCCCAGTTGGAGATCAGCTTTGCGGAGGAACGGCCTGCAATGCCGCCCACCTTGTTGTTGCCATCCACTTTGCCGTAAGCTTCGCTGCCCGTGATGTAGCCCAGATCCATCTCGCCGCAGATGCCGCCTGCCGCCTCTTTCTTGGAGGTAACGGTGCCCTCGTTGACACAGTTCATCACCACCGCGCTGATGGTGTACTCGGTGCGCAGGAGCGAACGGTTCTCATCCTTATCGTCGTCTTCGGGGTCAAGGGTGTTTTCCACCGCCATGGTACCCGCGATGCCGCCCACATTCATGTCGGCTTCCACGGTGCCGCGGTTGGTGCAGCCCTCGATCTTGCCCTCGTTCTGGGCCGTCAGGTTCTCGGACTCATCTTCAAAGATGTTCTTGCTGCCGGGGTCGCTGATCTCTTCCACAGCATCCAGCAGCAGGTTGGAGACCACATTGATCTGGTCGTTGATGGAGCGGAGGTTGCTGGTGAGGGTGTTGCTGGCCGAGAGCATATCCCGGTTGAGGGTGCTCATCTGGTCGGTCATGTTCGTCACAGCGTCAAACAGTTCATCCTTGGTCGCGGTCATCTCGGAAGAGGGGCGCGGCACATGGATGGGATCCTGCTCCGCCAGCCAGTGGACGATATCCGCCGCCTGGCTGGTCATGCTGGTCAGGCCGCTCATGCCCTCCGCCATGATGCCGAGGCTGGCGGACATGTGGCCCAGCGTTGCGCTGGTGAGGGCGGAATCCGTCTTGAGGATATCCAGAGACTTGTCAAAATCATCCGCAGCCTTGCCCAGATCCTGTGCGGCATCGCTCAGGGAATCCAGACCCGCCTGAATGGAGGCCTTGCCGGAACTGATGTTGCCGGTGTTGAAGCCCAGCTTATCCAGAATATCTTCCAGATTGCCCAGCTGGTCGCCCACATTGCCAAGTGCGCCGGACATGCTGGTAAGGGCAGAAGCCATCTGGGGATTGCCCTGCTCCGAAACGAGGTTGGCGGTGTTGCCCAGCAGCGCGCCGATCTGCGTGGCCAGGCCTGCCATATTGCCCACGGCGCGGGTGACCTGCTTGCCGGCGGAAACCAGCTGGCCGTCATCGGCCAGCAGCGTGGCGCTCCGCAGCAGGCCCAGGCCGGTGGTCAGCAGCTTCATCTGGCCGCTCATGCCGGAGCCCAACGAGAGGATGCTCATGGCGGAATTCGCTACCTGCAGCAGGGAGATGGCCGTTTTGATGTGATCGTCCACCGCGTCACCGGACACGCTGGAATAGCCGCCCAGAATGGTGCTGATGGCGCTGCTCAGGCCGCTGTCGTCCTTGCCCGGCAGCGAGGCGATCAGGTCGTCCAGGCCCTTGCTGATCTGTTCCAGACCCTGCTTGCTGGAATCCAGCGCGTCGCTGGCCTTGTGCGCGCCGGAAGAAGCCTTGGCCAGTGCCGTGGAGGCGGTCAGCATCTCAGCCGCCATCTCCGCGGTGACCCACTTGAGCTGGCCCACGGCGGTGGTCATCTTATCCAGTGCGTCGACACCCGTGTCCATCACGGGCTCCAGCCGGGTAAATGTATCGGAGATGAGGTCGCCCGTGCGGTCCACCTCGTCCGCCACTTCGTCAAAGTAATCGCCTCCCTGCTCCTGCAGACGGCGGGCTGCCTGCACGGCAGTGTCCATCTGAGAGTTCAGGGTGTTGAGGTCGGTATTGAGGAGGCTGGTGCTGCCGTCCATGTCATCGGCCGCGCCGTTGACCATGGTGTGCAGCGTGTCCAGCTCGGTGCGCAGACGGTTGATGGTGCTCTGGTCCAGGTCCAGCTCCACATAGGGCTCTGCCTGGCCGGCAATGCCGCCCACGTCCTTGCGGCCCTGTACCAGGCCCTGGTTGACACAGCCGGAGATCAGGCCATCGGTCCGGCCCACGATGCCGCCCACGTTATAGCCTACATGGGCATAGCCCACGTCGCCCGCGTTGGCACTGCTGAGGATCAGGCCGGAGGAGCGGCCTGCAATGCCGCCGGTATCCGAGGAGACATTGGAGATGTTATTGCTCAGGTCATCGCCCATATCCTTCTTGACCAGCTCCAGCAGGGTGGCCGGGAGGCCCTCCATATCGAGGGCGGACTCCTGATACTCGGAGTTGACGGCACCCACATTGGTGCAGCCGGTGATGACACCGAGGTTGTAGCCCACGATGCCGCCGGTGGCATACGCACCGCTGACCATGGCACGGGAGGTGCTGTGGTCGATGGTTCCGCTCGTCTCATTGCGGCCCACCAGACCGCCCGCCTCCTCCTCGCCGTGGACAGCACCGGAGAACGTGCAGTTGATGATGGTGCCGTAGTTGGTGCCCACCAGACCGCCTGCGGTCTTCTGGGTACCAGCGGGATTGACCACACCCTTGATGGTAAGGTCCTGAATGGAACCGCCCTCTTCCAGGATGCCGAAGAAGCCGGCTGGAGAATAAGCCCCCACGAGGCTGACATCCGAGATGGTGTGGCCGTTGCCCTTGAACGCGCCGCTGAACGACGCAACGGGGGCCCACTCCGTATCCTCCAGCGAGAGGTCTTCCTGCAGGATCACGGTCTTGCCTTTGGACCACTGATCAAAGCCGCATTTGTCGGCAAAGGCCAGCAGGTCCGAAACACTGTTGATGTAAATGGTATCCGTCGGCGCGGTGTCGGCCGCAAATACCGGCAGCGCCGCCGAAGCCGCCAGCACCAGTGCCAGCAGCGCAGCGGTCAGGCGGTGCAGCAGCCGGGTGCTGCCCGCCGCAGACTCATTCGTCCGCATGGGAGTCGTTTTCATCCTGCACCTCCTGTGAGATTTTACCAGAAAGAACGGTAAGATGTACGTTTCCATCCACAACGGCGTTCATGGTACCGGCCACGGAGCCGTTCACCTCGCCCTGCACCATGCCATTGACACGCACCCGGCCGCTGGCCGTGTTGGTGTGCAGCACCACATGATGCATGGAGAACGAAGTTTTATCCACCAGCTTGCCACCCACCAGCAGGATCTGCGGCAGGACGAACAGCACCAGGAAGATGGAGATGATGGTACCGCGGCCCAGGCACTGGCCGATGCCCACGATGCAGGCATCGGACGTCATCTGACCGATCAGGGTACCGGCTACCGTCATGATGGTGCCGGAGGTGAGGATGGTGGGGAACGCAAAGTTCAGCGTCTCGATCATGGCCGTCTTATGGTCCATCTTATCCCGCAGCTCGTTGTAGCGGGTTGCAATGACGATGGCGTAATCGATGTTTGCACCCATCTGGATGGAGCTGACGATCAGGTAGCCCATGAAGTACAGCGGCGTGTGGATAAAAGCGGGGACGGAGAAGTTGACCCAGATCGCGCCCTCGATGACGAGGATCAGTAGGATGGGCATTGCCACCGACTGGAACGTGAACAGCAGGACGATCAGCACGATCAGCACGGAGACCACGCTGACCACGATGTTGTCGATGGCAAACGACTTCTGGAAGTCGTACTCGTTGGTGGCGTCGCCCGCCAGATAGATGTCGCCGTCCGGGTAATACTTCCGGGCGATGGTGCGCATCTGATCCGTGAACTCATACATTTCATCCCCGCTCTGGAGGCTGGGGTTCAGGTAGACCAGAATACGGTTGTAATCCGCGCCCTGCAGCTGGGCCTTTGCGCTCAGCATCTGGGTCTGGGCATCATGCAGGTCGTCGATCTGATCCTGGTCCAGGCTGACAATGCCGGAATCGACCTCGTCACAGACGTAGAGGAACATATCAATGAGCGGCACACTGTAGTTGGAGAAGTTGCCAATGACCTGGCCGTACTCATCATTTTCCAACGCGTAGCCTGTGTAGACCACTTGGGCCAGCTCGTAATCCAGGCCCGCCATCTCAGAGAACTGGCGGGAAGTGAGCCGGTCTTCCAGCATGTAGCCGTCCATGGCCTCGATGTTGGAAAGGCCGCGGGTGTGGTCCACCTCATCGTGGCTTTCCAGTTCTTTGATCATGGCTGCTTCCACCCGGTAATCGTCGTTCTTTGGTACGACGAGAGCCACCAGGTTGGACTTGGTAAAGTTTTCGTCGATCATGTTATCGGCGATCTGCGTCTCATTCAGCACTGGCGTCTTGATCGGGCCGTAGCCATAGGCGTAGGGGCACTGTGTCTGGAAATGGTAGGCAAACACCAGTACCACTGCAAAGACGATGGGAACGATCTTGCGGGTTTTGTAAGCATAGCGGCCCACGAACGAGATCTTGGGCACAAAGTTGCGGTGCTTGGTCTTGCTCATGTAAGGGCCAAACAGCATCAGCAGGCCGGGCATGACCACGAAGACCGACAGCATGGAGAACAGGATGGCCTTGATCAGGCAGATAGCCATATCCGGGCCGATCTTGAACTGCATGAACAGCATGGCCACCAGACCGCCGATGGTGGTCAGGGAGCTGGAACTGATCTCCGGGATACTCTTGGCCAGCGACTCGATGACTGCCTCTTTCAAGGGCAGGGTCTCGTGTTCTTCTTTAAAATGGTTGCAGAAGATGATGGCGTAGTCCAGCGAAAGGGCCAGCTGCAGAATGTTCGTGACCGAGTTGGAAACGAACGAGATGGTGCCCAGCAGGAAGTTGGTGCCCATGTTGAGGATCATGCCCACCACGAAAGTGAGCAGCAGCACGGGAACTTCCGCATAGGTCTGGGAGGTGAAGATCAGCACCACCACAATGATGATGGCAACATACACCATGATGACATTGACTTCACGCTCAATCGTCTCCTCCTGCGTATTGCCCAGCGAGGTGGAAACGTAGATATCGTAGTCTTTCAGGTACTCCTTGACGCTTTCCAGCGTTTCCAGGCACTGGTCGTCGTCCTCGGGGTAATCGAATGTGATGGAGTACAGCGCCGATACATTATTATAATGGGCGGTGGTATCATCGTACTCGATCATCTGGATGCCCCTGAGGCCCGCCAGCTCGTCGTTCAGCTGGTCTGCCTCGTCCGGCGTGATGTTTGCCACCATGACATCGGCAGAACCGTAGGTGGTAAACTCTTTCTCCATAATGTCCAGGCCCATGCGGGTCTCGCTGGTCTTGGGCAGATAGGTGGTCAGGTCGCTTTCCACCTTGACCCAGCTGCGGGAGAAGATGGTGAAGATGGTTCCCAGAATGACGATGAGGAACACAAGGTTGCGCCGCTCAACAATTTGCAGCGCGAGCTTGTGCATAAAATCGTTTTTGGGCTGTTCCTGCTCGGTCATCGTGTTCCCTCCTCTCGGCAAATTGGGGCCTGGGTGAGTATCCCCGGGCCGCCGCGCGGTTCTTCGGCAGCTGATACGGCCTTTTGCAGCCGTGACAGTTTCTTCATAGGGTGCCTCCTATTTGTGAATTTGCAAAAGAAAAGCAGACAAAATTTGTACAAATATAATACTAACCCAACTTTTTCTAAAAAGCAAGCGACAAAAACGGCAAAATGATGAAAAAGGATGGCGGCCAAAAATCTTTTGCCATACGTTTGCCTCAGGCGTTTTTCGCTCTCTGCCACCCTGCACAAACCGCCTGCACCGGACTCTTTTTTTCTTGTACCGAATGCCAAAGAGTGTTAACAAATTTTGACGGGACTTGAAATCCATAGCGAAGTGGTATAGTATAAGGCCAGAGAGTAATCCTACCGCATCACTCGGGATTCAATCCCAAGCCGTGCAGTCCCTGATATCATTTGGAGGTGTATTCCATGAGCAGTCCCCTGCTGGAAGTCAAAGATCTGCAGGTTACCGTAGGCGAGGAGCAGAAAGTGCTTCTGGACGGTTTGAACCTGACCATTTATCCCGGTGAGACCCATGTTCTGATGGGCCACAACGGTGCCGGTAAATCCACCCTGATGAGCGCCCTGATGGGCGACCCCCGTTATACCGTTACCCGCGGCCAGATCATTTTCAAGGGTCAGGATGTGACCCACGAGCCTGCCGATGTGCGGGCAAAGCTGGGCATGTTCCTCTCGTTCCAGACCCCCGAAGAGATCCCCGGCATCACGCTGGAGAATTTCCTGCGCACGGCCCAGAACGCCATTACCGGCAAGCCCGTCAAAGTGTTTGCGTTCCGTAAGGAGCTGGCCCAACAGATGGAAGCGCTGGGCATGGATGAGAGCTATGCCGACCGCTATTTGAATGTGGGCTTCTCCGGCGGCGAGAAGAAGAAGAGCGAGATTTTGCAGCTGCTGATGCTCAAACCCTCTCTGGCCCTGCTGGACGAAACGGACTCCGGCCTGGACGTGGATGCCGTGAAGACGGTGGCACAGGGCGTGCGCGCTTACCACAACAAGGACAACGCCCTGATCATCATCACCCACAACGCCAAAATCCTGGAGGGCCTGCATGTGGACTACGTCCATGTGCTGGACGACGCCCACATCGTGCGCACCGGCGACGGAAGCCTGGTCAATGAGATCATCGAGGAGGGCTTCCGCGCGCTGAAGGAGGACGAAGCCAAATGAGAGCCTTTGAAACAGAAAAGACCGACGTTGCCGAGGTGGACCGCAGCATTTACGACATCAAGGACAAGCCCAACGCTGCCTTTGAGGTCAATTCCGGCCTGACCCCGGAGATCGTCGAGAAGATTTCCGAGGAAAAGAATGACCCCGAGTGGATGCGCATTTTCCGCCAGAAGAGCCTGCGCATCTACAACTCCATGCCGGTGCAGAACTGGGGCCCCTCCATCGAGGGGCTGGACATGAGCAATATCGTCACTTATGTCCGCCCCAAGACTGAGATGCGGGGCAAGTGGAGCGAGGTGCCCGACGACATCAAAAACACGTTTGAGCGGCTGGGCATCCCCAAGGCCGAACGGGCTTCGCTGGCTGGTGTGGGTGCCCAGTATGACTCCGAAGTGGTCTACCACAACGTCAAGGCCGAGGTGGCCGCACAGGGCGTGGTTTACACCGATATTGAGAGTGCCCTCAACGGCCCCTATGCCGAGATGGTGCGTACCCACTTTATGAAGCTGGTGCCCCCTACGGACCACAAGTTTGCCGCCCTGCACGGCGCGGTCTGGAGCGGCGGCTCGTTCGTGTATGTCCCGGCGGGTGTCAGTGTGGAGATCCCGCTGCAGTCCTACTTCCGGCTCAACGCGCCGGGTGCCGGCCAGTTTGAGCACACCTTAATTATTGTGGACAAGGGC